>Ga0233435_1003172_pt1 | contig 12857 bp, 12 predicted proteins | sample SI_122_August201_3_FD_182735 | JGI IMG/M metagenome (GOLD analysis project Ga0233435, IMG submission 182735) | Seawater microbial communities from Saanich Inlet, British Columbia, Canada - SI_122_August2016_135_MG | ecosystem: Environmental > Aquatic > Marine > Inlet | place: Canada: British... | reverse complement strand
TTCCTGCTATAATTATTCAGCTTCTAGAAATAGTTTTGCGATCCTGCTATAGGCCCGCAAGATGTGGATAAGAATTTTGGGCTAAAGTAAAAAGCGCAACACGGCTGTTTGCTTTTTGGGTTCAGACCTTTTGCCCCTACGGCGAGTAGTATGGATTTTGATATTGAAAAAATGAATAAGCTTCCACCGGAAGCCCGGTTTTTTGATGTGAACGGACTCTGGTATTTTCCAAACCGCTGGGTGGTTCGGATGCTTTATCCAACATCAATAACACCAAACCAGATTACATTTCTATCGCTTGTTTTTGGTTTGTTGTCTGTTGGGTTTTACGCCTCCGGTAGGCCGGATGCGTTGTTGTGGGGCGCTCTTTTTCTTTATGGAAAAGTATTTCTGGATAATGTGGATGGAAATCTGGCGCGAGTTCGCGGGACTACCTCCCGGTTCGGAAGATTTCTCGACTCTCTAACCGATTTTGCGATCACGGTTTTGGTTTATATCGCGATATCTTTTTACCTTGTGCAAACAACCGGGGATTCGAAATTTTGGTTTTTAGGATTGTTTGGATTGCTGGTTTGTTTCCTGCAGAGTACGTTTTTTGTTTTTTATCTGGTGAGTTATACCTCGCGCGTCGGTTCTTACGATAAGAACAGAGTCGATGAAAGTATTACAGAAGAAGATCACGCGTCTGCAGAAGATGATGAATCGCTTAAATGGGATTTAAGATTGCAGACCCTTTTTGCTTGGGCCTATGGTTGGCAAGATCGACTCGTCGAGAAACTGGATTTTATAAGCCGCAAACTTGCGCGTGTCCCAGAAACAGACGAGGCCGAGTGGTTCGGCGACCGATGCTTCCTGACAGCGATCAGCCCCTTGTGTCTTTGCACCAATAATGTGATGTTGGTGATTTTTTCCCTAATGGGGCAAGTGGAACTATTCTTAATCCTGCTAATAACCGTGATGAATTTTTATTTGATCGGTCTGCTGGCCTGGAAGATTTTTCGCCGATAATTTCCCGCAAGTTTAAGTCGGAATTGTTTGTTGAAATAAGATCAATATTTAAAAATCAAAAAGTATTTACTATAGTTTTATTTGATTGGCCAAGCGGGTTCACTGATGTGGGATCAAGATTTCCTGCTTGATATTTTTTTTCATCTGAATAGGGGTCTAATATTAGGATCGCCTTCTCAATAATTAAACTTAAATATTGCATCGTTTTATTCTCATTGGGACTATTTATATAGAACCCTGACCATTTGTTGCCATCACTGAATATTATTTGGTGATAATGATTATTTCGATTTATTTCCCCATTTGGAGCCATAAAAGATTTTACGAGTTGAATTTCTTCAATCTCTTTAAACAAATATTTTTTTTCAAAAATACTAGAGAATTCGTTGAACACAAATTCCTCCTTAGTAACTTTGGCATAAAAATTCAGCATTAAAATAAAAATAATTAGACAAGCTGAAACTCCTATAACTCCTATAACTCCTATAACTCCTATAACTCCTATCAATCTAATTATTTTATAAGCATTTTGCCCACCTGTTAAATTGAAAAAAATAATATATTCATTAAAATTTTTATGACCCAGCAGGAACTTGGCGATCAAAAAATAGAGGGGAACCATTGTAAAAATGCTAGTAAAAGCTGCAAGGCACATCCAACTACCCCCGTGAGGAAGAAGTAGGTGTTCATTTGGCTCGAAATATATGTGGATCAATGATCCAGTTTTTGTAAATGCAAAATGGAAAAGATACATTAGAGCTACAAAGGACAAGGCAATTGAGATACGAAACAGAACATTCCATTTAGAATGCTTATCCTCTATTCCTATAAAAATTTTCTCAGCATCCATCCAGCCTGCCTCATTTAGTTGTTCCAGCTTATTGTGTACCCGTTTTGTAAGTGCTGCTTTTTAGGCTCAGTAAATGGAGAATCGAGCCAATGTTTCTGGTGTGGTATGTCTGTTTTGAGGCGAAAGGAATCATAAAGTAAATTCTCTAAACCGAATCATAGCATAAGAAATATAGATTTTTTGTGCCGAGGGGGATTGAGTCTGAAGAGAGTTTATAAAACTGCCTCGACGGCTAGTCGCTAGTCGGGTAAATCTTGTTTGAGTGCTTTTTCATAACCTACCAGTTCTACATAACCTTTTCCGGTTACGGGTTTTCCTTTCATCGTTCCTTTTATTGAGACACTGCCTTCCCAATAGGAGCCTGAGATGGATCTTAGGTTATAAAGTTCTTGATCTGAAAAGTCGGGGGTGACTCGTAAATGGGTATTGGATTCGGGTAGATCGATTTCCCAAATTGCGGGGTAGGTGGCTCCGGTATGTTCGCTGGTCCAGGAGCTTTTTGGGGAGATGGAAAATTTTGAAATATTTCGAGAGCTTTCATCTGCAGAAATAAACGTGCCGCTGGAGTGGGGATCGATCCCGCCATCTTTTTGTCGCAACTGGTAGAGCATGATTTCGGTTTGGTTATCGAGCTTGAGTGAAAACCAGTCCCACCCTACAAGCTTTGGATTTAGAGGATTGCTGGAAAACTCTCGGTCCATCCAACTACTGCCTGTTACTTTGAACTTTTCTCCTTTTATGAAAACGGAGCCTTCTGTTTTCATTCGGGTGAAGGAGAAATAATGCGAAGCGTTTCCTTTGTCGCTTCCTTTGATGCTAATGCCGTTTTTTCCGTGAAAAACTCGCTTTTTTAGGGGTGTTAGGTTGAGTTCAATTCCTGTCTCGTTTTCCTGAGCTTTTATTATTTGCGTGTTGCCGTCAGCAGTCAAACTCCAATCTGAATTCCATATTTTAAAGCGGTCGGATTCGGCGCCGGCATTATTGATTCCTTTTCTATTGATACGCTCGAAGAAATGAAATTTTTTATTGTGAATATCTGAAACCGTCATGTGGGCAAAATAGATTTGATCGACCTTCCATTTTGAGGGATTTTCGATAGGGTCATCTCCTTCGAGCCCCACTCTGAAAAAGGTCAACTGGTAGCCGAAATGCCGTCCATTTTTACTTTGCAGGTTTCCGGTGTAATACCACCATTCTATGCGGAATGCATCGTGAGAAAAATCATCGCGTGGAAATTGGTAGGTATAGCCGGGCAGGGCCTCTTGAAATTTTGGTGAGTATGGATTTTTGGTCTGCCCATGAGCCAGGCTGGCAACAAGTATCAGTGAGAGCAGGAATAAAGTCAGGCGATAGGGCATGAGGGTCTCAAGGTTTTTCCGGAAATTGCCGTCAAGATAGAAAGGTGTAATAAAGATAATTATCTTTCTAGAGGCTAGCAGAGAGATCGAGAAAATTCAATCGGGCTTCTGTCTGGTTTTGCATATTAATAAGGGTTATACTGGGCCAGATTTACAAGGTTTGTAAGATTTTTTAACGCCCTTTCCCGTTTTTGCAAATTTTATAAATCCTCCAAGACGGTCAAATCATAATCAATGCGTATCGGAGTTACAGGGGCTTCAGGGTTTATTGGCTCACACCTTACTGGTGAGCTAAGCAAATATGGAAAAGTGGTCGCCCTTTCTCGTGGCAAGTCGCTCCCCTCGTTGGCACACTTAAAATCTTTTGTTACAGGGGTGGAGTTGTTTTTTCATCTGGGGGGGGTGAACCGAGGGACAGATGAAGAAATATTGACAGGAAACGTTACTGGAACTTTGCGTTTACTGGAAGCAATAAAAAGATATGGAGAACCTTCTGCGCGGATTTTATTTGCTTCTTCCGCTCAGGTTTACCGCTTAAAAAATCGTGTGGCAAAAATTTCGGAAGCAAGTGCATTGCAGCCCGAGTCGGTTTATGGGGTCAGTAAAAAATCGGCAGAAGATTTGATTCGCATATCAGGTCTTCCGCACACAATTTTAAGAATGACAAATGCATATGGACCCGGGTGCCACCCTGATTATAATTCTGTTGTGGCGACATTTTGTCATCGGGCGAAGAATAAAATCCCTTTAGAAATAAATGGGCAGGGTAAGCAGAATCGCGATTTTATTTATATCGACGATGTTGTGCGAGCCTTTGTGATGGCAGGGTTCCAAAATCAGTCCCCAACGAAAAGGGCTTACAATGTAAGCTCCGGCCGCATGACTTCTTTGGTTAAAATTGTAAATACAATCAAAAGGTTTGAGCCTAATTTAAAGGTAGAGTTTAAACCGGGGGCCGAAGATGGAATATCTTATTGTTGTGATGCAAGCAGGTATAGGCGCAAGTATGGCTGGAGCCCTAAAACATCTTTAACAAAAGGTATTCAGCAAACCCTGAATTATTTTGGAAGAGAGAAAGCTAAATGAAGAATATAGAAATCCAGGATCTAGAAAAAAAATCCGATGAAAGAGGCTGGTTGATAGAAGTTCTGGGAGGGGAGTTGCCAGAAGGTTGTAAGGAATTCGGCCAGCTTCATGTTTCCGTTGCCTACCCTGGAAAGGTTCGAGGGAACCATTATCATACGCGCAAGGTGGAATGGTTTTGTGTGCCAACGGGTACCGGGCTGTTATTGTTGAAAGACCGGGAAACCGGTGAAACTCGTGAAGTAATGATGGGGGTCAACGATTTGAAAACCATTAAAATCGAACCGGGTGCCATTCACGCCATCAAGAATATTGGTGAAGGGGATATGGTGTTGTTGGTGTATTCAAATGAAACGTTTGACCCGGAGGACCCAGATACTTATTATGAGAAGATATTGGAATGACTTCCACGAATTGATTTTTATTCTCGCAAATGAAATTCCAAGTAAGCCCTTTTAAAAGTTAATCCCTACCCGATAGATCTATTTAATGAAAATTACCTTTATCCTCAGCCAATATAAAAGAATAAGCGGTGGTAACCGTGCTTTATTTGAATATGTGAATCGATTAAAAAAAATGGGGCATTCGGTGCGCTTGTTTGTGGTAGCCAAGCCCGCAAGGTGGTATAGAATTGATCACTGGCCTAGAATTTTTAACAAAAAGGTTATGGTTTTAGCTCCAGAAACTATTGATTGGGTGGATAACAAAGTCCCGATTGAACTTCTTTCTGTGAATCATGAAAGCCTGATTCCTGATTCTGATATTTTACTGGCCACGGCCTGGCAAACGGCTAATTTTTCTGCTTCATTGCCTGAAAGCAAAGGCAAAAAGTTTTATTTTGTCCAGCATCACGAGAGTCTGTGGACTCGGGAAAAAGGTAAGGCGCAAGCAACTTATCATATGCCCTTCAAGAAAATGGTGATTTCAACCTGGCTGAAAGATATTCTTAAAGAACAATACCAGCAGGAGGCAGAGGTTCTTGTGACTCCTGTTAATCAGGATTCTTTCTATAAAGAAGATAAAGATAAGAGTGCGGTTTCGCGGGTATGCATGCTTCACCATGATTATGATTGGAAAGGTTATAAGGATGCGATAGAGGCGGTAAAAAAAGTTCGTTCAGAAAACTGCAAGATTGAACTCGTGGTTTTCGGTGAAAAGCTGGAAGACCCAACCTCTTTATATGAGGAAGCAGGATTTGAATTCGAATATCATTTTCGCCCTACCGGGGAAACACTCCGCAAAATATATTCCTCTTGCGGTACCTTTTTATGCTCAAGTTGGTATGAAGGTCTGGGGATGCCTGCCATGGAAGCGATGATGTGTGGTACGGCTCTTGTGACTACGGATACCGGGGGCAGTCGCGATTATGCGTTGAATGAGGAAACGGCGTTGGTTTCGCCTATTAAGAATCCGGAAGCACTTGCAAAAAACCTGATTCGGGTTTTAACGAATGAGCCGTTAAGACTTCAATTAGCAGAAAAGGGGTACCAAAAGATACAACAGTTTTCTTGGGATTTAAATTGTGAGCAGTTGGTTAAAAGTTTTGAAAAGTCTCTTGACGATCGGAAATGACACGAAAAATTTCTAAAAAACGAATATTTATTTTTACCGCGATACCTCTTTTATTTTTTCTTGGAATAATGGAATTGGGCGTGAGGACTTTTTGGGAATTCGAACCTAACCGCGTTCTTTGCTACGACCCTATCATGGGTCGATCCTATTGTCCTGAAACAAAGGGCTTCCTCACAGAAAACAAGGTGAAGATGCATGTTGAAGTTAACGCTGATGGCTTGCTCGGCAAAGCGTACCCCGTAAAACGTATTCCTGGAAAATTTCGTATTGCTGTGTTGGGCGACTCATTCACGTCAGCAGAAGCGGCGGCACCGGATAAAAAATTTACAGGAGTTTGGGAAAAGAATTTATCCAGTAAAATCCCGGCGGGAGTTGAAGTGATCAACTTTGGTGTTGGCGGAACAGGGACCTGGCAACAGTCGCAAATGTTTCATATTAAAGCCCGAAAGTATAAGCCGGACGTAACATTGGTGGCTTTTTGTTGGTGTAATGATGTTGGAAATAATATCGATAAATTCAAAAGCGGGGACATGAGCCCACTTTTGGATGAGTATGAGGTAGGAGTGTTAAAAGTTTTACAAGCGAAACGTAAAAACTTTAATAAATGGCTCTGGAACAATAGTGCCTTGTATCAATTTACCCGAACCAAATATAATCATCTTGAACATTATTTTAAAAGGATGTTTTTGCCTGACTATATGAAGAAGGTGCCTTCTCCTGAGAAAAAACCATCCGGCAATGCGAAGCCAGATAAAAAAGATCCTCCAAAGTATCTCAAAGATACCGCATCTATTTTTGATGATTTATTTTTCTTTGACTCGGAAGGTTGGGAGTTGACGCGAAAACTATTTGTGAAGCTCAAACAGGAAGTCCAGGCAAATGGAGGAAAACTGGCGGTCATCCATTTTGGTGGACTTCATCAGTACCGCAATTTTCCGGTTTTGCCGGTCAAACAGTTTGATGCATTTTTGGAATCGCAGGGCATTGCACATTTTAATGCCTTTGATCTGTTTATAAAAATTGATGATGAATTTTTGTCGAAAAATTTCATTCCCAATGATGGGCATTTTAATGAAACCGGGCATCGGCATTTTGCTGAATTTTCTACGAAATTTTTGCTAGACCAGATAGAAAAAACCAACTTGTAATTCATCAATTTAAGTACTGCAGCAATTTTCCTCTCCTGAAAATTCTTGAGACAAACAGTAAATGAAAAAAATTTCCGCTATTGTTGTTAACTGGAATGGAAAAGAAGTGCTCTCTGGATGCCTTCGATCTTTATTGAATCAGGATTACGAAGATTTTGAAATTCTGGTGGTCGATAATGGATCCGAAGATGGATCGCAGGCTCTAGTTAAAAAAGAATTCCCTACGGTAAAATTAGTTGAGAACGAAACGAATCTTGGGTTCGGATCTGCAGTGAACAAGGGATTTGAGAAAGCTGAGGGAGATTATTTTATTTTTTTGAACAACGATTTGGCGTTACAGCCGGATTGCCTCAGCCAGCTTGCAAAACTGTTAGATTCTGATCCAACCGTGGGGGCCGCGATTCCCAAGATTTTATATTATTCCTCGTCAGAGGAAAAAGCTTCAAAAGAAGCGGCAAGAATAAATTCGTATGGAGTACTGGTAAATTATACAGGCATTGCTTGCCCCAATTTAATCGATCAGCTCGATGACCCTAACTTGCCTTTGACCGAGTCCGCATGCGGAGGAATATTCATGCTCCCAAGAGAGGTCTATGGAAAAGTTGGAGGGTTTGACGATGATCTGTTTTTATATCATGAAGATCATGATCTTTCATGGCGAATCAGGATGATGGGGTGGAAGCTGATGGTGGTGCCAGATTCTGTTTGTTACCATCATTATAATTTTAATAAAGGCGTGCTTAAGTTTTATCGATCTGAAAAAAATAGGTTACATATTTTATTAAAAAACTTTGAGTGCAAGACTTTATGTTTGATAGCGCCAGCAATCGTGCTGGTTGAAATTTCACAAATCGTACATGCCCTCTTCCATGGATGGTTTTTTCTGAAGCTAAAGAGCTATTGGGAGATCGCCTCTCAATCCATCAAAATAAGTAGGAAAAGAAGACAAATTCAATCTACTCGCAAAGTGACGGATAAGGAAATTGTCAGGTTGCATCAGGATATTATTGCAGTCACTGGATTGAAAAACCCACTGGTAGATTATTTGTTGAATCCAATACTGAAACTTTATTGGGTTTGCATTCGTGGTTTTATTTAAATTTCTGTTTTAGCTTGGAATAATTCTGCTATGACTTCTCGCCTGTAGAGAAATATTTTTTCCAGGTCTTTCCTGACAAGCCAGTGAGCTATTATATCTCCCGGAATCCAACCGGGTAGCTTATAAAGCACTTTGTCTCGAATAAGGGTCCCGCCATTTTTTTCAAAAAACTCATGGGTATGATGCCAGAAAAAATAAGGCCCGCGTTTTTGCATGTCCGAAAAACGAACTCCGGGGATACATTCTGTGATTTTGGTTTGCCAGCGGATTGGAATTCCCCTTATTTTTAAGCTGTAATCAAGTAACGTTCCCTCTTGAATGGGGGATGACGTGACTTTAAGGATTTTAAATTGCAGGAATTTTGGGGTCAGAGCTTCCAGGTTTTGTGGATCTGTAAAAAAAGAGAATGTCTTATCTAGAGGTTGTGGAACCCATTGTTCAACCGCCAGAGTATGCCCGGTTTGGTCGCAGATGATCTTTAAAGCATTCTTTAATTTTGGATAGATAAATTTGTAGCCCCATTTTTTAGGCAAGTCCGAAGAAATTTTTTGGCTGTTTATCAGTAACTGAGACATCTCCCCCAATAAGAGTTTAAGTACCCAACCGGGGACGGAAAAAAAAGCAGGTCGCTTTAATAACTCGGCCAATGTGGATGTGAATTCCCGGTTGGTTACTGGGTTGGGGCTCACGGCATTAACATGGCCTTCGTAGGAAGGGTTGTCGATTGCCTCTACTATCAATCCTGCAAGGTCGCGAACATGAATCCAGCTCATCCATTGTTTGCCACTGCTGATGTTTCCACCTAGACCAAGTTTGAACACGGGCAACATTTTTTCCAGAGCTCCGCCATCGAATCCCAATACGATTCCTATTCGAAAAGCAAGGGTACGTATATTTAAGTCTTTAGCCTTAAAGGTTTCCTTTTCCCAGTCTTTGCAGACTTCAGCAAGGAATCCTTCTCCGCTAGGTGATGATTCATCTGAAACGATAGAGTTTTCGTAAATTCCGGTAGCTGAGGCTGAAATCCAAGCTTTTATCGGATGGGATTTTTTTCGAAAATAATCAATGAGATTGCGCGTTGCTATAATTCTCGAATTATAGATTGCTTGTTTTCTTTTTGAAGTCCAACGTCCTCCAGCGACGTTTTCTCCGCAAAGATTTATTACTATGTCAATGTCATCTTCTATGTGAGTTGGGGTTTTTGCAGGGTCCCACTCGATTATCTTGCAGACAACAGGAAGTCGTACCTGGGCTGATTTAATATTGCGGGTTAAGACAATTATCTCGTGGCCCTTGTCGACCAGCAAAGGAAGTAGCGTTTTCCCCACAAAACCCGTTGCGCCAGTGACTAGAATTTTCATATAATTTTCAGTTCTATTTGAAAGAAGTGATTAGCAACTATTGCTATATTTTAAATTATTGACAAGCAAAAATTAATCTGTACCGTTAGACTATTACCAACCTTTAACGAAGGAAACCCTCATGGCATATGAAAATAGTCCGATGTTTGTCGACGAAACTCCAGGAATAAAAAATTACTGTACTTGCGGTGAATCAGCCAATAAACCTTATTGTGATGGATCTCACAGCGCGAAGGCAACAGGAAAAACTCCAAAAGAATTTGTAGTAGATGAAGCAAGACGATTCGCACTGTGTGACTGTGGTAAAACGGGAAACTCCCCCATGTGTGATGGAACTCATTCGAAAGGCTGAATTGAAGGCTAGCTTTTCAATTATTTTGATGCAACCGACTGTCTTTTGATGACTCAGGAAATAGCCGGTTACATTAATTTGGTGGACACAGGGGGTAAATACTGCCGAAGAAAGGCAAGACAGACAGCACAAAGCCATTTTTGACGCAATCGCAGATTAAATTAGATCGATTGGGATTCACGGATCACTTAATTAGGAGTCGTTATAATCTCGAGACATTCCTTCCAGCTCATCTTTAAAAGGGAAAACAACGGCTCTCGGAATACCTGTCTCATCCAGCAATTGCGCGAAATAAAAAAAGTTCATAGATTCTTTTAAACTTAAAATTGAACTCTGAATTACTTGCGGGTCGGATGTCATTGGCACTAAACCCTCACAAAGATTTTCAATCTCCAAAGGCTCCTGTCCCACACGGGATACCAGAGTGGTTACCTTAGAAGTTTTTAATCCGTTATTATGGGTTTGGTTATCCTCAATTTGCTTATTAAAAAATTTGATGCATTTTTCCCGCAATATCAGTCTTTGCTGCCAAGGTTGGATTTTCCCCCACTGACCGAACCTTACTTTTACAGGTTTTTTTAAATGGAGATTTTTTAGCTCTTCGATTTTGGCATGGTCGTCTTCAAGCTTGCCTTTTCTTGCCTTTTCTCTCGTTTGAAGTTCTTCATCGTAAGAATCTTCTCTATATTTTTTATCGGTTTTTCTTTTTTCCAAAAACTTACTGTAGCGAAGATCAATTACTTCAGCAAAGGTCATGCTGTCGAGTTCACGGTACAGTTTTCTCGTTTCATTAATATGGAAAGATTGGGCCTCTTCCACCATCTTCGCGTATTTTTCCGGGTCTTTTTCTTCAAGCTCTGCCAGAACGGGTTTAAACTCTTCCCATTTTAGGTTAGCTTGCCATCCACCAAAAACCAAAGCTCCAAAAATGCTGAGTTTAATTAATTTTTTTATGGATTTATTCATCCGGTAAAGATCAAGGTAATTGGACGGTTTGAAACCAGAAGTTGTGAATGTTCTTAATACACTGCAAGTGCTCTTGATAGCTTAACGGCTTTTGGATAAAACTATTTACCCCTAAATCATAGCTTAACCGGACTTCTTCAGGAGACTTGCTATCCGAGAAAATAATTATTGGGATTTTAGAGAATAACGATTTTCTACGAATCTCGCGCACCGCTTCGAGACCGTTCTTCTTCGGCATGTTTAAATCTGAAATAATAAGTTTGGGGAGTTTCTTCGAGGTTTCTTCCGAAAAAAAATCCACCAGCTCTTGACCATCATTTACGCGCTGAATATTAAACGAAAAGCCATTTTCCCGCACAGCCTCAACAAACAAGGAAAAATCCTCCCCATCATCTTCGGCATACAGAATATCTAATGTTCGAGGCAAGCAGCCCATATACCCTCCAATTATCGAAGGTTACGAAAAAAATACATATCGGGAATCGAATATACTGTACTAATATTATTCGCTATTGTCAATAAAATGAAATCAGCGCAATTGTCCTGTGGGGAGGAAAAGGGGGTGAAGCTAAAGCGGGAAATGTTTCGGTCTAATGCTTGAAATGGCGGGTGCCAGTAAAAACCATGGCAATATTATGCTCATTAGCGGCCTGTAAAACTTCTTCATCTCGAATGGAACCACCTGGAGAAATAATAGCTGAAATCCCATTCTTGGCGGCTTCATCGACAGAATCCCTGAAGGGGAAAAATGCATCAGAAGCCATGACCGCACCGGAAAGAGATTTCCGAGCTTTTTCGACTGCAACCCGAGCAGAGTCAACCCGGCTCATTTGGCCTGCCCCGATACCAAGAATCTCTTTATCTTTTGCATAAATGATGGCATTGGATTTTACGTGTTTTGCTACTAGCCAGGCAAACTTCATATCTTCCATTTCCCGGGCATTGGGTTCTCGGTCACTGGCAATTTTTAACTGGTCTTCAACATAATTTAAAGAGTCCTGACTCTGGACCAATAGTCCGCCGCCAATGCGTTTCAGGTCGAACCGCTGGTCTTTTACATTCAATGCCTCATCCGGCATTTGCATCAGACGAATATTTTTCTTTGCTGAAAATAATTTTATCGCTTCTGGATCGTAACCGGGTGCTACCACAGCCTCTACAAAATTTTTGAGAATCTCTTCCGCGGTCTTGACGGTGACAGGTTGATTGAACCCTAAAATACCTCCAAATGCAGAAGTAGGGTCCACTTCTCTTGCCAGAATAAAAGTTTTTAACTGATCGTCGCCCAATGCAACTCCGCAAGGGTTGGTGTGCTTAATAATAGCAACCGCTCCTGAATCCATCTCTCGCACCAGTTCCCAAGCTGCGTTTAAATCGATAAAGTTGTTGAAAGACAATTCTTTGCCCTGCAACTGCTTAGCCGAAACAATATCGGTCTGCAGCGGATGGCTTTCCCTATACAAAGCGGCCGACTGGTGGGGGTTTTCCCCATAGCGCAAATCTTGAACTTTTGTGTAAGGTTGATTTAAAGAAGGCGGAAAACCCTCTTCCCATTGACCGGATAAAAAAGTAGCGATCAATGAATCGTATCGAGCGGTATGAGCAAACGCATCGCGACTCAATCGGCGACGGGTTTCCAGAGAAACGGAGCCTGCTTTCATTTCTTCAAGTATCAAGTCATACTCTTTGGGGTCGACAATAATGGTAACATCATTGCAGTTTTTTGCTGAAGAACGAACCATGGCAGGACCGCCAATATCTATATTCTCTATTGCTTCCTCTAAAGTACAGCCTTCCTTTGCTACGGTTTGTTCAAACGGATAAAGATTAATCACCACAAGATCAATCGGGCGAATACCATGGTCTTCCATGGCCTGCATATGCTCGGGGACATCTCTGCGCCCCAGAATTCCGCCGTGCACCCTGGGGTGCAGGGTCTTTATTCTGCCATCCATCATTTCCGGGAAACCCGTGTAGTCCGACACCTGAATCACAGGCACACCGCCTTTTCGCAAAAGCTCTGCGGTGCCTCCCGTAGAAAGGATTTCTATTCCGGAATT
>Ga0233435_1003164_pt1 | contig 12890 bp, 13 predicted proteins | sample SI_122_August201_3_FD_182735 | JGI IMG/M metagenome (GOLD analysis project Ga0233435, IMG submission 182735) | Seawater microbial communities from Saanich Inlet, British Columbia, Canada - SI_122_August2016_135_MG | ecosystem: Environmental > Aquatic > Marine > Inlet | place: Canada: British... | reverse complement strand
CACAAATTACTTATCTTAAATTTTTAAAGAGCGTTTGCTTCAATGAAGCAGGCTGCGAATACTATCAAACACTTTATCCTTCCGCAACACCTTTTTTAAATCTTTCTGATTTCGCTAACCGCTGTTTTGGTTTGTTGCTTAATCAGGCTGCGGATACTATCAAACTGTTTTCTGATCCGCAACTCTTTTATCGAAACTTTTTGCTGTTCTGCATGCCGTCTCGTTGAAGAGAGCGCTAGTATAGAGATTTCATTTTCACAGTCAACTAATAATTTCAAGTAACAGAATTTTATAATAAACCCGATTGTGTACATCTTTTGTATAAGTCTTATTTTCTCTTGTGGATAGTTGTGGGATACTTTTTCCAGTCCGATACTGTCCACAGGCTATCAAAGTGTATTCATCGTACTAGCCAACAGCTTTTCTTTCATATTTTCGATTTTAATTCGTTGAAATTAAAGTATTTATTGTTCTTATACACAGAATTTTTCCGCTTAATAAAAGTAATAAAGAATGAATAATAACTCTATATATTATATATGTGACCAAATCCAAAGTAGCCCGAATGCGTTTCACGCTACCTCAACCTTAAAAGACGTGCTTATTAGTCATGGCTTTAATGAACTGTTTGAATCTGACGATTGGGGTAATGTATCGGAAGGTCATTACTTTGTTACCAGAAATGATTCTTCTCTGATTGCTTTTACGATATGCCCTGAATCATTAAGTAATGGCTTTGCAATGGTGGGCGCACATACCGACAGTCCTTGTTTAAAGGTAAAACCGAATCCTGATCTTTTTAAAAATGGTTATTACCAAACCTCAGTTGAAGTTTATGGTGGTGTATTACTCAATCCATGGTTTGATCGTGAGCTGTCATTAGCAGGTAAGGTGTCTTACTTGAGTGTAGATAATTCTGTTAAGACATCTCTCATCAATTTCGAATCTCCTATTGCGATTATCCCAAGTCTGGCTATTCATTTGGATAGAGAAGCAAATAAGAAAAGAAGTATTAATCCTCAAACTGATATAAAACCCATTTGGTGTCACAAAGATCTAAATTTTGATGAGCTTTGTATAAACCAATTGATAAAACAGGGCCATACAGAGGTTGATTCAGTATTAGACTATGAGTTGTTTTTTTATGATGTTCAGCCACCTTCTGTTATTGGTTTCGAGGAAGACTTCTTAGTTTCATCCAGGTTGGATAATTTATTAAGCTGTTTTATTGGTTTAGATGCGATGATTAAAGCCGGTAATAAAAGGTCTACGTTACTCGTTTGCACTGACCATGAAGAAGTAGGTAGTTCTTCTCATTGCGGTGCGGATGGACCATTTTTACAGTCAGTTTTGCAGCGGCTTATCCCTGACACGACTGAATTACAACAATGCGTACATCACTCAATGATGATTTCAGTCGATAATGCTCATGGTATTCACCCCAATTTTTCTGATAAACACGATTCAAATCATGGGCCTATATTAAATGACGGTCCTGTTATAAAGCTAAATGCTAATCAGAGATATGCCACAAATGCTGAAACCAGTGGTTTTGTAAAACACATCGCTCGGCTTAATAACGTACCGGTTCAATCTTTTGTTGTGCGTTCTGATATGGCGTGTGGAAGTACGATAGGGCCAATAACGTCAGCGAATATCGGCATAAAAACGGCTGATATTGGGGTGCCAACGTTTGCAATGCACTCTATTCGAGAAATGGCAGGTGTATCGGATGTAGATTATTTGCAGCGTTTATTGACTGGTTTTTTTGAGTATGAAAAGGCTTTTGTATAAATGTTTGCTAACCGATTAAAGAAAAACATTAAACATCTGGCTAAATGGGCTAGAAAGTCCGACATTGAATGTTATCGAATTTATGATGTTGATATTCCTGAATATGCTGTTGCTATTGATCTTTATGGTGACCGAGTTTGTGTGCAGGAATATGCACCGCCAAAGTCAATTGACGAAGAAAAAGCGACGGCTAGATTGATTGAGGTTGTGCAAACTGTGGCCGAGATATTATCAATTGACCCTGACCTAATTTATCTTAAAGTGAGACAACAGCAAAAAGGTTTAACTCAATATGAGAAGTTAGATAAACAAGACGACTTCTTTACCGTTCGCGAACACAACTGTCTTTTTAGGGTTAATTTAGCGAATTATCTAGACACAGGGTTATTTTTAGATCATCGGCCAGCTCGGAAAATGGTTCAAGAAATGGCCAGAAATAAGCGTGTTTTAAACCTGTTTGCCTACACGGGCAGTGTTTCTGTGTATGCGGCCAAAGGTGGTGCGAAACAAGTAACGACTGTCGATCTTTCCAATACATATATTGATTGGGCAGAGAAAAACTTCGAATTGAATCATTTAAAAGGTGAGCAATATGAGTTTATTAGGGCTGATTGCTTACTCTGGTTAAAGCAACAAACTTGCCTATATGATTTGATTTTTTTAGATCCCCCAAGTTTTTCAAATTCAAAGAAGATGTCGACAAGTTTTGATGTTTTAAGAGATCAATGTGACCTAATTAATAATACGATGAAGTTGTTATCATCTGAAGGTACGCTGATTTTTTCGAACAACAAAAGAAAGTTTGTTTTGGATGATTCGTTGTCAGAAAAGTACGTGGTTAAGAACATTTCGAAGAGTACAATTCCTAAGGATTTTGAACGTAGATCTGATATTCACCAATGCTGGTTAATTCATCACCCTAAACTAGAGGGGTAACCTTTTTCAGTTAAAAATCGGTCATAATCGTCGAAAAAGGCTTCAAGTTTAACTGTTTTATCAAAAAATGAATAAATTCTTTCCCATGGGAATAGGTTTTTTAATTGCCTATCCTGCCAAATCCATGTTTGGAATTCATGGTAATGTTGTTCTTGTTCTGAAGGCGTTAAGCCAAAGTGTTTTCTTGCAAATAATAATCCATCAACGATTGCACTAAAGTCTTCAATACGTTGTGAGTTTGTCTGCTCATTTAGTATTTCTTGAACGGCTGAGAACGCTTGATAGAGCTTAAACTCTTTTGGGGTGTCTATGTCAGTGACCTGTTGTAGCCTCTGATTATCCTGCAAAGTATTGCAAAATTGTCGGTATAACGGAAAGAAAACGGTAAACCATTCTCTGTAGTCAGTTGAATACAACGAGACAATTTCAACCCAGTTAGCACCACTATCGGTGATTTTGTAATGATTTTCGATCCACTTCTGGAAACCGGGCATGGGTAAATTGACTTTTTTACCGGCACTTGCTGAACCGAGTTGAAACCCTTGAAAGTAAAGAAAAAGTCGCTTAAGTGAAGGGGCACCTATATATTGAAAAGGTTTCTTTTCAATATTTTTCAGCAAAGCTTCCATGGTGAATAATCTCTTAATCAGTTTTATTATTTCATAGTTTAGTCGAGATTTTTTCTAGATGTAACTGAATATCAAGGGTTTTTCAATGATTTTAATTGACCTGTTTTGGTGCAGACTTTCTCCCAGTGTTTTGTTTCAAATTGATACATAACAACATCTGCAGGGGCTAAATTAACCCAGTGCTGAGAATCAAATAAGTTAGCTAATTCAGTTAACCCAGGGTTATGCCCAATAATACATAAATGACTGATTTTGTTTGAAGTTGTCTGTATTAAATTAAATAGGTTTTCAGTTGATGCTTCATAAATGCTTTTTTCAAAACGGGTTGTTATGGGCTTTTTGATCTGACTAAGTAGAATTTCAGCGGTTTGTTGCGTTCTAACCGCTGGGCTAATGGCGCAATGGTCTGCATGCCATGCACTTTGGTCTAATGATTGGCCTGTACTTTCAGCAAGTGCTCTACCAGCCTCAGTAAGTGGTCTCTCTATATCAGGGCTGGACCAATCTGCGTGTGAGTGTCTTATTAAAGTAATGGTTTTCAAGAGCGCACGAGCCCTTTCTCAACATCTAAACGCCTTTCTTTGCCAGCCAACACTTCGATTAATTTTAAAGCAAAATCCATTGCTGTTCCTGGGCCACGAGAGGTAATCACCAAGCCATCTTGTATAACAGGTGAAATAGAATCTAATGTTGTGCTGGGTAAAGCCATTTCATCGAGTACTCCAGGGTAACTTGTAGCGCGCTTATTATTGAGTAAACCTGCATTCGCTAACACTTTTGGTGCGGCACATATTGCAGCAACATAATGGCCGTCGTTGATAGTATTAGTGAGTACCTTTTGAATGCGAGGGTCATCATTTAAATAATCAGAGCCTGGCAATCCACCTGGTAAAACAACCATGTCATATAGTTCATCAGTACATTGATCTAAGGTTTTATCGGCCAAGAGTATTACGCCACGGCTTGCTGTAACGGGTTTTTCATCTAGGCCAGCGGTGGTGACACTGATATCAGCGCGGCGTAGTAAATCAATGATGGTAACGGCTTCTAGCTCTTCACAACCCTGGGCTAAGGGTACTAAGACTTTTTTCATGTTGAATACCTTCTGAGAGTAGTGCTTTTATACTAACAAGCTCGACTTCTTTTATCATCGGCAGACGCTTTGCAAGCACTGCAATAGTTTCAGGGTATGGGTGGCCAATGGCAATGGCACTCCCTTGTCGTTTTGCAATTTTAATCAATTTGTCTAGCTGAGCTTCAATTTTATGGCTATCGATTTGATTATCGAGAAAAATATCTCGTTTACGAGAAGGTATCCCCTTCTCTTTTGCAATTTCATCAGCCACTGACAATATGGTGGTTCGACTGTCTATAAACAGTAAAGAGCCCACTTTTTGAACCACATTCATAATGTCATGCATTGGTCTGTCGTATTGAGTGAGACGACTTCCCATATGGTTATTGAGACCGACGACTTGTGGTAAGCGCTTTAGGTTTTCCAACAACGTTTGTTTTATTTCTTCGTCAGTCATTTCTAGGGTGATACCACCTTGATCCAGCTGACTATGATTTATGGACTCCATTGGCTGATGTAGCATCAAGGTGTAGCCACGAGCAACAGCTGTTTTAAACAACTGATCGGTATGTGGTGCACGAGGTAAAAAAGCCATTGTGACGGCTTTAGGTAAATTTAAAGCCGCGTTACCTGTGGTCAATTGATAACCCATATCATCAATGATGATGACAATTTTGGGTTTGTCGCCAGCCATAGCAGAAAAAGATATGGCATAAAAAAAGAAAATCAGTGCGTAATTAGACATATTATTTTTTATTATTATGGTGAGTCGAAATTTATTTTTAAAAGGTTATAGACCTTATTTTGCCGATAAAACATTTAACCCTTTCAGTATATTCAATGCTTGATGAAGCTCGAAATCATCTAGTGCAATGTCAGATGCTTTTTTTGCGATAGATTTTTTCTTTGCGCCTGTTTTTTCGTTTTCTAAGTGACCAGTAAGGCTTGCTTCTGTCACTTCAACGCCAGTTTTTTCATTTGATTTAAGAGACACATCAGCAAGAATGATATCAGGTGTAATACCCTTTGCCTGTATTGATTTACCTGACGGTGTGTAATAGCGAGCGGTGGTTAATTTCATGCCTGTTGCGTTTTTCATTGGCAAAATGGTTTGAACTGAACCTTTACCAAACGTTTTAGTACCGACAATAATCGCGCGCTTATGATCTTGTAAGGCACCTGCAACAATTTCGGATGCTGACGCTGAGCCGCCATTTACCAAGACAACGATTGGCGCTCCGGCCATAAGGTCATCAGGTGCTGCTTTAAACGTTTGTTGGGAATCTTTAACACGGCCTTGGGTGTAAACAATAAGCCCTTTGTTAATAAAAGCATCACCGACTTCGACGGCGCCCATTAAAATACCACCAGGGTTATTGCGTAAGTCTAAAACTAACCCAAAGAGTTGGTTTTTTGTTTGCTGTTGTAATTTACTGATTGCGTTACGTAAGTTTTCTGCTGTTTTTGCTTGAAAATTAGAAACTCGAATGTAGCCGAAGTGTTCATCATAGAGTTTAAACTTAACGCTTTTTAACTTAATGATGTCACGGACGATGGTGATTTTAAGGGGTTTATCTTCACCCTTTCTGACAACGGTTAAGTGCAGTTTAGTGCCCACTTTTCCACGCATGAGTTTAACTGCATCGCTTAACGTTAAGCCTTTTACAGGGGTTTCATCTAAACGAACAATCAAGTCACCAGCTTTAACACCTGCCTTTTGAGCGGGCGTGTCATCAATGGGTGAAATAACACGGACAAAACCATCTTCCATGCCTACTTCTATGCCTAAGCCACCAAACTCACCTCGTGTACCAACTTGAAGACTTTTGTATTGCTCACTATTTAAATAATTTGAGTGTGGGTCTAACCCACTGAGCATGCCTCTAATCGCGTTTTCTAAGAGTGTTTTATCGTTTACGTCTTCAACATAATCTCGCTTGATTCGGCTGTAGACTTCACTGAATGTCCTTAACTCATCTAGGGGGAGGCCGCTGCTAGCAACACTATTTTTATCTGCTTGAGCATGGTGACCAATGCTTAAACCTATGCCTAAAAATAGCCCGACACTTAATGCTAAGCCACTTTGAATTTTGATGTTCATGAAAAAACCCCGAAAAGGTGAGAACTGCTAATTTTCAACATTATCATACCTGTATCCCATTTACCTAGCGTGCTTTCAGCCAGTTAGCAGGGTTTATTGGTTGTCCATCTAACCTTAAACCAAAGTATAAAACATTTTTTTCTTGCTCATTTCTATGCCCAGAGAAAGCAATGGTCTCATTGGTTTCAACCCAATCACCCCGAATTTTATTTAAGCGCTGATTAAAGCCATATAAAGACATATAACCCTCACCATGATCAATGATGAGTAACATTCCTAGGCCTTTTAGAGGGTTGGCATAAACCACTTGGCCTCGATAACTTGCTTTTATAGGGCTAGCAAGTGGCGTAGAAATGACAATGCCATCCCATTTTGAATATCGCCTTTTGTCGTTAAATTTATGTTTTACACGGCCTTTAACAGGCCAAAGTAATTTTGTTTTTGTTTGAGAAAAAGGGGTTTGTTTTTGGCTGTCCTCTTTGACATCTTGCAATGTGTGCTCTAAATGCGTGATGAGCTTAACCAGTTTGGCTTCATTTTTTCTTAAACTAGACAGCTGCTGGTGCTCTTTGAGTAAATGGCCTTTGGTTTGCTTTAATTGTGCGAGGAAATCTTGTTGTTTTGTTTTCAGTTGCTGTTGTTGCTGAGCAAACAATGCTTGCCGCTGTTGAAATAAGCTCATTTCATTTTGGTAGCGTTGTTCTAGTGTTTGAAATTGGCTGAGCGTTATATTTAAGGTCTTAATGGCGTTTTGCCGAAGACTCAGAAAATATTGGTGAATGTGTCTATTTTTAGCAAGATGTTGAAAGCTATTTGGATTAGCAATGAGTTTTAGAGTTTCAAATCGTTGATTTTGATAGAAAGAGCGGAACAATCGGCTGAGCTTATATTGTTGCTCAGAGAGTTTGGCTTTAATTTGCCTTCGCTCTAGTTGCGTTTTAGTGATGCTTTCTTGATGTTGTTTAATTAATTGCTCAGTGCTTAATAATCCTTCATTTAATCTCGTTAAGTTTTGGTTGAGATTATCTAATTGGCTAAGTACGTGTTTTTCAGTGTCGGATTTAACGGTTAAAGTTTGATTTAAAGTATTAATACTTTGCTGAATGGTTTTCAGTTTTTTCTGGGTGGTTTGCAATGTGTTTTCTGCCCAAACTAAAGCTGGGCAGAAACACAAACATAAGACGGTAAACCGTAGTAGGTTTTTAGTCTTCATTTGACTCGGTAAATTGTATCAGGGAGCGACCTGTAATTTCTTCCGGTATCTTAAGGCCAAGGGCAGTCAGAAGACTCGGTGCGATATCTGATAGTGCACCTGTTTCTGATAATGTGGCATCTCGGCCCACATAAATGAAAGGTACAGGGTTGTTAGTGTGGGCTGTATGAGGCTGCCCTGTTTTTTCATTTTTCATCAGCTCAGCGTTTCCATGATCAGCGGTGATCATGATTTCACCACCGGCTCTATGAATTGCTTTTAACACTCGATCTAAGCAAAAATCGAGTGACTCAATGGCTTTGACTGTGGCATCAAATACCCCTGAATGGCCAACCATATCGGGGTTGGCATAATTGCAAATAATGACATCGTAGGTCTTAGATTCAATCGCCTCAACCAGTTTATCGGTTAAGTCAGGTGCATTCATTTCTGGTTGTAAATCATAGGTTTGAACGTCTGGCGAATTGACCAATACACGATCTTCACCATCAAACGGGTCTTCTATTCCCCCATTAAAAAAGAAGGTGACATGTGCGTATTTTTCCGTTTCAGCAATGCGTAATTGGCGTAACCCAATATTAGCAATATATTTACCAAAAACATTTTGTAAACGTTCTGCTGGAAAGGCCACAGGGATATCAAAAGTGGACTTATATTCGGTTAAGCTGACAAATTTGGACAGCTTAGGAAAGTGCTTACGCTCAAAGCCGTCAAAACCAGGCTCGATGAATGGACGTGTTATTTGTCTTGCGCGGTCTGATCGGTAATTCATGAAGATAACCACGTCACCATCATTAATTCTGACAGGCCCTTCTTCCGTTGGAATTGCTGTTGCGACTACAAACTCGTCTGTTTCATTACGGTTATAGGCGGCCTGAAGCCCTTCCATTGCTGTTTTTGCGGTATGTTCGCCAATGCCTTGAGTGATTAAGTCGTAAGCTGCTTGTACACGCGGCCAACGATGATCACGATCCATTGCATAAAACCGACCAATGATGGAGGTAATGCGCCCACCACCAAGCTCGACCAGTTTGTCTTCTAACAAGGTAATTGATCGTGCCGCATTTTGTGGTGCGGTATCCCGCCCATCTAAAAATGCATGAACGTGTACATTCTTTGTACCTGCTTTAACCGCAAGCTCAACCATGGCATGAATATGTTCTTCATGACTATGAACACCGCCATCTGAAAGTAAGCCAAGTATGTGTACTGCATTATTGCAGCTAATGGCACAATCTACCGCGTCTGTTAAGGTGTGGTTATTGAAAAATGACCCCGTTTTAATAGAGCGACTGACGCGAGTAAACTCTTGGTAAACCACTCGGCCAGCACCGATGTTCATGTGGCCTACTTCTGAGTTACCCATTTGACCTGAAGGCAACCCAACCTCTGCACCAGAGGCACGAATTAAGGTGTGTGGGTGTTCTTTCCATAACCTGTCCCAGACAGGGGTTTTAGCCGCAAGAATGGCATTATTAGCGACTTCTTCGCTATAACCCCACCCATCCATAATGAGTAAAACTACCGGTTTAGGGTACGACGACATTTTCTATCCATTTCCTTGTAAGGTGATACGCTACTTTATGTAAGGGAAAACCCTGTAAAATTTGCCTAAATGTGGCGAAAAACGACTATTTTTCAAAACAATTGAGTACATGTATTGCTACATACTAATACCTTATGATAGTTTTAATCGCATAGCGCATAAATCACTTTTTGGAAATATTTTTTTATACATTTGCCAAAGGGTTCCGCGCTTTAATATGCCAACGTGTTTTAATATATAACAAAGCGATGACATAAAAAGACCAAAGATTGTAGTAATAATAAGCTGACTGTCAGGAAAATACTACCATCACACATCATTAATTACTGATGAACAATAAGATCGATAACTAATAAACTAATAAGAAGGCGTTGCTGCATGGACCAACATAAAATTATAACTGGCACTAGTGACTTTCACGCGACCTCAATGGATACTGATATGAACTCACCTGCAGAATTTTTGCTAAGCGAAGATGGTGATATTGAAAGAGCATCTCGCTCATTAAAAGCGATGTCTCACCCACTTCGTTTGAAAATTTTATGCACTTTGAATGATAAAGAAGTCAGTGTGCAAGAGATTGTTGAACAAGTAGGCACCTCACAAAGCAACATTTCACAACATTTAGCCATTTTGCGTGACAAAGGTATTTTAGCCTCTCGTAAAGATGCAAACCGTGTATTTTATCGTGTTGGTGATTCTCGCACTTTGCGATTAATCAGCATGATGCGTGACGTGTTCTGCAATCAATAAGTTAAATCGCTAGACCTCTGTTTTCACCAAGGGCTTGCATCTCTTTGCCCTTGGTGGTTCAATTCCCTTCCAAGTTTTTGTGTTCGACTCATATAAGAGGTGCATTTTCGCATGGGTCAGTTTGCTGAGTTTTTAGGGAATCATCCACTTTTATCTGCTGTTGCTTTTGTCATAATCGTCTTGTTAATACAGGATGTGTTAGGCGCTTCTATCAATGGTATCAAAAATCTTAATCCTGTTGCCGCTACCGGCCTTATCAATCACGAAGAAGCCGTTGTCCTTGATGTTCGTGAGGCATCAGAGTTTTCTACAGGCCATATATTAAATGCCATCCATATTCCGTTTTCTAAGTTAAACGATCAACTTTCAAAACTCGAAAAACATAAAGATGCTCATATTATCATCAGTTGCCGTACAGGCGCTCGCTCGGGTTCTGCCTGTAAAGTACTTAAAAAACTGGGTTATGAAAAACTGTATAACCTTCAAGGTGGTGTTGTTGCTTGGGAAGGCGCCAACTTACCGCTGACTAAAAAATAAATAATAATAAGAAGGACTGACATGTCAGATCAAGCTGAAAAAAACGTTCAAATTCAACGTGTTTACGTGAAAGATGTTTCTTTTGAAATACCCAATACCCCGGGTATTTTTAAAGAAAAATGGGAACCAAAAGTAGACATGAACCTCAACACGGAGCCGAAGAAAATTGCGGACGATGTGTATGAAGTTGTTTTGAGCGTAACCGTAACCGTGAAGGTAGGCGAAACAACGGCTTATCTTTGCGAGGTACAACAAACAGGTATTTTTGCGATTACAGGGTTTTCTGATCAAGAAATAGGGCCAATGCTCGGGATTTATTGCCCAACTCAACTATTCCCTTATGCGCGTGAAGTGGTCTCTGATTTGGTGAATAAAGGCAGCTTTCCTCAATTCTTATTACCGCCTGTGAACTTTGAGGCCGTGTATGCTCAACACGTTCAGCAGCTTCAAGAACAGCAAGGTAAAAAGCCGTCGTAAACACTAAAGCTGAAAGGCCATTGAGAAAAATAGCCGTTTTAGGTGCAGGCTCCTGGGGTACTGCACTGGCCATTTTATTGGCTAAAAATGGTATAGAGACCTTAATGTGGGGCTTTGAACCCGACCACGTTGCTGACCTTGCTAAAACACGCGTGAATACCATCTTCCTCCCTGATATCCCGTTTCCTGAAAAATTGTCTGTTGAAGCAGATTTAGTGACTGCCCTTTCGTTTTGTGATGATTACTTGGTAGCAGTTCCGAGTCATGGTTTTAAAAGTTTACTAGAAAACGCTAAAAAGTACTTAACTGACCACTCCCGCATTATTTGGGCGACTAAAGGCTTAGATTTAAACAGCAGCCAATTTTTAGATGAAGTTTGTAAAGACGTGTTAGGAGATTCAATTCCTACCGCGGTTTTGTCAGGCCCTACTTTTGCGACTGAGGTGGCTAATGGTTTGCCAACGGCTGTCACTATTGCATCTAAAGATGTGCAGCTGGCTCAAGATATGGCGGATAGCTTTTGCAATGAAACCTTTAGAGCCTATACCACTGATGACATGATCAGTGTGCAATTGGGTGGTGCAGTTAAAAATGTTTTGGCCATTGCGGCGGGTATCTCTGATGGCTTAGGCTTTGGAGCAAATAGCCGTTCAGCGTTAGTGACACGAGGTTTGGCTGAAATGAGCCGGTTAGGCGCTGTTTTGGGTGGTCAGCAAAAGACTTTTATGGGGTTGGCAGGGCTTGGTGATTTGCTATTAACTTGTACAGATGATCAATCTAGAAACCGCCGCTGTGGTTTGTTACTGGCAAAAGGTGTTGGTATTAATGCGGCGATGGATGAAATTGGGCAAGTCGTTGAAGGCTATGTTACGGCCAAATCTGTTTATCAATTAGCACAAAAACATCAAGTGGATATGCCCATTACAGAACAGGTATTCCAGGTCTTGTATGAAAATAAATCTCCTGGAGAAGCGGTTAAGTCTTTGTTTTCTCGTCAGTTGAAGGCTGAGAGCCAGTAGTTTTATTTGTGTATGAACTGCAGGTTAAATACGTTTTTCTCTGCCGTTATTTAAAGCTATATTGGTGTTGACCTTAGACTTTATGCTACTTCAATTAGCATCAACGACAGAGAAAAAATATTCAACCTTTCGTTCTTCTTGTTTGTTATACATCATAACTACATGAAAAGTGCAGTAACTCTAGATACCTTTTAGAGTTTAGAGTCGATGGCTTAAATCAAACACAAAACCACGTAAATTGCTGACTTCTTCAGTACATAACGCCATGACTTGAAAGCGCTCACCCATTTCTGATGGGAGTGTTAGCGTTTTTATTTGTTGTGCGGCATTGAGTTGTTCGACGGTGTTTAAAGACGCTGCAAATTCTAGTAACCCTGCACCCATTAGAAACTGTGCTTGAGTCGTGTAACCGGCTAAAACGAGGTTGTTGGCTTCTGCTGCCTCAACTAAGTCTGTAAAATCGACGTGTGCAGTTAAATCTTGTAAACCGATATAGCTGAGTGGGTCATCATGAGTGTGGTGTCGGTAGTGACAGGTGAACGTTCGCTCAGTGCGCTGAGGGTGAAGTAGCTCACTTTTGGGGTAGCCATAATCGACTAAGAGTATGCCGCCCTTTTTTAAGCAGTCACTTAAACTGGCAACCCATGGTGAAAGGTATGCATTGTATTCAAAGGCATAGCCTTCTTGGTAATCCTCATCTTTTGGCAAGGCTACATCTTCTGTCGTTTGCCAAAGCCAAGTGAGTTCGCCATCGACAGCATCAACGTAGGCTTTTACGATATTGTCTTGGTGCTTTTGATAGAGATCTAC
>Ga0233435_1003160_pt1 | contig 12897 bp, 9 predicted proteins | sample SI_122_August201_3_FD_182735 | JGI IMG/M metagenome (GOLD analysis project Ga0233435, IMG submission 182735) | Seawater microbial communities from Saanich Inlet, British Columbia, Canada - SI_122_August2016_135_MG | ecosystem: Environmental > Aquatic > Marine > Inlet | place: Canada: British... | reverse complement strand
ACTTTCAGGAACCCTAGCTAATAAGAGTGGCCTGACCTGTAAAAGCCATAAGCTATTATCATCGGTCACTGCAAATTCCAGATCAATCGGTTGATCTTTAAAAAGAATCAGTAACTCATCAATAAGCCTAACGATTGGGGCTAAATGATCAGGAGGCACAACCGGGGATAGCGCCGATTGTTGCCAACATTTACCCCCTAAACCGCCTGTGACTTGGGTTGTATCCGAACCTTCATGCCAATTAATAACTCTGTAAGGAGAACAAGTATTGGGGTCATGTGAAAAGGCTACTCCTGAACGAATGACATTTTGCAACATCGGTTGTATCAAAATCTCATCACTCGAATGAGGGGTCTCGTACGAGTTAATAACATCATTAATCGCTTGCTGTAGCTTTTGTTTGCTAATATTTAATAGTGAAAGAAAAGCACCGGCATGTGATGAATCTTTGGTATCTTCACGTTGGCAACTTGAACGCACAATCCAAGGACCTTCGCCTAGACATTCCTCAACTTTGTGAATGCAGCGAGCTAAATCATTTTGCCAATCAGCAACCGTAAAATAAACAAGCGGTGCAATAACCGCATTACTAAGCTTCCCTTGTAGTTGATTAAGGGTGCCTGCTTTGGTTAAGAACGTGTAAGACATTTTATTAATCAGAACGCTGGCCATTCTGCAGGAGATTGGATAATTGAATAACGCTTTTCTGAAGGGAATTTTTTTGTGCGTAATCAATGATCAAATGTGCATTCAGTGGTTCATCAATTTTTAAATCCAGACCGGCAACATTTTTGATCTCACCGGAATTAAAACGTTGATAAATAGATTTAGGGTCACGGCGGCGAAGCTCTGCTAAAGGGACCTTTATATAAACTTCAAAATAACCGGGTAAATTTTTTCGATTCCAACTATGGATTTCTTTAAAAAGAGAAATAGTTGCAATTACAACGATGAAACCTTGCATGGCAAGCATACGGCAAAGTTGTGCATATTGCATTGCTAGTGCCAAACGACTTTCGCGGTCATGACTTTGGACATTATTCAGCGGACGATTCAGTATGTCGCGTAATTCATCACCATCTAAAAAAATTACGTCTTGCCCATTGTCACGCAAGTGTTTCACGATTGCTTGAGCAAGAGTGGTTTTACCTGCGCCACTTAAGCCTGTTATCCAAACAACTTGACTCATTTAAAACCTATTCTATTTAACGAAATCACAATATATTCTAAACTTAATCCATCCAAATGATTATATATTTAAAAGTTTTAACATATGCGGATAATCGTTGAATTCATTCAACACCGCCCATCGATCATGTAACGCCGCCCGGAAATAAAGGGCAGAGCCTGATCGGGTAATGGTGTCTAAATCCTGACTTAGGTTTTTAGCCAGCTTTTCTTGAAAACCAAAAGGTTCATCTAATAACGGCTTAATGGTCTTAAGGTCTTCCTTAAACCCTATAAGATTTTCCTCAACATAACCGAAGCGAACACTAAAGGGATAAAACAAAGTGCGTAAAATGAATTGGTCTTGTTCACTGAATACACTACCGACCGGTCTTTTTATATTAGAGCTACTAAAAGGCAGCATTCCTTCTTTTTCATAATCAGGACTACTGGGATCCCCCCACCACTTCTTCCCTTGTGCGGTCATCTCATAAAGGGTTGGACTTTCTTCTATACCCATCCAATCACATAATGCTGCTAGGGTCGCCTCGGGTCGTTCTTTTAAATCTTCAAGACGAACACCAATAGAATCTTGCCGACGAAAAGCGATTTGATCAATGTCAAATAACATCGTAACAATATGGTTATGAGTGTTTTCTGATGACTCATTGATGACTTTTTTAACCCAAGACTCACAGCTTTGTATCGGTTCACGCACCATCATTAGCAATTTCGCTTCAGGGTTATAACGCAGGAAATTTAATTTAGCATAAGGACTTGGGTTGTGAATGTGATAGAAAATGGTATGTTTATTTGCCGAATTGTTTAATGCTTTTTCATATGCACTATGCACTAAAGTAAAAAAGGTTTGTGGGGTTAAGTTAGCATAATCCGCCATTAATTTTTGTAACTCAGCACAAAAGCGGTTCTGATCGACGGTTAATACTTCATTTCTATTAACACCTACATTCGCCATGCCTTCTTTTTGGCCTAAATGTGCAATAGGTTTGTCAATGCTGGGGATTGGCACTGATGACCGTGCGTCAAATAACACGGCAAATTGCTTGATAAAGTTTTCAGGCAGTTGACCCCACCCCTGTGCGATCAGTCTTCCCCAGACTTCAGCATTAAAATACTCACTAAAATAAATACTGGGTAAGGTGGACATCTCTGGGTGATTGTCAATTAAGCTGTGTAGTAATCCCGTTCCACTGCGTCCAAAGTGGATCAGGGCAATCATGTTGTCAGAAATTAATACAGGCTTTTTGTTTTTATGAATAGGCGATGGGTTTTGTATGTCCTCGGTAGTTTTGAGGGGCAAGGCATTAATCGCATCGTTAAAGAAATCATCAACAGTATGAGGGGTGAAGGCATTGAGTCTATATTCCAGAATTTTAAAATGAATGCTATTTAGAACGGCTGCACCTAGGTTTTTCTTATATGAGTCTAGCCAGGTATTTTGAGTGCTAGACAAATCTAGTGCTTTGGCTATAAAAAACACATTTCCCCATGCCTCAGCGTAATCTGGTTTAATGGCTAGTGCCTGCTCAAAACTCTTAACCGCTTCATCCAGTTGACCGAGATCGTTGAGGGTAGCGCCGAGGTTACTATGTGCCTCAGCGTAGTCGGGTTTAATGGCTAACGCCTGCTCATAACTCTTAACGGCCTCCTCCAGTTGACCGAGTTCCTTGAGGGTAACACCGAGGTTACTATGCGCCTCAGCGTAGTCTGGTTTAATGGCTAGGGCCTGCTCATAACTCTTAACCGCTGCATCTAGTTGGCCGAGTTCATGGAGTGTTAAACCAAGGTTACTATGCGCCTCAGCGTAGTCGGGCTTAATGGCTAGGGCCTTCTCATAACTCTTAACCGCTGCCTCTAGTTGACCGAGTTCTTTGAGGGTATTGCCGAGGTTGCTATGCGCCTCAGCGTAGTCTGGTTTAATGGCTAGGGCCTGCTCATAACTCTTAACCGCTGCATCCAGCTGACCGAGTTCTTTGAGGGTAACACCGAGGTTACTATGCGCCTCAGCGTAGTCTGGTTTGATCGCTAACGCCTGCTCATAACTCTTAACGGCCTCCTCCCGTTGTCTGAGTTCTTGAAAGGTAGCACCGAGGTTATAATGCGCCTCAGCGTAGTCGGGTTTAATGGCGAGGGCCTGCTCATAACTCTTAACGGCCTCCTCCGGTTGGCCTAGATCGTTGAGGGTATTGCCTAGGTTACTATGCGCCTCAGCGTAGTCGGGCTTAATAGCCAGCGCCTGCTCATAACTCTTAACCGCTGCCTCCAGTTGGCCGAGTTCTTTGAGGGTATTGCCGAGGTTACTATGCGCCTCAGCGTAGTTTGGTTTAATCGCTAGTGCCTGCTCATAACTCTTAACCGCTGCATCCAGTTGACCGAGTTCTTGGAGGGTAATACCAAGGTTATTATGCGCCTCAGCATACTCCGGCTTAATGGCTAACGCCTGCTCATAACTCTTAACGGCCTCCTCTAGTTGGCCGAGTTCTTTGAGGGTATTACCGAGGTTGCTATGTGCCTCAGCGAAGTCCGGTTTAATCGCTAACGCCTGCTCATAGCTCTTAAGGGCAGCACCCAGTTGGCCGAGTTCTTTGAGGGTATTGCCGAGGTTACACTGCGCCTCAACGTAGTCCGGTTTAATGGCTAGTGCCTTCTCAAAACACTTAACCGCTGCATCCAGTTGTCCTAATCTGGCACAACAAGTGCCACTGATATTGTAAAGTAAGATATTGCTAGGATAATCTTTGATCAGCGTTTCTGAGGCACTGAGGGCTTCTTGTATTAGACCTCGAGAATAAAGTGAAATAACAGCGTCAATTTGTGCCTGTGGTGGGCCTGATGGGTTCTTTTTATTCACCTGACCTTTCTGTAAGGCTTTGAGGCCTTTTTTAGCTTGTTGGTTTTGCGGGAAGGCTTCTAAAACACTATGGTATAACTGCCTGGCTTCATCTATCCGTCCTTTTTTAGCATGGGACTTAGCTTGTTTTAATATAGTGTTTACGTTAAGTGATTTGGATTGTGTGCCTACCGATTCGGGACTAGGCTTTGTTATTGAGTTAAGACGTTCTTTTAATTGATCAACGGCATCGCCTTTTAGTCCTTTGGCTTGACCTTGATTGAGTACATTTTGAGCTGCATCTAATTGCCCAAGATGAATTAGGGTATCGATATAGCTGATCCAGTACTGCTCCTGATTTGGGTTTGATTCAAGGGCTGTTTTAAGAAAGGGTAAAGCGATATCGCCCTTATCACCTTGTTTAAGTAATACACCCAGATTGTGGTTAGCATCGGGGTGATTGGCTTGTTCATTTAGAATAGATCGATACAATCGTTCCGCATCTACTCGTTCACCGGCTTTATGATGGGTTATCGCAGTCTGTAGGGTTTGTTCTAGGGTCATGGGTGAGATTAGATGCGTCCATTTAAATAGAGTCCTGTAAATTTATTTTAATACAAATTAAGGGCTTGTGAGTTAGATTATTTGCAATGGGCTGTCATTTACACTAACTACAATGTGAAAGGATTTATAGTGCTTGAAGCTACCCTTGTCTTTTGAGCATGATGTTATTTATCAGCTATTCGTCCTTTCCCTTTCTGATAATTCTGTGGGACACTCATGGGACAGTAGCGAGCAAATAACAGCGATAATTGACAATAACTGACGAGTCCTACTTTCTGTAAGTTATTAATTTTATTGCGGTTTAGTGTTGTAAGTTGTTGAGGTTTATTGGATGTAACTCACTTTTAATGCGATGGTCGACGGTTCGAATCCGTCACGACCCACCATATATTCCTTTATGGAATCAAAGATTTAATAAGACTTGCCGGTCGATTTGAAACAATAAAATAGCAGTTAGTCGCAAACTGCGTGTTTTAAAGAGGTCAAGTTATGTACATTAGATCATTCAAAAATGGCACTTTTCGCGCAGACGTGCGGTTAAAAGGTGTTACAAAAGTCAAAACATTTCCAACAAAAGCATTAGCCCAAGAGTGGGGTGAACAGCTTGAAGAAAACATTCGAATAATTTCCATTTTATCTACTGATGCTGTGCTGTCATTATCAGATGATGATATTGAATCCATGGGAGGCGCTGAATTATTTCATAAATTAGGGATTGATGTTTTTTCGATTCGTAATGCCGAAAAACTGAGATTTATTAACAAGTTAACCAAGAAAGAACTGCTCCAGTTGACGCCACAAGAAATTGAATCAAAGGGGGGGGGGAGCAAGTTATTTATTCACGCCGGTAAACGTATACGAAATAAAACATTTCGCGAAGTAAGTGATGAATATATCAATCAGTGGGGTAAAAAAGATATCGTAAATCAGGTTTTGCGTTTGAATTATTGGTGCGATATTTATGGAGAAAGGATTATTACAGACATTGATGTCTTTGATATTCGTGAGCACATGGATCTGTTGATTAATAATGGACAAAGAAGTGCGACAATTAATCGTAAAAAAGCGGTACCTAGTAGTGTTTTTAAGTATGCGCTATCTCGAGGATATGTCGACGAAAATGTGGTCACGAATGTTGTTGTTACAAACGATGCAAAGGTCCGTGACCGAGTTTTAAGTCAGGATGAGCGGGAAAAGTTATTGTTTGCTTGTAAAAACTCTAAATGGAATAAGCTATATTTATTGGTTTTAATGGCTTTAACTACTGGGGCAAGGCGAGGAGAACTTCTTAATTTACGGTGGAGTGATATTGATTTTGAGCTTAATGGCACGCAACTAGCAACGAGTAAGAATGGTTCAAGTCGAATAATACTATTTCCAGCGGTTGTTATGGGTGAATTAAGGAAATATCAAGAGATAGGTAAGGGTTTGGTTTTTAGTTCAGAGCTAAATCCAGAGCGGCCCAAAGATATTAGAACAGTGTGGGCTGCGGCATTGAAAGTAGCGGGTATCTCTGCAAAGGATATATTGAATTCTGACGGTAGCGTAAAGCTCGAGAAGTTTACTTTTCATTGTTTACGACATGGCTTCTGTACCGCTTTATCTGACTCTGGTAAGGAGTTAAGTCAAATTGCTGAAATGGCAGGGCATAAATCCATTCAAACTACTATGCGTTATGTACATCAGGATAAACGTCAGAAACAGAAAATCGTTGATGAATTAGCGCGTGTTTTCAATTTATAATCAATATTTATTTTTTAACTGCTTGTTCTAAAAGGAAATGAAATTAGTGGTCAAATTTTATGACAACCATCTTTGAATATCTAGAAAATGCTCGCTCTTATGATGACGATGCTGAGACCTTAAAAAGGGTCGCAAATCGGGTAAGGGCTGGGGACGTTATTTATACGGACGAATTTGATTCTAGGATTTCTCTGCCTGAAGATATCAAGCAAAAAACATTGAGTGCTATTAGGAAACATTTAGATATTTTAGCAATGGGTAAGCCAGTAGCAGATAATCATTTTTGTTATGAAATTCAAGAATATTGGCATTATGCGATATATGGTGCACATGATGATTTAGGCCATTATTATCTTGACCATATTGAAATACTTGAACCAAAGAAGACAAAGATAACTCGTGAAAATGATTTTAATGTGTGCCTCGCAAAAGTAATAGAGGAATTCACAAATATAAATGGTTATCCTCCTTCCATTAATTGTACGTTAGAGCGGCTGAAAATGAAGCCTCCACATGGTTATATTGTCAACATTAATAAGGAAGGCATATCTATTGATGGCTCAAGTCCAAAGTTAGAAAGAAAAGTTAAAGACATCATTGCTAGGTTACTTTAACTTAATCCGCCAAATGTCGTTTTAAGGTTGAAAATAGGCACATTTTTGATTTTAATCCGTATTAAGAATATCAAAATAAAACATCATGAGACGATAGAACCTCGTTATTAAACAACACGAGGTATTAATGATGTCGCACGTAAAACAGGTCAGCCTAAATGACCTAACACCACACAAAAAAATCCCACAGAAATACCCAGATCTGTTTACGGAACGTTCTTGGCACTGGAAAGTTCAGCAGCGAAAGAACAATGGATTAGCTAAAGCATTTCGAAAGGTAGGTAAGGACTTATATGTTAATGAGGTCGTTCTTGCAGAGTGCATAGATGCGCAGTTAGCAGATTAATAATCACAGAGTATAAAAAATACTTCAAATAGGCCGGCAAGCTAATTAAGTATTTAATGTAAGTGTGATGTTTTCTGAGTGCCTGGACCCATAAAAGGTTTCAAATTGCCTTTTGATTGCTGGGTGCGTATTCATTAAATATTGGTTGTTTCGATTAGAATCGAAGAAGGGATTATTAATGGACAATGGTAATAAAATAAATTTGACTTTCACCAACAGTGGGGCTAGAAAAACTCAAACATCAGCAGTTCTGAATTGGCTTAAGTCTAGAAATAGGCTAACACGGTGGGAGGCTATGATTGAACTAGGTATAGGTGATTTGCCTAGGGTAATCAGAAAAATACGTAAAACAGGTGTTGATATTTTCACTGAAATGATAAGTCACCAAGGACGCTATGGGCCGACCAAGTACGCTAAGTACCACTTCATCAAAGAAGCCCCTGAAGAGGAGGAAAATAAGGAGGGGGGATGTATGATGCTCGATAAGCTAATTGGCAACGGATATCAACCAATCCCATGCAATGGTAAAAAGCCAATCTCCTCTGGTTGGCAAGCTGACGATCTTGATTTTAATAAGCCACCACCACCATATTGGGAAGGGACGAATATCGGTATCAGAACGGGCCAGGGGGATATTCCTATCTATGCCATCGACCTAGATATTTATGATGAAAGCGTATGCCAGTCGTTACTGAAGTCCGTTAAAGAGGCGTTCGGTGAATCACCCATCCGAACGGGCAACGCACCCAAACAAATGCTCTTCTATCGAGGTAAGGCGGGACATAAGAAATTACAACGTGAGTGGAAAGATCCGTCAGGTAATAGCCATAGAATCGAAATCCTTGGTCACGGTCAGCAGTTTATCGCAGAGGGAATACGTCCAGATACTCAGAAACCATACTCATGGGATAACCCTATCGGCAATCTCATGGCTAAGGAGCTGACATTCGTTGAACATTCAGATATTCAAGGATGGCTTAACACCCGTACCGTTCCTGAGAATTGGGTTGAAACAAGCAATAACAGTTTGCCTAACCAAGCAAAGAATATAACTACCGAACGCTGGTGCATTGGCGCTGCCAACGATGATGAAAAGCAGCAAATAGCAAGCGCCCTAAAATCATTAGACCCATCCATGCCTTACGACAACTGGCTAAAAATCGGCATGGCATTACACAATGCTTATGACGGTTCTGATGAGGGCTTGATGCTTTTCGATAAGTGGAGCGCAAAGTCAGACAAATATAAGTCAGGAGAACCTAGTAAAAAATGGCATAGCTTCAGCAACGATACTAAAGGCTCTAAAATCAGTTTTAGGACCATTTTCAAAATGGCAATTGATAATGGGTGGGAAAACTCTACACCAAATTCTCCAATTTCAATCGCTCCGTTAGGGGCCACTAAAAAGGAGATTGATGCTCTTGTTGAAGATCTGAATAACCAGTTTATATTGGCTGATATTAGCGCCAATTCCCCTCGATTAATATCCCGACGATATGATGAAGCATTAAGGTGTGAGGTTACTCAGTACCAGTGCTTGAGTTCGATGAAAGAGTTAATGAAACGAGAAACCATCTGGGACGTTAAGTACATGTACGGCAAGAAGACGGTTGTCCCGGTTCCTATCCTTGAGGTCTGGATCAAACACCAAAACTCACGAATTTACAAAGGAGGCGTCACATTCAACCCCAAAGGCAACACACCACCTGATATGTATAATCTTTGGAATGGATACTCCATAAAACCTTTGGATGGAAGTTGCGAAACTATCACTTCATTTCTAAAAGAAGTGATCTGTTCAAATAACGAAGAACACTATCAATACCTTATTAATTGGTTGGCAAGAGCAATCCAGAAACCCGGTGAAGTTGGGGAAGTAGCACTTGTTCTCCAAGGTAAGCGCGGTGTAGGAAAAACAACCATTGGGGAAATGATGCGCCGTATATTTGGCAATAACTATATCCTAATTGATTCACCAGACCTACTGACTAGAAACTTTAATTCTCACCTTCGAGAATGTGTTTTTGCTGTGGCTGATGAGAGTGTTTTTGCTGGTGACAGAAAGGCTAACGAGAAACTCAAAAACCAGATTACTAGCGGGACAATGAATTTAGAATTGAAGGGCGTGGACATCAAAATAGTACCGAGCTATCTGACCTTAGTGATTATCAGTAATAGTGAGCATATCATCGCAACTGCGGAGGACGAACGACGTTATTTTGCATTAGAGGTAAGTGACTGTCATATGCAAGATACTGAGTATTTTAAGGCGCTATATCAGGCAATCAATGGCGACGAAATGTGTCGCTTCTTTAATATGATGATGGAAATGGATTTATTCCAATTCGATCACCGCGCCGTACCCACCACTCAAGCTTTAGCCAACCAAAAAGCACTTAGCCTAGAGCCCTTTGATCAGTGGTTATGTGATGCTGGATATGATGGGAGTTTTTCAGGCCAGGGCAAGTGGGAAGCACATAAGGCTACCTATCAGCTTGTAAACAGTTTTGAGTTTTATTGTGACACCAAAAAACTAGATAAATACCAACGCCTGAATAATCAGCGGATTGGAAAACGGTTAAGAAGCCGTATGTTCACAAAGGGACGCAGACGTATAAAAAACATTGATGGTTTTACTAGTAATGATACTAAGGCCGTTTCGTGTTACGAGCTTGGCACGTTACACGATTTCCGCAACAAGTTAATCGATAAATTGAAGCTACCACCTGATTTTTTTACTGATGGTGAGATGGGTGAAGAGGGTGATAAAAATGGCGTTAGTGAGGCTTGTGACGTAATTAATAATGGGTTTGAAAATGAAGAGGAGTTCTTAAGGTGGGTCATGAATGTGACTGCTTTAAGCAAGGAAGAAGCGCGTGATCAATTAAATGAATTAGGAGGAGATATCAAACGAATAGCCGTGGCCCTAGAAAAGACCACTGGAGTAAAAAAGTCTACGATTAAATCCTCAGAGCGAATTGCCGAATCCCTAGAGTGTCTGGCTACCCTTTTAGAAAAAAGGAAACACTTAAAGACGAGTGCGCCGAACTAATTGTTTCCAGCTGTACATACTTGGGATGAAGTATGTACAAGGGGTGTACAGCTGTAGCCCTTGATATCCGTGGGTCCCTTGTGTCAGGCTAGTTGTCGATTATGACTAATGAGTAAACCTAAATAAGGACCATCATGAGAATTTATGCAAGCACTATATTAATCCTTTCCAAGAGGCATTCGATGTCTGTAGCACTTTTAACCCGGTTCGCTATACTTATTACATTCACTATTGTCTGTATCGGAATGACAACACCCGCTCTTGCCGATTGCCACACCCCAGAGATCCCCTGTACTGACGGAGGCACGATAGTCATAACTCCAGATGAGCCAATGATAGATATGACAACTACTACGCCATCGCCACATATTAAGGGTAAGACAACACCCGGAGAAGGGGAAGAGTGCAGTTGTAGTCAGATGAATCTTACGATGACGCCCAGATGTAAAGTAATCTGTTCAAATATATTTGGTAAGGACGCCCCTCCACCAAAAGACCCACCTCCGGATGATTTTGATGTATGCAAACAGTGTGAACGGAGTGGGGTCAGTGCTGAATATTGTAATTCGGCGTACCGACATCTTGATCCCCAATGCGACTACGAAGACGGGCGCGATTACCAGCCCCACGAACGAATCGAAAAAATACTCCGCGAACAGAATCGCGCTGCGCAAGGAGATAATAAAGCTCCAAAAGGAAATGTAAGGCCACCTGCGGGCGGTGATTAGAGATAAAAGAAGAGGAAAATAAAAGTATAATTAGGATTACAATTTACAACAACGCTTGGTTCTACCCAGAATCGAGCGTTGTCTTTTTCTGCAGTAACAGCTAATACTTATGTACACCTCCTACACGCGATACCAGATGCAACGTTAATTCAGCAGCCGATAAACAGACGCTTTGCTCAGCCCATACTCAGCCATCAACTCCCGTATCAACACACCCTCAGAGCGCTTCTGGCGCAATGCTTGTACCTGTTCGGCGCTGACCTTTGGTTTGGCTCCAAACTGCACGCCATTGGCCTGTGCTTTCGCTATGCCCTCTGCTTGTCGCTCTGCACGGATAGCGGTTTCAAATTCAGCAATAGATGCAAGCATATTAAATAACAACTTGCCGGTGGGGGTAGTGGTATCAATTGCCTGGTCAATGACCACTAGGTTGATGTTCCGTTGCTCCAGATCATGGGCGATCTGAGTGAGATGCAAAGTGGAACGGGCTAATCGATCTAACTTACTGACCACCAGAGTGTCATCGGCTCGTAAATAACGTAAACACTCTTGAAGCTCTGCTCTGTTCGCTGACGTACCAGACTTCTTTTCCTCAAAGACTCGTCTGCATCCATAGCCCTGTAATTTATCTAATTGGATGGTTAAATCCTGACCTGTACTACTGACCCTCGCATAGCCTACTAATTCACCCATGATGACCCCCTATGTCCATTACTGTGTCTTACAATGTTTTAAGGGATACGATAACATAGTTATAAGACATGATACAAGACATCGGCATAGGGCATTCTATCATTAGCTCAAAAGGGTGTCATAATGTATACTTTATGAGACACGCTATTGAGTTTATCTTTGCTAAGATAATTAAGGGAATGGCTTAAGAACGACATACTTGACTAGCTTGGTTGCTAGCTTCAATCACTTTGATTCGAGACCCTTTGAAACCGATAACATTACTTTCATTTAAGTCATATTGAATATCTTGGCTGAATGAGGCTCTCATCATGTTATCGGCCAACTCTCTATAAAGAAACTTAATATTACTTCCAGATTTACCGTTATAAATAAGCTCCTGTTTGAAAAATGGCTCATTTGTTTTTGTCACTTTTCCTCGAGTGAATGTAATATAACTATCTGTAGAAACCTTTGCCGTAGGTCGTAAGGTTGGCAATGCGCCCTGCCAGACTGCTACATTTTGTTGACTACTCCTGCTTCCGAATGGGACCACGTATCCACCGTTTTGTCTTTTTCCACTGAATTTTACTAAGACATTATTAGGCGATCCATAGTATATCCCTCTGTTATCTTCCCAGATAGCCACATAAGTTCCCGCTTGGAATGTTAAAGCAAGACAGCAATCGACTGAGTTGTTGACTTTTATTGCTTCTATCTCAGTTTTGATAATTTTAGACACAAGTGTGCCACCCAGCTCTCCTGTTTTCTCATATCCAACCTTAGGGACATTTACCACCACAGATTCCGACTGGACAGGTCTCACATTCGGAGCACAACCAACCATAATAATAGAGGCGCTCAATAATATTATTTTGATAAATGATTCCATTATCTTCACCTCACTCCATATTTTTACTTGTCGCTTCAAGGGTAATAAGTTCAGGGAGCGCTAGGCTGATATTTGATTTACGTTGTCGCTACGAGAAATCATATTCGAAAAAGATTTATATCAACCTAGCGCGTATACAAGTCCCCTTGTGTCAGGCTAGTTGTCGCCTCTAATTTTTAATTAGAGGAAAATAAAATGAAAGCACGATTTACCCAATCGTTTAAAATACAGGCTGTTGAGAAAGCCCTAGAACGTGCAAATGATGTTT
>Ga0233435_1003146_pt1 | contig 12937 bp, 12 predicted proteins | sample SI_122_August201_3_FD_182735 | JGI IMG/M metagenome (GOLD analysis project Ga0233435, IMG submission 182735) | Seawater microbial communities from Saanich Inlet, British Columbia, Canada - SI_122_August2016_135_MG | ecosystem: Environmental > Aquatic > Marine > Inlet | place: Canada: British... | reverse complement strand
TGCTGCAGCTTCACTTTTTGGAACTGGTCCTTCATACGGAATGTCATCCCAAGAAGTTATGGGATGGATGGAATATGGTGGAGGAAGAAAACTATATGAAGAAGCAGTAGCTTCAGTAGGATTTGATTATGTTGGATTCTTTCATATGCCGATGCCAGCACAACCTTTTGGTTGGTTCAAAAAGAACGTAACTAAAGTGTCTGATGTTAAAGGGATGAAATATAGAACTGTTGGTTTAGCGACTAACGTTTTAACTGCTATGGGAATGGTCGTAAGACAATTACCAGGTGGTGAAATTCAGCCAGCGATGAAAACAGGTTTGATCGATGCCGCTGAATTTAATAACCCAACGTCTGACTCACAGTTTGGAATGCAAGATGTATCTAAACACTATCACTTAGGTAGTTTTCACCAATCTCAAGAAATGTTTGAGATACCAGTGAACAAGAAAAGATACAATAGCCTTTCACCTGCTCATCAAGCTATCTTGAAAAATGCTGCTTATGCTGCAAACTCAGATAACTACTTCAAGGCTCTAGTTAGATATTCAACTGACTTAGCTAAATTGATGAATGAGCATAAGGTTAACGTTTACCAAACATCTGATGCTATCTTAGCTGAACAATTAAAAGGCTGGGATAAAATAGTTGGTGAATTTTCTGCGAAGGATCCTTTCTTCAAGAAAATTATCGACTCTCAAAAAGCATACGCTAAAAGAACAATGAAGTATCTGTTGATGAATCAACCGAACTACAAATTAGCTTATGAAAATGAGTTTGGTCCAATCGGAAAAGTTAAAATTTAATTAACTTTTAAATTATTTGAAAAGGGGGGATTATACCCCCCTTTTTTTCTATTACATTTTTTAAAAAAATTAAGGTATTCTAAACATTAACATGAGAGCTTTCATAAAATTTGCTGACACTTTAAGTACTTCAATGGGTAAAGCATTTTCATGGTGCATTGTTATTTTAATGGGCGGAACAGTTTATGAAGTAACAATGGCTTATGGCTTTAACAAACCAACATTATGGAATTTTGATTTTAGCATGCAAATGTATGGCGCAATACTTATGATGTCGGGAGCTTACTGTTTAGCTGAAGAGGCCCATGTAAGAGGAGATGTTATTTACAGATTATTTAGTGAGAGAAAACAAGCTTGGATTGATTTAATACTTTATTTTATTTTCTTTTTTCCTGGTGTAATCGCTCTAGCATTTTATGGGTTTGAATATGCAGCTTTAGCATGGAAAATAAAAGAAACTAGCTGGAGTAGTCCAGCTCAAATTCAAATTTATATGGTTAAATCAATGATACCAGCCGCAGGTATTTTGCTAATAATACAAGGGATCAGCGAAGTATTTAGATCAATTATATGTATTCTAGAAGGCAAATGGCCAGCAAGAATGGTTGTTGCAGAAGAAACAGAAAAAGTTTTAATGAGACAAGCTGAAAGTGAGAACAAGTAAATATGTTGTTTGGTCTTACAAATCCTGAAGTGGCAATCTTCATGATGGGAATATTTTTATTCGCTGTGCTTTTAGGTTTTCCAATAGCATTTACGTTAATGGCAATGGGAATTGGATTTGGCTATTACGCTTATTATGATCCAACAATGATGGAGCATATATTTGATAATAGAATATTCCAATTATTTGTTCAAAATACCTATACAGTTATGGACAACAATGTCTTAACTGCTGTTCCTTTATTTTTATTTATGGGTTATTTGGTTGAAAGAGCAGGGATAGTTTCAAAATTATTCTTTGCCATAAGATTAGCAGCACATAGACTCCCAGCGTCGATGGCAGTAGCTGCATTAATAACTTGTACATTATTTTCTACCGCTACTGGAATTATAGGGGCTGTAGTAACACTAATGGGGTTACTTGCTTGGCCTGCGATGGTGAAGGCAGGTTATGATAAAAAATTTGCATCAGGCGTGATTTGTGCAGGAGGATGTTTAGGAATTTTAATACCACCAAGTATTATGTTAATTGTATATTCAGTAATCGCACAACTGTCACCACTAAGATTATTTGCTGCTGCAATTTTTCCAGGATTACTTTTAGCTAGTTTATATATTGGCTATGCAGTTTTTAGAGCATGGATGGATCCATCAATTGCACCGAGACCTAAAGCAGAGGATATACCGCCTCGAGCAGAAATTTTAAAAGAAGTATTAGTTTCTTTTGTGCCACTTTTTGGACTAATCATGTTAGTGCTTGGAACTATTTTAGCTGGAATAGCAACACCTGCAGAAGCGGCTGCAGCAGGAGCTTTTGGAGCAATATTGTTATCATGGTTTTATAAAACGTTAAAATGGCAAAACTTTAAAGAGTCAGTGTTTTTAACAGCAAAAACTACTGCAATGATTATGTGGTTGTTTATTGGTTCTTGGACTTTTTCTTCAGTTTTTTCTTATCTAGGAGGTCACGAAGTATTTGAACATTTCTTCACTTCAATTAACATAACTACTTGGCAATTTTTAATTATTACTCAAATAATAATTTTTCTTTTAGGTTGGCCATTAGAATGGACGGAAATTTTAATTATCTTTGTTCCAATATTTTTACCATTATTAGAGGTATTTAATGTTAACCCATATTTTTTTGCAATGCTAATTGCACTAAACTTGCAGACATCCTTTTTAACCCCCCCAATGGCAATGTCGGCCTATTATTTAAAAGGTGTTCAAAAAACCAATGTTGAATTAATGGATATTTTTAGGGGTATTATGCCATTCCTAGGTATTGTAATATTTGCAATGTTTTTAATGTATATGTTCCCTGGAATTGCACTATGGTTACCAGAAACATTATTTGCGGATTAGATAAAAAATGACAGACATATTTTCATTAAAAGTTGAAGACATAGTATCTAAAATAAATGATGCTCAATTGACTTCTGTTGAAGTTTGTCAAAAATATATCGAAAGAATAAATGAATTTGAAAAGGATGTAAAAGCTTGGGTACATTTAGATAAAAAACTTTTGCTTGAAAAAGCAGCTGAGGCTGATGAATATAGACGATCTGGAAAACCAACAGGTCCATTGCATGGAATACCAGTTGCTCTAAAAGATATTATTGGAACAGTTGATATGCCTACTGAGTGTGGAACCCCAATTAGAAAAGGTAAATCTTATTCTCAAAATGCTGAAATAGTTGATTTACTTCTTTCTGCGGGAGCAATTGTTATGGGCAAAACAGCAACGTCTGAACTTGCTTACCTTGGTCCTTCAAAGACTACAAATCCACATGATCATTTAAGAACTCCAGGAGGCTCTTCTAGTGGATCAGCAGCTTCTATTGCATCTTTTATGGCACCACTATCTATTGGTTCACAAACTGGAGGATCGGTAATAAGACCCGCATCTTATTGTGGTGTCGTTGGATATAAACCAACATATGGATTGATTTCAAGAAATGGAGTTTTAAAAACATCAGATAAATTAGATCACATAGGAGTGTTTGGAAGATCAGTAGAAGATGTTGCTCTACTTGCAAAAGTTTTAATTAAGAAAGATAATCACGATAAAGCAACAGTCCACTATTCAACAGAGAACATGCTAAATGAAACAAAAAAAGGACCTTTGTTTGAACCAAGATTTATTTTTTATAAAACTGATTATTGGAAGTTACTTGATAAAAAATCAAGAGATGCATTTGAGTATTTCATAAAATCATTTAAAAAAAATATTGAAGTTTTCGATACGCCTTCATACTTTAAAGATATTCACAAATATCATCAGATAATTCATGAAACTGATTTGGCAAATAATTTTGGACTATATTTTAAGAAATATAAAAAAAAATTATCTAAATATATGCAAGATGCTATTTTAAAAGGTAATAAACATTCGGCAAAAGATTATGCTGAAGCTATTGATTTTATGAAAAGAAGCTATGCTTCCTATGAAGAAGTGTTTGAAGATTATCATGGTGTTCTGACACCTTCTAGTCCAGGTGTTGCTCCAAAAAGCTTAAAAAGCACAGGCACTGCAGAATTTAACAAGGTTTGGTCTTATCTTGGTACACCATGCATTTCTCTTCCATTGCTTCAAGGTGAAGGTGATATGCCTCTAGGAGTACAATTGATTGGTGCTCGTTATGATGATCATAGGTTTTTAGGTGTTGCCAATTGGTTAGAAAAAGAATGTAATAAATAAAATGCAAAAATTTACAACATTACTTGGGTCTTTGCTTGCAGGCTCTTTCTTAATTGGATTAGCAACAACGCTAACACGATCGTCCATGATTGGTTTTTTTGATGTTCTGCCAGTTTACATTTTGATGGCTGTTGCTATCTTTATGATGTTGTACGAAGCTTTCTTTGATAAAAAATAATTATTAGTTAAAAAAAGTTGCCTAACCAAAAAAATAATTTTTTAGCCTTTTCACTTTTATTTATTCAACCTATTTTTATGGCATCTAATTTAATAGTTGCAAGGGGTGGAGTTGAGCATGTTCCTCCAATTTCATTAGCGTTTTGGAGATGGACAGTAGTAGTTTTAATACTTTTACCGTTCACATTTTCTTTTTTAATCAAAAATTCGAAAATAATTAAAAAAGAATTTAAAAAACTTTTCTTTTTAGGTGCAATGGGATGTGGTGTTTGTGGAGCGTTTCCTTTTTTAGCAGGGGAAACAACCACAGTTACTAATATGGGAATTATTTATACCTCTTCACCAATATTTATTATTTTAATTTCGGCAATTTTTTTTAATGAAAAAGTTAATCTTATTAAAATTATTGGTTTAGTTTCTTGTTTATTGGGAGTTTTTGCAATCATTATCAAAGGTGATTTTAATTTATTATTGAATTTAAATTTTACAATTGGAGATCTGTGGATGTTAGCTGCTGCCATTGGTTGGGCCCTTTATTCTATCTACCTTTTCTACTGGAAATCTAAATTACCTATTTTTCAAAGATTTACATTAGTGGCTTTTTTTGGGGCAATTAGTTTGTTTCCTTTTTATATAATTGAAGAAGTAGCTGTTCAAAGAACTTTATTTAATTCACAGTTTTTTTTATGGGTTTTATTTGCCGCAATATCTCCAGGAATAATTGCTTTTACTCTTTATACTCAGGCACAAAAAAGCTTAGGTGCGTCTTTAACTGGTTTCACACTCTATGTTTTTACAATTTACGCTGCAATTTATGGATTTATATTTTTTGATGAAAAACTAGAGTCTTTTCATTATTTAGGTACAGTTTTAGTGTTCTTTGGTGTTTATTTAGCTAAAAAAAATTATGAAACTAAAACGTAGGAATTTTTTTTTGGAATTTATTATTGGAATAATTGTTATTTATGCATCAGTATTAATTCTACTATTTATTTTTCAACGAAGCTTAATGTACCACCCCCAAGAGAATAATTACTTTGGAGATAAGCTGGAAGTAGAAGTAGAAAAAGTGAAGATTATAACTTCAGATAATATAAATCTATTAGGCTGGTTTCATAAAAAAGATCTCAAGAAATTTAAAACAATTGTTTATTTTCATGGCAACGCTGGAAAACTTGAAAATAGAATTCACAAATTAAATCATTTTAAAGATATAGATATTAATTTTTTAATAATAGCTTGGAGAGGTTTTAGCGGAAACAAAGGAAAACCTAATGAAAAAGGACTTTATATAGATGGCAACAGCACAATTCTATGGCTTAAAAATTTAGGTTTAAAAGAAAAAGATATCATACTTTATGGAGAGTCCCTTGGAACTGGAGTTGCAACTGAGATAGCACAAAGTAATAATTATGCTGGATTAGTACTTGAGACACCTTTTACATCCATGGTTGAAGCAGCAAAAAACTTTTATCCATATATTCCAGTGTCTCTTTTGTTAAAGGATAAGTATGATAATCAAAATAAAATTAAGAATATTAATATTCCAGTTTTAGTGATGCATGGTGAAGTTGATCAGATAGTTCCTTTTTGGATGGGCAAAAAGATTTATGAAATGGCTAATCAACCCAAGTTTTCTCACTTCACAAAATTTGATGATCACATGATGGAATATGATGAAAAGCTTTTATTTAAGCTAGAAAAATTTATCAAAAGTTTAAATTAAGCCACATTCCAAACATATATAGCACAAAATCTTTTATTAATTGTTTGAGGTGAAAAAAAAACTTATAATACTAATTATTATACTATCATTTAAAAATCTTGTGTTAGCAGAAGAAAATAAATCACAGATTGATAGTTTATTCCATATAGATCAGATGAACTCACATAATGAAAATTTTGCTCTATATTTTAAAACAAGAGAGAAAGCGATTTTAGCAAGGGGAGAAAATAGTAATTATATAAACGATTTTCCTAAAGATCTTTACATGTATGATTACAAGACAAAAATTTCATCTCCACTGATTTCTTATGAGTGGTTTCCTAAAAGAGCAAAATATTTTCTTGAAGAATATGACTTTCCAGTCTTTCCTGATGATTTTGCTTATTATCTTTTAAAAGATAATAAGACACTTGTAATGATAAGTGCTGTTAAAAGTTTAAATGCTAACTTTAAATTTGATATTAATAAAAAAAAATTAGAGCTCTATCCAAAAAATGGAAAATTTGATTTTATTATTTCATCAATAGCTAAAAATTGTGGACATGATAATTTTAAAGAAAATTATAAGTGCAGCTTCTATAAGCCTTTAATATCAAGCACTTTAATCAACTAATTTGGGTAAAAGCATCAGCAAATTTTTCTGCATCAAAAATTTGTAGATCATCCTCTTTTTCTCCTAAGCCCAGAGCGATAATTGGAAGTTTATATTTTTTAGCAACTGCTAAAAGAATTCCTCCTTTTGCAGTACCATCTAATTTTGTCATTATAAGACCAGTGATTGGGATGATTTTATTAAATTCTTCAACTTGATTAATTACATTTTGACCTGAAGTAGCATCTAAAACTAAAATCACATCGTGAGGAGCTTCAGGATCTATCTTTTTTGTTACGTTTGCAATTTTTTTATATTCTTCCATTAAATTTTTTTTATTTTGTAATCTTCCAGCAGTATCAATTAAAACTTGATTAAAATTATTAGCAATTGCGTCTTCTATAGCTTTATAAGCAACAGATGCAGGATCTGCTCCCTGAGAAGATTTTGTTATCTCAACTTCCACTTTATTTGCCCAATTTTCTAATTGTTCAATAGCTGCAGCTCTAAAAGTATCTGATGCAGCAAGCATAACTTTATTTCCATTTGCTTTTAATATTTTACTAATTTTTCCAATGGTTGTTGTTTTTCCAACTCCATTAACACCCGAAACTAATGTAGCATTAATTTTTTCTTTCTTTTTAAAAAAAGTATTGTTCTCAAGTGGCTTCATCAAAGAAATTATATATTCTTTTAAAATAGTATGTATTTCTTCAGCAATATCTTTCTTTGGATCAATTTTACTATCTGAAATTATTTCCTTAATCTCAGATGCAGCAACAATACCAACATCAGATTGAATTAAATATTCTTCGATTCTGTCTAAAGTTTTGTCATCTATTTCCTTTTTTACAACTATATCTCTTAAGCCAGATGTAAAAGCAGATGCACTTTTTTTAAAACCGGATTTAAATTTATCAAAAATTCCCATTAAATATTAATCTCAATATTTTTTATATCTGAGACAGGTCCTTTCATGTGAATACTATTGTTCTCATCAATAGATATTGATAGTTTGCCTAATGCGAACTCAATATCAGTTTTTTTACCTGTTAGTCCATTAATATTTGCTGCTACTGCAGTAGCACATGCTGCTGTTCCGCAAGCTTTTGTAAGTCCAGCTCCTCTTTCCCAAACCTTAACTTTAATTAGTTTTTTATTAACAACTTTTGCAAGGGTAACATTACATTTCTCTGGAAAATAATTGTGATTTTCTACTTCTGGGCCTATTTTTTTTAAATCATAGTCTTCAATGTTATCTACAAAAAAAACAATATGAGGATTTCCTACATTAACGGCAGTTCCACCTATATGTTCAATATTATTTTTGTTAACAATTTTAATATTCAAGTTTTCTGTATTCAAATCTTTATTTAATGGAATTTCATCCCAATTAGTTTTTGGAATACCAATTTCAGTTTCTACTAAATTATCACCTAAAATTTTTGATTTTAATGTTCCAGAAGAGGTCCAAAGTATAATTTTATTATTATTATTTTCTTTTGATAAAAGATCGGCTACACATCTAGTACCATTTCCACAAGCACCAGAAACACTTCCATCTGAATTATAGAACTCTAATTCAGCATCTTTCCTATCGCTTTTTTGAATAAAAATTAGTTGATCACATCCAATAAAATTCCGATCACATATTTTAATAATTTGATCTTTGCTTAGATTATAATTTTGATTTCTTTGATCAATGATCACAAAATCATTGCCTAAACCATCCATTTTAAAAGCTTTAATATCCATATATAGATATTTAACTTATTTATTGACTTTTTGAACCTCTATTATAGGTTGTTGCGGTTTCCGCAAAAACATTAAATTTGCGGTGTCTTTGGAAACAAAGAGATCGACACTAGTCAGCGAGGCTTCGCCCACTAGTGCGATTACTGCTGTGCGTAATAAATATGTTTGAAAATTTAACAAGTAAATTCGAAGAAATTTTTTCTTCTTTAAAAAAGGCTCCTTCACTTGATGAAGCTCAAGTAGATGAGGGTTTAAGAGGGATTAGACAGGCCCTATTAGAGGCTGATGTTACTCTTGAAGTTGCTAAAGAATTTATTGAAAACGTTAAACCAAAAATCCTAGGTCAAGAAATTATCAGATCAACCTCTCCTGGGGATATGGTTGTAAAAATTGTTTATGATGAATTAGTTAATCTATTAGGTGAGTCAAATAGTGAGATAAATCTTAGTGCTGTTCCGCCAGTTCCCATGATGCTTGTTGGGCTTCAGGGTTCAGGAAAAACAACTACTACTGCAAAATTAGCCAAATATTTAGAAACTAACAAAAAGAAAAAAGTAATGATGGTTAGTCTTGATATTTATAGACCTGCTGCACAAGAGCAACTCAGATCACTTGGAGAACAAAATGACATTTTAACACTTCCTATAATTGAAGGTCAACAGCCAACAGATATTTGTCAAAGGGCAATTAGTGCTGCAAATCTTAATGGTGCTGAGATTATTCTATTTGATACTGCTGGCAGAACTCAAATTGATTTACAAATGATGAGTGAAATTAAGCAAATTGAAAGTGTAATAAATCCTACAGAAACATTTTTAGTTGCAGACTCATTAACAGGACAAGTAGCAGCATCTGTTGCAAAAGAATTTAAAAATACAGTAAATCTTTCTGGAATAATTTTAACAAGAGCAGATGGTGATGCAAGAGGTGGTGCAGCCGTTAGTATGAAATATGTTTCAGATGTTCCAATTAAATTTTTAGGTATAGGTGAAAAAATTGACAATCTTGAAGTATTTCATCCTGATAGAATAGCAAATAGAATTCTTGGTATGGGAGATATAGTGTCTCTTGTAGAAAAAGCCGCACAAGATTTAGGCGAAGAAAATATTAAAAAAGCAGAAGAAAATTTAAAAAAAGGTCAATTTTCTATGCAAGATTATTTAACTCAGTTGAGACAAATGAAAAAAATGGGTGGTATTGAAGGAATAATGTCTTTCATGCCAGGAGTTTCAAAAATGAAATCTCAAATGGACTCAGCTGGAATTGATGAAAGTATTATTACTAAAAATGAAGCTATTATTTTGTCGATGACTAAAAGAGAAAGAGAGAACCCAAAACTTATTGATGGTTCTAGAAAAAAAAGAATTGCTAATGGCTCTGGCACAGATCCAGCCACTATCAATAAATTGCTAAAGCAATTTAAAATGATGTCTGAAATGATGAAGAAGATGTCAAAAGGAAATCTGAAAGGTATGTCTGATAAAGGAATACCGCCAGAGCTATTTAATCAATTAAAATAATAAAAAGGAGAAAGAATGTTAAAACTAAGATTATCAAGAGGTGGAACAAAGAAACGACCTGTTTACAAAGTTGTTGTAGCAGACAGTCGTTTTGCAAGAGATGGAAGATTTATTGAGAAAGTGGGATTTTTCAACCCTCTTTTACCTAAAGAGAAAAAGGAGAGAGTTGGTCTTGAAGCTGAAAGAATTAAGTACTGGTTGGGTCAAGGTGCACAACCAACAACTAGAGTGGCAAGAATTTTAGGTGAAAATGAATTAATGCCAATGCCTGCAAATGGTAACAACCCGAAGAAGGCAGTTCCAAAAAAAGAAAGAAACAAAGAAGGTGAAGCGGCACCAGCAGCTGCACCGAAGACAGAAGCACCAGCAGCAGAGGCTCCTAAAGAAGAAGCTCCAGCAGCAGAAGCAGCACCAGCAGCAGAGGCTCCTAAAGAAGAAGCTCCAGCAGCAGAAGCAGCACCAGCAGAAGTTCTTAAAGAGGAACAAAAATAATTTAAAGATTATTTATGTGGCAAGCACAAGTGTTTACACTTTATCCAGAAGTTTTTCCGGGACCTTTATCTAAAGGTTTGTATGGAAAAGCTTTATCCAAAGAGTTGTGGAATTTAAAGGTTGTAAACATTCGTGATGTAGCTGAAGATAAACATAAAACTGTTGATGATACTCCATACGGAGGTGGTTCAGGCATGCTTTTAAAAGCAGATGTTTTGGCAAAATCTTTAGATCAAAATAAAACCGAAGGTGAGAGAATTATTTATTTATCACCTAAAGGTAAAAAATTTGATCAACATTATGCTCAAGAATTATCAAAAGAAAAATCTGTATCTTTTATTTGTGGTCATTTTGAAGGAGTTGATGAAAGAGTGTTATCCACAAGAAATATAGAAGAAGTTAGTATTGGAGACTATGTTTTGTCAGGAGGTGAAACAGCAGCATTTGTTGTTATAGATAGTATATTGAGACTTTTACCTGGAGTTTTAGGCAATGAAAATTCTAAAGTAGATGAAAGTTTTGAAAATGGCTTATTGGAGTATCCACAGTACACAAAACCTCAAATTTGGGAGGAAAAAGGTGTTCCCGAGGTCTTATTATCTGGTGATCACAGTAAAATTAAAGACTGGCGTTTATCTCAATCTGAGGCTATAACACGCGTCCGAAGACCAGATTTATGGCATAAATATAAGAAAAATTAATTTGATAAATACAGACATGAAAACAATTGAAGAAATAAACCAACACAACGTAAAAAAAATACTTTCAGAGAAAAAAATCCCAGATTTTTATCCTGGAGATGTTGTTAAAGTTGGAGTTAGAATTACCGAAGGTAAAAAAGAAAGAATTCAATATTTTGAAGGTGTTTGTATTGCTAAAAAAAGTAGAGATTTAAATTCATCTTTTACTGTAAGAAAAATTTCTTTTGGAGAAGGTGTTGAAAGAACTTTTCCTTTATATGGAACATTAATAGATTCAATTAAAGTAATAAGATCAGGTAAAGTTAGAAGAGCTAAGCTTTATTATTTAAGAGATAGAACAGGTAAATCAGCAAGAATTGCAGAGAAGATAAGAAAGAAAATTGGAATCGATGTTGATGTAAAACCTGAAACAGTAACTGAAGAAAATGTAGCACCTGCAGTAGAAGCTCAAGCAGCAGAGGCAGCACCAGCAGCAGAAGTTCCTAAAGAAGAAACTCCAGCGACTGAAGCTGTTAAAGAAGAACAAAAATTAGAAAGCCCTTCAGAAAAAAAATAATTTTTTTTTCAATGTCCACTACTCTTTACGATAAAATTTGGAATGATCACTTAGTTGATCAACAAGAGGATGGTACAGCATTACTTTTTGTTGATAGACATTTAGTTCATGAAGTAACTAGCCCACAAGCTTTTGAGGGTTTGAGAAATTCAAATAGAAAAGTTAGACATCCTAATTTAACTTTAGCTGTAGCTGATCATAATGTGCCAACAACAGATAGAACTAAGGGAATAGCTGACGTAGAGTCAAAAATACAAGTAGATACTCTAGAAGCTAATTGTAAAGAATTTGGTATTCAACTTTTTGGAATGGATGATAAGAGACAAGGTATAGTTCATATAATTGGACCTGAGCAAGGTTTTACTCAGCCTGGAACAGTGATTGTATGTGGTGATAGTCACACAGCAACTCATGGTGCTTTTGGTTCATTAGCATTTGGTATTGGTACGTCAGAAGTTGAACATGTATTAGCAACACAAACATTAGTTCAAAAAAAAGGAAAAAATTTTAGAATAAACGTTAATGGCCAACTTCCTTTAGGAGTTACAGCTAAAGATGTCATACTTCAAATTATCGGCAAAATAGGAACAGCTGGAGGAACAGGTTCTGTTATAGAATACGCAGGTGATTTAATAAGATCTTTAAGTGTTGAGCAAAGAATGACAATTTGCAATATGACAATTGAAGGTGGAGCAAGAGCAGGATTAATAGCACCCGATGAAAAGATATTTAATTATTTAAAAGAAAAACCTATGTCTCCTAAAGGTGATAATTGGGAAAAAGCTTTAAATTATTGGAATGGTCTTAAAACTGATGTTGATGCAAGTTTTGATCAAGAGCTTAATTTGAATGCTGGTGAAATTTTACCGATGATAACTTGGGGAACATCTCCACAAGATGTAATTACAATAGATGGCAAGGTGCCAAATCCACAAAGTGAAAATGATGAAGACAAAAAAAATTCAATAGAAAGATCTTTAAAATATATGGGCTTAAAACCAGATATGGCGGCAAAAGATATCAAGATAGATAAAGTGTTTATTGGAAGCTGCACTAACGGAAGAATAGAGGATTTAAGAGAGGCTGCTAAAATTTTAAAAGATAAGAAAATTTCATCACATGTTGATGCAATGGTTGTTCCAGGATCTGGTTTGGTAAAAGAACAAGCTGAACAAGAGGGGTTGGACAAAATATTTGTTAATTCTGGTTTTGAGTGGAGAGAACCTGGTTGTTCAATGTGTTTGGCTAT
>Ga0233435_1003141_pt1 | contig 12946 bp, 10 predicted proteins | sample SI_122_August201_3_FD_182735 | JGI IMG/M metagenome (GOLD analysis project Ga0233435, IMG submission 182735) | Seawater microbial communities from Saanich Inlet, British Columbia, Canada - SI_122_August2016_135_MG | ecosystem: Environmental > Aquatic > Marine > Inlet | place: Canada: British... | reverse complement strand
GGCTGATGATGGTGGTGGAATCGGTGTTGATAGAGTTCGTAAGAAAGCCATCGAACGTGATCTTATGAAAGAGGATCAAACGGATTTATCTGAGGAAGATATATTACAGTTTATTCTTGAATCAGGTTTTAGTACTGCTGACGAAGTGAGCCAAATTGCCGGTCGTGGTGTGGGCATGGATGTGGTTCATAGTGAGATTAAGCAATTGGGTGGGTCATTGCATATTGATTCGCAAAAAGACCACGGTACGCTATTTACCGTTAGACTCCCCTTTACCCTTGCGATTAACCAAGCGCTATTAGTACAAATTACCGATGAAACGTATGCCATTCCACACTCAAGTATTGAAGGTGTGGTTCGATTATCTCGGGATGAGCTTGAGCGATGCTACTCAGGTGAAAAAACAGAATATGAATATGCCGGTAACAACTACCATGTGCAGTATATTGGTGCACTGTTAGGTTCCGGTAGAGCGATCTTACAAGAGAAAAAACGTTGGTTCCCTGTGTTATTAGTGAGAACAGGTCAGCACCGTATTGCCTTGCAAGTTGATGCGATATTAGGCAACAGGGAAATTGTGGTTAAATCCGTAGGGCCGCAAGTCAGCTCCGTGAACTGGGTATCTGGTGCCACCATTATGGGTGACGGCCGAGTTGTCTTAATCTTAGATGTGAGTGCACTTGTCAGACACAGTGCTGTCCAAGCGCAAGCACCAGAAGCGGTGGTGGAAGAAGTTGCTAAGCGGACAGTACCTTCTATTATGGTTGTGGATGATTCAATCACCGTGCGTAAAGTGACGACTCGCTTGCTTGAGAGGCATGAGATGAGCGTATTCACGGCGAAAGATGGCGTTGATGCCATTCAGGTACTGCAAGAGCAAATTCCTGATGTCATGCTGCTCGATGTGGAAATGCCAAGAATGGATGGGTATGAGTTAGCGCGACACATACGTAATAGTGATCGACTGAAACATATTCCCATTATTATGATTACTTCTCGAACAGGGGATAAACATCGCAATAGAGCGATGGAGATTGGGGTTAATGCCTATCTTGGTAAACCTTATCAAGAAGTAGAGTTGCTCGAAAATATTCATGCATTACTAGAGGCATAATGCTGTCATGACTGACTTACAAGATATGGACATGCAAGAGATTGACGAAGAACTATTAGAGATCTTCGTTGAAGAAAGCAATGAGATCATTGAGTCCATTGAAGTCACTATGAAAAGTTGGGTGGAAGCACCGACAGATGCGAATTTATTGGCCGAGTTTAAAAGACCATTGCATACCCTTAAAGGCGGTGCGCGTTTAGCAGGCTTAGATGAGATTGGTAACTTGACCCACCTAGTTGAATCTTTACTCATCGAGATTGAAAACAATACCGTAGATGGCACTGCTGTTGTTGGTATTTGTCAAGATGGTATGGATGAGCTGGCACATATGCTGGAAATTGCTGCCTCACAAAAAATGCCGGTTTTGAGTGACGCATTAGCGGCAAGTTTTAATCTTCATCTTGGTGATGAGGTTGTGACAGAAACGTTACAAGCTGAGCCAGAGTTAGAAGATGAGGATGATTATGATGATGACGAAATTAATGTACAACAAACACTGAAAAGCCAGTCTTTAACCGAAGGTACGGGCTTAGAAATTGTCCGAAGTGTATTGTTGCCACTAGTGAGAAGGCGGTTATTATTGCCAAATGCAGCCGTAGCTGAAATTATTCCGTATATGGAATCAACAGTCATTGATGACACCCCTGAATGGTGTGTTGGTAGTATCGTTTGGCGAGGTGAAACCATTCCCGTCGTATCGTTTGAATCGTTGGCAGGTGATGCATTACCAAAAATCAGCAAACGATCTCGTATTGCCGTGTGTAATGGTGTGAGTGGCATGTCAGGTGCGAAATTCTTTGGCTTGATTTGTGCCCAAATTCCCCACTTAATTAAAGTACACGAAAATAATGTTAAAGAAGCTGAAGAGCAAAGTGGTCTGCCCACGAGCTTGCAAGAAGTCTTGATTGAAGAAGTGTCAGCGACAATTCCAAGGGTTGATTTTATTGAAGATCAATTGCGAAAAGAAGTACCAATGAGTGCTTACTAACTCATTGTTTAATTTGCTTAGTTAAGATCCCCCCAAGTGTGCATGACCAAAGTGATGGCTGCTAAAGCGGCAGTTTCTGTACGTAATATTCTAGGGCCTAGTGAAATGGCCTGAAATTGTTGTTCTTTAATTAAGCCCTGTTCTTCCTCAGTAAAACCACCTTCAGGACCGATCAGTGTCGCAATATTTATGCCTTTGGGTGTTATTTGATGCCAGGGTGTTGTGCTGGTTGTATCTAAAAATAAACCCAAATCATACGGCTGTTGTAACGTTTCTGACAACGTTTGTGGTGGCCTTAACAGAGGCAGCTGAGTTCTGCCAGATTGCTCACAAGCACTGATAATAATGCCTTGCCAGTGGTCATGTTTTTTTTCTGGATTAGTCAGTTTTTGGCTGCGTTGGCAAAAAACAGGGATGATTTGTTGAACACCTAGCTCGGTTGCTTTTTGAATACTAAAATCCATTCGATCTTGCCGAGAAATACCTTGAAGTAAAGTCACCGGGCAATTGGATTCACGGCTGATGTCGGTGAATCCGTTAATGCTAATCATTGAGGTGCGTTTGTGTAGTGTGGTAATCGTGCCGTCATACTCACCACCCTGGCCATTAAACAGCGTGATGTTGTGATTTTGTTTGGCGCGTAAAACGGTGGTTAAATAGTGACTTGAAGCTTGGTTCAGCGCAATACATTGACCAACATCAAGCGTGGCATCAATGTATAAACGAGTGACTCTCATGGCTTAAGGTTTAGGCTGCAAGTTTAAATTCTGCCATAACTTCAGTGTGGCTTCACTTTGATTCATAGAATAGAAGTGTAAATTTTCAATGCCATTTTGCAGCAGGTTCTCGCACATGCGTGTGACAACGTCAGTACCAAATTCACGAATTGAGGGCAGGTCATCACCATAGCGCTCTAAGCGCTTACGAAGCCAGCGGGGGATTTCTGTACCGCAGGCATCTGAAAAACGTAGTAATTGAGTGGAGTTGGTGATGGGCATAATACCAGGAATGATGGGGATGTTGATGCCTTCTTTGTGGCAGTCATCGACAAATTGATAATAGCAATCAGCATTATAAAAATATTGTGTGATGGCTGAGTTTGCGCCAGCGTCCACTTTTTTCTTGAAATTCTGCAGGTCTACTTGCCAATTGTTGGCTTGAGGGTGCATTTCAGGATAGGCTGCAACCTCAAGTTGAAACTGGTCTCCTGTTTCTGATCGAATAAATGCCACAAGCTCATTGGCATAACGTAACTCACCGAGGTCCCTACAGCCTGAGGGTAAGTCACCTCGCAAGGCGACAATACGTTTGACACCTGCCGCTGAAAAATCCTGTAAAATATGGCGCAAATCCTCTTTGCTAGAACCAATACAGGAAAAATGGGGTGCAGCCTCAATATTGCAGATTTTCTGTATGTCCGTGACGGTACTTAACGTTAAATCGCGCGTGGAGCCGCCTGCACCATAAGTGACAGAGAAAAAATCAGGTTGGTATTGGGCAAAAGCGGTGACAGTCGCACTTAGCTTACTCTTACCTGCTTCAGTTTTAGGTGGAAAAAATTCAACGCTATAGCGTTTTAATTGGCTCATAGTCTCACAGAATCGATGGGTATCTTAAATAGGTATACATTATTTTAGCGCAAGTCTCTCATCTCGATTTGAATTTGTCTAATCAGTGAGACATTCGTGCCGAATCCAAATAAATATACAATTAATATCTAATATAGTAATTGCGTCTTATGTGGTTGATAAATATGATAAAGTACTAATTTGGTAAGACTGTCTGAACCTATAGTGAATGAAAGCGGTTGCTCAACTAAACAAAGTTATGGAGAATAGGCACTCCCATTTTTGGGATCAACTCGAATTTTAATGGTTTGGACGTAAGATAACAGAGAAAAATATTCTCACGTTTAGATTATAAAAGCCTTATGCCTCATTCAATCAAACAATGGCTAGTCCAGGGTTGAGAATAGGGGGTAAGAATTACCGTATTTAGCTGGATACCACAGGAGATATCTTTATATGCCATCTCGTAGAGACTTAGCAAACGCTATTCGTGCACTTAGTATGGACGCTGTCCAAAAAGCCAATTCTGGACATCCGGGTGCCCCTATGGGTATGGCGGATATCGCTGAAGTTTTGTGGAATGGGCACATGAAATACAACCCAACAAACTCAAATTGGGCTGATCGTGACCGTTTCGTTCTCTCTAATGGACATGGTTCCATGCTTATTTACTCACTTCTACATTTAAGTGGGTTTAACCTTTCAATTGACGACCTTAAAAACTTCCGTCAGTTACACGCTAAAACAGCGGGTCACCCTGAGTATGGTTATGCTGATGGTATTGAAACTACCACCGGTCCTCTAGGACAAGGCCTTACCAATGCTGTTGGTATGGCAATCGCTGAGCGTACACTTGCAGCACAATTCAATAAGCCTGGTCACGATATTGTTGACCACAACACTTATGTCTTCATGGGTGACGGTTGCTTAATGGAAGGTTTATCTCATGAGTCATCAGCCTTAGCGGGTACTTTAGGTTTAGGTAAATTGGTTGCTTTCTGGGATGACAACGACATTTCAATTGATGGTCATATTTCAGATTGGATGGAAAAAGACGTTGCGGGTCGTTTTGAGTCATATAACTGGCATGTTATTCGTGATGTTGATGGTCACGATGCTGATGCAATCAGTGCTGCATTAGATGCTGCAAAAGCAGAAACAGGCAAGCCATCTTTGATTTGTACTCGTACAACCATCGGTTTTGGTTCTCCAAATAAAGCAGGATCTCATGACTGTCATGGCGCACCATTAGGCGATGAAGAGATTGCAGCAACGCGTAAGCAGTTAGGTTGGGATCACGGTGAATTTGAAATTCCTGATGATATCTATGCTGGTTGGGATCATAAAGCACAGGGGTCTACAGACGAAGCCGCTTGGAATGCTAAGTTTGATGCCTATAAAGCGGCGTTTCCAACAGAAGCATCTGAATTTTTACGTCGTATGTCTGGTGACTTACCGGCTAACTTTGAAGTTGAGATGGATAAATACATCGCTCAAACTCAAACAGATATGCCAAAAATTGCGTCTCGTAAAGCGTCTCAAAATGCGATTGAAGCAATGGGTCCTTTATTACCAGAAATGTTTGGTGGTTCAGCCGATTTAACTGGTTCAAACTTAACGAACTGGTCTGGCACCGTTAAAGTAACCCCTGCAAATGCAGATGGTAACTACATCTCTTGGGGTGTACGTGAATTTGGTATGGCGCACATGATGAACGGCATGGTTTTACATGGCGGCTTCAAAGTGTACGGCGCGACTTTCTTCATGTTTATGGAGTTCATGCGTAATGCATTGCGTATGTCTGCGCTGATGAAAATCGGTACTATTTATGTGTATACACATGATTCAATTGGTCTTGGTGAAGATGGTCCTACACACCAACCTGTTGAGCAATTATCAACCATGCGTGCGATTCCAAACTTCCAAACTTGGAGAGGCAGTGACGCGATTGAGTCTGCAGTTTCTTGGAAAATGGCCATGTTACGTGGTGATGCGCCAACTGCATTAGTATTCTCTCGTCAGAACTTGACACCAATGGAGCGTACAGCAGAGCAAGTTAAGAACATCGAGAAAGGTGGTTACGTTCTTAAAGATTGTGATGGCGACGCAGATATTATCTTTATCGCAACTGGCTCTGAAGTTGGTTTAGCGGTTGAATCAGCTGCTGCAATGGGTGACGTGAAAGTTCGTGTTGTTTCTATGCCATCTACTGATGCATACGATGAGCAAGATCAAGCTTATAGAGATTCTGTATTAACACCTGGTGTTAAGCGTGTTGCTATTGAAGCTGGTGTTGAGAACGGCTGGCACAAATATGTTGGTCTTGAAGGCGGTCTTGTTTGCATGAAGACCTTCGGTGAGTCTGCACCTGCAGATTTACTATTCAAAGAATTTGGATTTACAGTAGAGAATGTTGTTGCTACTGCTAAATCAGTTTTAGGTTAATTGGTAAAATTTCAGATAGGGAGATTGTAGAATGGCTCTTAAAATAGGTATTAATGGTTTTGGTCGTATTGGCCGAATGGTTTTCCGTGCCGTTGCTAAAGATTTTACAGATATCGAAGTAGTTGGTATCAATGATTTATTGGATGCTGAGTACTTAGCATACATGTTGAAATACGATTCAGTTCATGGTCGTTTTGATGCAGACGTGACCGTTGATGGTTCTGATTTAGTTGTTAACGGCCGTAAAATCCGTTTAACTGCTGAGCGTGATCCAGCAGACCTTAAATGGGGTGATGTTGGCGCTGAGATCGTTATCGATTCAACTGGTTTCTTCCTAACCGAAGAAAGCTGCCAAAAGCACATTGATGCTGGTGCTAAGAAAGTGGTACAAAGTGCGCCTTCTAAAGATGGCACTCCAATGTTTGTTTATGGTGTTAACCATGAGACTTATGCTGGTCAAGCAATTGTATCTGCTGCGTCTTGCACAACAAACTGCTTAGCACCTGTTGCTAAAGTATTAAATGATAACTGGGGCTTGAAACGTGGCTTAATGACGACTGTTCATGCTGCTACTGCAACTCAAAAAACCGTTGATGGACCTTCGCAGAAAGATTGGCGTGGTGGTCGTGGTATCTTAGAAAATATGATCCCATCTTCAACCGGTGCTGCTAAAGCGGTTGGCGTTGTATTGCCAGAGCTTAATGGTAAATTAACCGGTATGGCATTCCGCGTACCTACTTCTGATGTTTCAGTGGTTGATTTGACTGTTGAGTTGGACAAAGAAGCAACTTACGAAGACATTTGCGCGAAAATGAAAGAAGCGTCTGAAGGTTCAATGAAAGGCACTTTAGGTTATACCGAAGATAAAGTTGTATCGACTGACTTCCGTGGTATTAGCCAGTCTTCAATTTTTGATGCCGGCGCTGGTATTGCACTAGATGGCACTTTCGTGAAAGTGGTTTCTTGGTACGATAACGAGTATGGCTATACCTGCAACATGATGCGTTTTGTTGAGCATATCGCTAAATAAACGTTTTTCAGGTAGTGACCCATTAAAGCCTGAGGCAATGTATGTTGCTTCAGGCTTGTGTTTGAAAGGATAGAATTTATGTCAGTAATCAGCATGACCGATTTGGATCTTTCTGGTAAGCGCATGCTTATTCGTCAGGATCTCAATGTACCTATTAAAGATGGTAAAGTTTCTAGTGATAAACGTATCAGAGCGTCTATTCCTACCATCGAGAAAGCTTTGGAGAAAGGCGCTGCAGGCATCATGATTATGTCTCATCTTGGCCGCCCAACTGAAGGCGAATATAATGCTGAATTTTCATTAGCACCTGTTGCAGAGCATTTGTCTGGTTTAATTGGTAAGCCTGTACGATTAGTTAAAGACTGGTTGGATGGTGTTGATTTGGCAGACGGCGAAATCGTAATGTGTGAAAACGTACGATTTAACGCTGGTGAAAAGAAAAACAATGAAGACTTATCTAAGAAAATGGCTAAGTTATGTGACGTTTATGTGATGGACGCCTTTGGCACAGCACATAGAGCGCAAGCTTCAACACATGGTGTTGGTCAATTTGCACCTACTGCATGTGCTGGCCCATTACTTGCCGGTGAATTAGAAGCACTTGGTAAAGCACTGGATAATCCTGCGAAACCAATGGTTGCGATTGTTGGTGGCTCTAAAGTGTCAACTAAACTGACTGTTTTAGACTCATTATCAAAAATTGTTGATCAGTTGATTGTTGGTGGCGGTATTGCGAATACCTTTATTGCAGCCTCTGGTCACAATGTTGGTAAATCATTATACGAAGCTGATTTAGTTGATGAAGCTAAAAAATTAATGGCAAATGCAGAAGCGAACAACGGTTCGATTCCTGTGCCTACTGATATTGTATGCGCGAAAGAGTTTTCAGAGTCAGCAGCAGCTGAACTGAAAGGTGTTTCTGAGTGTGCTGATGACGATATGATCTTTGATATTGGCCCAGACACTGCGAAAGAGCTTGCTGAAGTATTGAAAAGTGCAGGCACAATCGTTTGGAATGGTCCTGTTGGCGTATTCGAGTTTGACCAGTTTGGTGAAGGAACTAAGGCTCTTGCGATGGCGATTGCAGAAAGTTCTGCGTTTTCAATTGCAGGCGGTGGTGACACGTTAGCCGCCGTTGATAAATATGATATTGCAGATAAAGTCTCTTACATTTCAACCGGTGGTGGTGCATTCCTTGAGTTCTTGGAAGGCAAAAAACTCCCCGCAGTTGCTATGTTAGAAGAGCGTGCTAAGTAATTGCGCTCAGATCTGAAGATAGTGGGTTCTAAACTTTGTGGTTTAACGAGGTGAGATATGTTGAGACGGACTAAAATTGTTGCAACACTAGGACCTGCTACGGATGATCCAAAAATATTAGACAATATGTTGGCAGCAGGTATTGATGTTGCTCGTCTGAATTTTTCTCATGGTCATTCAAAAGATCATATTGAAAGAGCAGAAGCCATTCGCAATCGCGCGCGAGCGAGTGGCCGCCAAGTTGGGGTTCTTGTTGATCTTCAAGGACCAAAAATTCGAATAGATAATTTCAAAGCTGGGTCAGTTCAATTGACTAAAGGTGATGAATTTATTTTAGATTCAAAGTTAGATGCTGACGCGGGCGATGAGCAGCGGGTTGGTATCAGCTATAAAGAGCTTCCAAAAGATGTTAAACGTGGTGACACCCTATTACTTGCAGATGGTCAAATTAGCTTATGGGTGAATGACGTTGTTGATGGTGAAATTATTTGCCGGGTGATGTTTGGTGGTGAGCTAAGTAATAAAAAAGGCATTAATCGCCAAGGTGGTGGTTTATCTGCTGGTGCGATTACGGAAAAAGACAAACAAGATATTATTGTTGCAGCAGAAATAGAAGCAGACTATCTGGCCATTTCTTTTGTGCGGACAAAAGAAGATGTGGAGTATGCTCGTGAGTTATTTCAAGCCGCTGGTGGTAAGGGTGGTATAGTTGCAAAAATTGAAAGAGCTGAAGCGCTAGAAACGGATACTTTAGCGGACATTATTGAAGTCAGTGATGTTGTGATGATTGCTCGTGGTGATTTAGGTGTTGAAGTAGGGGATGCAGAGCTTCCAGCTATTCAAAAGAAAATCATTAAAATGGCTCGATCGCAAAATACCATTGCGATTACAGCAACACAAATGATGCAGTCAATGGTTGATAACCCCATTCCAACACGAGCCGAAGTGTTTGATGTTGCAAATGCAGTTCTAGATGGAACAGATGCAGTGATGTTATCAGAAGAGACGGCTGTAGGTCAGTATCCAGATAAAGCCATTAAATCTATGGCACGAATTTGTTTAGAAGCAGAAAAACAGAGAGAAGCAAGAATTTCAGCGCATCGAATTAACACGACATTTGGTTCGGTTGATGAGTCGATTGCAATGGCGGCGATGTATACCGGCAACCATTTAGGGGTTAAGGCAATTGCGTCATTAACCGAATCTGGCTCTACGGTATTGTGGATGTCTCGAATTAGTTCTGGCATCCCTATTTATGCGATGACGCGCCATGTTCAAACCCGACGACGTGTCACCTTGTTTCGAGGGGTTTACCCTGTTAGTTTTGATGTTTCGTCAGAAAACCCCGTGAGTGCGAACCAAGAAGTGATCGACGAATTATTACGTCGTGGCACTGTTCGTACTGGCGATTTAGTGATTATTACACGTGGGGATTTAACCGGTGTTGCCGGTGGTACCAACGTATTAAAGATTGTAAAAGTGGGAGAGCAAGTCTCTTTCTAGTTTTGTGGCATAATAATGCCTGTTTATTGAACGATATCTCAAGGAGTTAAACATGTCTCTTATTTCCCTGCGTCAGCTACTAGATCATGCTGCAGAAAATAGCTATGGAATGCCAGCATTCAACGTGAACAACATGGAGCAAGTCCACGCGATCATGCAAGCTGCTGATGCTACTAACAGCCCTGTTATCATGCAAGGTTCAGCTGGTGCTCGCTCTTACGCTGGCGAACCATTCTTACGTCACCTCATTCTTGCTGCAACTGAAATGTACCCACACATTCCTGTTGTTATGCACCAAGATCATGGCTCATCTCCTGCGATTTGCTTACGTTCTATCCAGAGTGGATTCAGCTCAGTAATGATGGATGGTTCTTTAGAAGAAGACATGAAAACCCCATCAAGCTTTGAGTACAATGTTGAAACAACGCGTAAAGTAGTTGAGATTGCTCATGCTGGTGGTGTTTCAGTTGAGGGTGAATTAGGTTGCCTAGGTTCATTAGAAACGGGTATGGCTGCTGAAGAAGATGGTTCTGGCGCAGAAGGCAAGCTGTCTATGGAGCAGTTGTTAACTGATCCTGAAGAAGCGGCACAATTTGTTAAAGCGACTAACTGTGATGCATTAGCCATTGCAATTGGTACAAGCCATGGCGCATACAAATTCACTAAACCACCTACGGGCGACGTTTTAGCGATTAGCCGAATTAAAGAAATTCATGCACGAATTCCTTCAACTCACTTAGTGATGCATGGTTCTTCTTCAGTGCCTCAAGATTGGCTAAAAATCATCAATGACTTTGGTGGTGATATGGCTCAAACTTATGGTGTTCCAGTGTCTGAAATCGAAGAAGGCATCAAGCATGGCGTTCGTAAAGTAAATATCGATACTGATCTACGTATGGCTTCTACCGGTTCTGTTCGTCGTCACCTTGAGCAAAACAAATCAAACTTTGATCCTCGTAAATTCTTAAAAGATGCGACTCAAGGTATGATGGAAATTTGTAAAGCGCGTTTCGAGTCTTTTGGAAGTGCGGGTATGGCAAGCAAAATCACACCTACCTCTTTAGAAGTGATGATGGAGCAATATGCTGCTGGTGAATTAGATCAGCAAGTGAAGTAGTCAGTGTGTGACATACTAAGGTAAGGTTATTTTATCTTAGCTAAAAATGAGGCCTTAGGGCCTCATTTTTTTTGCTTGTTAGAACGGTTATATTGAGTTTACATTTTTGCTCATGTTGGTTTTTTCGGAGCATTTAATGTTAATCTGTTTCGATTATGATTAAGACATTAGAACAACTTCAAACCAGTGCGAAGCACCATTTGCTGTACTCTGTAATCACAGGGAGCCAAGCTTATGGAACCGCAACAAAGGACAGTGATACTGATATAAAAGGTATTTTCGCCCTACCACAGAGCGCTTATCTGTCAATTGTCCCCCCACAAAAGCAAGTCTCAGATGAACGTAATGATACGGTTTTCTATTCTTTGTATCGCATGATGCAGCTATTAGCTGATGCTAATCCAAATGTGTTGGAATTACTATTTATGCCGAAGTCATGTGTTCAGTTTCAAAGTGAGGTCATGACGCCATTACTGGCTAAGCGGCACGATTTTGTTTCTTTGAAGGGTGTTGAAGCGCACGTAGGTTATGCAAGGGCTCAGGTTAAAAAAGCCAAAGGGAAAAATAAGTGGATTAATAACCCTCAGCCAGAAAAAATTCCTGGCATTGAACAATTCTGTTGGGTTATTTCCGACTCCGGCAAAATGAGCAATCAGAAGCCGCCGGCCCGGCCTGAGTCATTAATGCTGGCAACAATAAACTTGTCACACTACCACTGTGCTTCTGTTGAGCATGTGCCCAATTTATATCGCTTGTATGAAGTTGGTACGAAAGCAAAAGGTGTGCTTCGGGGCGGTAAAATAGTTTGTGAGAGTATTCCAAAAGAGGATGAACTCACGTGTTATAGAGGGTTATTGTTTTGTAATGTTACAGCATGGCAACAAGCGAAACGTGATCATGCACATTATTGGACCTGGAGAAAAAACCGTAATAAAAACCGTTGGAAGCAACAAGAAAAGGGCTTGATTGATTACGATGCAAAAAATATGATGCACACGATTCGCTTGCTTAAATCAGCTGAAAATATGTTGTTACATGGCGAGCCAATTATTCGTTTCGAAGGTGAGTCTCGCTCGCAGCTGATGGATATTCGGCGAGGTGTTTTTAGCTATGCTGAACTACTGTCCATGTCGGAGCGACTGGTTAAGCGTTGTGATCAGTTATTGCAGGCATCGACGTTGAGTGAGCGAGTGAATGCCAAGGTAATCAATCGTTTATTATTGGAAATGACAGAAGAGTGGGGATGTGCTCATGACGAAAAGGGGTTGTAAGGTGCGCAACCCCTTCAAAAAAGCTACATACAACCTGCTGCAACCATTTTGCCAATAAGCTCACCGCTGTTGGTTTTGCTGTTATCAATAGTGACATTGTAGCCGCCTTCCCAAGCACCTTTTTCAACTTTAACGACACCATCACCAGCAATTTCTTTGATCTTGGCTGCATCACACTTGGGTGATGCGTATGCGCCTGTTTCTTCTGCCGCAAAGGCTGTAGAGCAAAGTGCGATGAATAAAGAGAATGTAATCAGTATTGCTTTCATATTATGATCTCCAAAAAATATAAAATTAAATGTGAATGATTGCTACAGGCATATTTCAAATAGCGAGTACCCCTCAATTATAGTACGTTCCCGCGTTTGTTGTGTTGTGGTTCATTGCAATGGCATTGCTATGACTCAACATGCTTTATTAGTCCGAAAAATAATTAAAACAACCCCTGTCGCGAGTTGATAATGGCGCTAGCTTAAAAATGTGCTTAAGAGAACTTTTTCACCTTTAGGTGAAGATAACGTGAAGTTGTGAAATTAAGTCACGTATTTTTAGTGTTGCCTGAATTCGTATGATAAGTGCATGACCTCTGGTCGTAGCTAAATAAAAACACCTATAGAGTAAAGTAAGACTCAGGTGTAAAGTAATAAGCTACC
>Ga0233435_1003121_pt1 | contig 13004 bp, 14 predicted proteins | sample SI_122_August201_3_FD_182735 | JGI IMG/M metagenome (GOLD analysis project Ga0233435, IMG submission 182735) | Seawater microbial communities from Saanich Inlet, British Columbia, Canada - SI_122_August2016_135_MG | ecosystem: Environmental > Aquatic > Marine > Inlet | place: Canada: British... | reverse complement strand
TTACTTTTTGAAAATCAGCAGCGTTACCGTCAGATAAAAAATCGATAAGAGGTATAATTGCAACAACTGAAAACATCTTTGTAAAAGAGTCAAGAAGTAATACGGTTAAATAGATAAAGACTAAACGTTTACTTGACTTAATGTACCCTACTAATAAGCCTAGAAATCTTTTAAAACTAACAGAAGTTTTATATTCTAATTTTTTCATTTATAGCCTACTATGTTTGATACTTTCTCATAGAACATCTTCAGTACTTCAAGCAGTGAGAACCACAACGCATAAAATAAAAAATAAGGGCAATTAATAATAATATTTTTTATTACCGTAAAAAAAACTATTGGCTCTTTATTTCTTAATGCTTCTAGTGCTACCGAAGATCCATTTTGACGACTCGAATTTTTAATAAACTTATTCAGTAATTGAACTTGATTTCGAGTAAATAATTCTCTCCAAATTTCAACAATTTTTTCATTTTTGACAACATTCTGTAATTCAGTACACCAAACCACGCCTTTTTTCTTAGCTATTTTATTCAACTGTCCTTCATGATGTCTCCAATATAGCTTTGCTTCAGGATCAAAACCACTATCTCCATATATTGAAAACTTAATTATTTGAGTTATATCTATTGATCGATCAAAGCCTCCTGTTTTCAATATTATATTTTTCCTGACAAATAGAACACCCCCAGGGGCAGAAAAATACTTTTTTGGATTGCCGGTGACATAATCTATCGCTAATTTCTTCCCACTTAAATATTTTTTCCTTGAGTTGTTAATTCTCAATCTTTCACTAAACTCTTCATTAATATTTCCTTCGAAGTCTATGGATAATGGCAGAGGTCCTGCTGTAACACAATTATTATTCTCAACGAACAGTCTAGCCATCCTTGAACAACAATTTTGAGATAGCATATCATCATAGTTTAAATGTCCAACAATTTCTCCTTTTGCATGTAAAAGACCCGCATTCCAACAAATAACCACAGTTACCTCTGTGTCCTTCCACGAAAATTGGTTTTCCTTAAATTTAATTAGCGCTATATTCTTGTATCTAGTGTAAATATCATACAAATATTTAGAAACATTCTCTTCTGCGCCATTATCGACTAAAACAATCTCTACATTTTGATAGTCTTGATCTAATATAGATTGAATTGATTGTTTTACTAAATCTAATTTATAATAACAATCGATAATAACGGAAACTATTGGTTCGCTCGAATTGTATTTCTCATGAATTGCGGGAAGGAATTTGTGAATTGACTTTTCAGCTTCTTTAATTGACTTCATATAGTTAGATACTATTAGACTGTTTCAACAAAGATATGGTTTCGCCAATAGCTCTCTTTAAGCTTCCTGCAGGAACAAATCCTTTTGATTTAAATCTTTCGTCTAACACCTCATAAGAAAGTTGGTTCATAATTTTATTATCTACAAACTCAATATCTAAATCTGGAACAAACTCTCGTATTGTCTCTACAACTTGACGAACAGTAGAATTATTAGTAAGTACATTATAGATACGGCCATCAAATATATCTTTTTCTATTACTACCAAGCCGCCCCTATTATTCAAATAGGATGGCAATTCTATTAAATTTTCCTTCTTAATTATCATTAAGAAAAACCTAAAAGAGTATGCAGTCCTTTACTATATTTATCTATATCAGATTCAGTAAGATTCAATGCACAAGGCAAGTTAATTCCACGGGATGAAACATCATAAGCGATTGGATTATTCTTTCTTCCATTTTCCTCATCATTAAATGCCGGCAAAGAGCTTAAAGGGTAAAAGAAAGGACGTACTGGCAAATCAAGCTTTGGCATTTCTTCTAATGCTATATCTCTAGTCATGCCATAAGATTTACCAAACACTAGGGCTGTAGCCCATGCGCCATTAATTATGTGGCTTAGCTCAAGATTCATAAAAAGATCAGGTATATCAGCTAATCTTTCTTTAAAATTATTTAATATCCAACGTTTTTTACCTACTAGCTCATCAATACGCTTAAACTGCGCATACCCTAATGCAGCTTGAACATTAAATGGCATGTATTTAAATGTAACTTCTGTATTAAAATAACTTCCAGGTTGTCTACCATGATCACGCAAAAACTTACAACGTTGAAAAAGATCATCATCATCAATTAATAACATACCCCCTTCACCAGTTGTTATAGTCTTAGTGCGATGAAAACTGAAAACAGATCCTATGCCAAATTTCCCTGCCCTTGTGCCTTTATACACTGATCCTAATGATTCGGCAGAATCCTCTATCATGAATATATTGTACTTATCACAAACCTTTTTAATCGCATCATAATCTGGCATATTCCCGAATAAATCTACAACAATAACTGCCTTTGTTTTTGGTGTAATTACCTTTTCAATACTATCTGGTGTTAGACACCAATTTATTGGATCTATATCAGCAAAGACAGTTTTCGCCCTTTGATATGTAATTCCTGCAACTGATCCAATCCATGTACAATCAGGTGCAATCACTTCATCACCTTTACCTATATCCAACCCAGCCAACAGTAAATGTATAGCTGTAGTACAACTTGGTGTCATTAATGCATATTTTCTATCATGGTATTTGGCAAACTCACTTTCAAAAGTTTCCACATAATAATAGGCATCTTTTCCATACCAGCCGTTTCGAACTGCATCAAGAACAATTTCAGCATCCTCTTCAGTAACAGATGGGCCAGCCATATATATTTCACTCATCTTTAAGCTCCTGTTCAATTTCTTGAATGTTTATTTTTAAAGAGTACCGCTTATCATCATAAAGAACCTTTAAAGAGTAATCATCTCCAAAATCATGCGCTAATATTTGTAATAACAACTCCCTGTAAATTTTGTTTTTATTAAGATCGATGGTATTGTCGTCAATTAAATCTTTCCTTTTAGAGGTAATATACTTTATAGAGACTTCTTGTAATAGGCCAGTATCTTTTTCATTTGATCTAAGAATAGGCCATTGTTCATGAAAAACCTCAATACATCTATTGATTACTTTATGATAAAGATTTTTTCCATTTATTGGAAATTCATAATCTACTTCTTCTTGAAATAATATTAATCCTTGATCTACTTTTTTTGAAATTTGATGCAATGTTACTCCTGCAGGCTCGTTGTTCCTAGTTGCCCAAACTATAGGGTCGCTTCCTCTTCCAATAGGTAATAATGAAGGATGCACATTTACACTCTTTTTAGTCTTCAAAATCATTTCATCAGTGAATATATAGCTACTCCAAAGATTTAATAGCCAATCAAAGTAATATTCATCTTTTTCTAAAATCCAATTAATTGTTGACTGATTTAACATCATATGGGTATAGCCATTTTTTTCAAATTTTGGATAATTTCATCTGAGAATGGTTCTGAGACAATAAAAGTATACTCATCATCATTAAATTTGGAAAAAAGAACATCAAGCATTTCGTTTCCAATCCATTTTGAAACAAAAACTAAAATCTTCATATTATTTTTTTTCTGAGGGTAATTTATTACTAGCGATATCTTTTAATAATGAGAATTGACTATCACGAAAATCAACTTTAGGAGAAGAGTCTTAAAATATCTACCATAAATTAATGCCTTTTACCACCCCAAAACCTCTAATTTAGGTATAAATGTTACAATATCACAGCCCCATTCTTTAGTGAATCCTAGCTTATTTAAAATCTCGTCTTTATGATTCCACGGAAGAATAACTATAACGTTGGGTTTTAAATTTTTAATTGAAGAAAATGGCAAAATTGGAATTTTACTCTGTGGCAGGTATTTCCCAATTTTATTTGGAGTCTCATCAACAACAGCTTCTATGATATCGGACTTTATTCCACAGTAATTCAAAAAAGTATTGCCTTTAGCGGCAGCCCCAAATGCAATAATTCTTTTGCCATCTAATTTATTTTTAATCAAGTATTGTAGTGAATTTAGTTTAATATCGAAAGCATTATGTTGTAACTTTTCATAATATCCCAATGAATCTAAGCCGTAACTTAGTTCTTTGTTTAAAATCCTGTTCAGATTTTCTTTATCACTGTTTTTATCTGTATTACTATCAGTATGGGCAACATATACTCTAATAGACCCACCGTGAGTTTCTAATTCATCAAGATCATATATTGATAGATTATATTTACTAAAAATTTTAATAAGAGCTAGAACTGAAAAATAAAAAAAGTGTTCATGATAAATTGTATCGAACTCATTTTTTTCAATAAGGCTTAAGAGATGAGGAAATTCAATTGTAATGGTTCCATCTTTCTTTAACACTTTTTTAAGTGAGGCAACAAAATCGTTAATATCAGGAACATGCGCCAAAACATTATTTGCTATAATTAAATCTGCTTGATTCCCTTCTTTTTCAAGCCTATCTGCTAACTCTAAGTTAAAAAAATCTATAATAGTTGGTATGTCTTTCTTTATTGCCTCCTGTGCTGTACTTCGTGTTGGCTCAACACCCAGACACTTAATATTTTTTTCAACAAAATTTTTCAAAAGATAACCGTCATTAGATGCAACCTCCATAACAAAAGAAGATTTATCTAAATTAAGTCTTATAGTAATATCCTCAACATATTGTTTAGCATGTCTTAGCCAATGTGACGAATATGAAGAAAAATAAACATAATCATCACCAAAAATTTCATATCCTTCTTTATATTGTTCTGTTTGAGCTAATAAGCACAGAGGGCAAACATAAAATATCAGTGGATACGTTTTTTCTAGAGAGTTTAGCCTGTCCTTAGGAATTAAATCATTGGATATAGCTGTGTTGCCAATATCGAAAGTAGGTTTTTCTACTGTTGTATTACAAAATTTACATTTCATGATTGGTTTATTTTATTTGATTCTATTTTATTAAAATGTAGGTATAACACATACATCCTCATACTTGTTAAAGTTAACAACTGCATTATTGAAGAAAGTTAGCATTATTCCGCAAAAATGTTGAAGCTAAGCGAGCTTTTGGATGAATAAAACCATGTCGCTTCTTAAAAATGGCTGATTGTTTCATTATTTTCCATAACTGATCTTGTTGATTAGTATCATCAGTTTCCAACCACTTCCCCTCTATCCTCTTCCAGCACTCTTGAACTACTAATACAATTTCATCTGAAGTCAAATTAATAACGTCTATTCCAGCTTTTTCGTACTTTTCTGAACGACTATACCCATATTCTAAATATTCTTTTAAGGTCAGTGGGTTACCTGAATCACCCCACCTTAAGTGTTTAGGATAATTAATTGTATTACTCCAGGAAATCAACCCAATTAATGGTAAATAATTTAAATATAGTATCGGTCTTCTGTAGACATCACTAATCCAATCTGGACCACTTCCTGTACTAATACATAGATTACAATTAGCAAATAGCCAAATATCAAGCAAATCGCTTTTATCGGGATGAAAGGCATAGTCAATAATCTTAGGATGATCCGTTTGCATTGGCTTGGACATTTTCTTCCCCATTCGTAGAACCCAAATTCCTTGATTAGCCAACCATTCCATGGCATCATTATAAGTATCGATATCAGAATTACGATAATTATGGTATTCCCAACTATATCCAGTACTCTCTAGCTCATTTTCTAAATAGGCTGAGTCCCTTACCAATAAACACACAAAAGGCTGTCCTTCTTCCCAACCTTGATCTTTTAACCAATCTCTTGACTCCTCTTCTTCTTTATCTAGAAAATTCATCATTTCAATACCGCTTTTTTCCAGTATTCCATTCACATCATGCGACCCTGTTAAGCTAGAGGGTCGAGAATGTATATCACCTCCAGGTAAATAACAATTCCACACATCTATGTATTTTACCCACCAATATACTGGTAGATTCCTACTAACCATTGTCTCCCACTGCTTATTGCATGTATGGTTATCTAACCAGTAAAGATCTATAATGCCACTATTGTCTTTTACACTTAACTCTATGAACTGATGAGCTGAATCAGCCACAAAATGGCCAATACGTGATGAAAAAAAGGTTCCGAATCGAATCAATAAAAATGGCCTTATTATCCGAATTACAATAATAATTGGAATTGCCCATACCCCATTCAAAATTGTTAACAGAGATCTATAATTAATACTACCTTTCATGCTTAAGATTCAACAAACCCCTTGCTATACCCTCTTGCCCTACAAGTGAAATACCGCCATCTACAAAAAAGCTATTTCCAGTTATAAATGATGATCTTGATGAGCATAAAAAATCTACTAAATCAGCAACATCTTCCGCCTTTCCCATTCTTCCTAACGGGGTAATTCTCTCAATCATTTCCCGAGTCTTGTTCCCTTTAATAAAGAAATCACTGTTCTCAGGCTTAATCAATGTGGAAGGAAGAATGCAATTAAATCTAATTTTCTCTTTTCCATGTCTCACCGCATAGTATCGCATAAGGCCTTCAAGTGCCGCCCTTGAAGAGTGATATTCTGCAGGTTGCTCCTCGGCTACAAAATAACTAGCATTTGAGCTAATGATTACCACCGAACCGCCTTTACTAAGCTTAGGAATAGCAGCTTTCATAACATTATCTACCCCCTTCACCGTAACATCAAATGCTTCATTCCAATCATCGCCACGATAACGATGCGAAAAAATAATATTATCAACCCTATCAATACTGCTAAATATGGAATCACAGTTATTAACAATATCACAACATATATTATTACTGCGTCCAGAGTCTGTTCTTGACACTGTATAAACTAAATCACCTCTCTTAATTAACTGATTAGATATTACCAATCCAATTCCTCGACTTCCACCAATAATAACACTTACCGTCATATCATTACTTCCCACTAATATTAACCTCTATAAAGTTGCTATAAACTCATTTTTGATTACTTTAAGTTATTATGTTTTGTACTGTATACGAAAGAATCGAGATTATAGTAAGACTATCAGAAATTTTTCCTTGATTAATCATATCCATACATTTGTTGAGCGGTAACCACACGTATGTATCATCTAATATTCCCTCAGTATTGCCAAAGTTATCTGTATAGAATACTGTTGTATGATTTCTTGTATATTCCAAATCAGGATCATATGATATCAAAAGCCTCAAGTCTTTACAATTAAAACCCGTTTCCTCATAGCATTCACGTATGGCAGCATCCTTTAAGTCTTCCCCTTTCTCCACACTTCCACCAGGAACTTCATACGACAGTCCATTAATAAAAAGTCGATATTGTCTTGTTAAAAGTATACGATTATCATTCACAACTAAAACTGCAACTTTTTCACCAAAATCAGACACATAATATTCTTTTTTAAAATTATCAAATATAGCAACAACCTTCTCAATCTTCTTAAAATTATCCTTATAAACAATCCCATGCGATTCAATTGTTAATGGCAATTGAATTGTCTCATTATTGAATATTTTTTTATTAGTCATTCTATATAGTACCACCTAAATTATCATGGTCGATTTTTTTAATATATCTAAATACTGAATAACTGCATCTCCTTCAGTCTCTTCTGGAGCCCATTTAGCAAATATAGTATCTTCAGATCTAAAAGGCCCATTAGTAACTTCATGAAAAATAAGGACATCGCTTTTAATCAGAAGAGTGTGATAGTTATTTGGAGGCATTCTATAATAAAATTTTAGTCCAGTACTATAATCACCCATTGAAATTACTTTTTTTATATTACCATCCTCATCAAATAATATAACATCTGCCTGGCCTTCAATAATATGGAAGGATTCAATTTTGCCAATATGTTTGTGTGGTCGGACATAACAACTCTTTTCATGAACAATCAGCATTTCATGAATTCTGTCATCATGGTCCAAATGCGTGCACAATCTAATTCTTTTACGTTGATTCTGACTTGCTTTTTCCTTTAAATTCTCAATATCTAACGAATCAACCTCTACAATATAATTATTCGAAAAAAGCACTTCGTCATTATACTTACTTGTTTTCACATTCCCATCCCTATACAATTGCTTGAATTGAATTTCTCCTATTGGGAAAAATTGATAAAAATTTTCCACCTTTACTGGTAAATTCATTGTTACTATTAATTACTTTTTTTTCACTCTCGGGACTAAGGCCTAATAGACAAAGTTTAATACCTTTGGTAACCAAAAAATTTGAAGGCTTTATTGGAATATTGGTTCCTGGTATATAAAATCCTTGCTTATTTGAATCGTCGTCTACTACAAACTCTATCGAATCTTTAATTTCCATTAAGTTTATAAACATTACCGATATATGTCCAGCTCCAAAAACTGCAATTCTTCCAGAAGAATTACTATAATTTACTATATATCTTTTTAATAACTCTCTACTGTTCAAAAAACTACTTGCATAATTGTTAGCATTAACTTGCTGTTGATTTGCTAATAGAGCGTCATAGTTCAACTGTTTTAATTCCTTATTGTTTTTTTGCACTATAGCCACTAATGCATTTTCAACCGGATATGGATAACTCTTATAGTGAAGTAGATTAAAACATGTATTTTTAAATGAATTCTTAAGTGTGTATGGGGTGAAGTATAAAATGTGTTCTTCCCATAGCATAGTAAAGTCACATTCTTGTATCTGCAATGTACAATCTGGAACTTCAAATACAACGTACGCACCTGGTTCCAACAAATCTTTAATCGAATCTATAAATAATTGTGTATCGAGTGCGTGCTCCAGAACATGTCTAGCAATAATTAAATTTACACGTCCATATTTACTAACTAGTTTGTCTACAGATGTTTGTGTTATTTTAGGTATTATTGTCTCGCCAGCGATACCTTTTCTTGTTATATCAAAATCAATTGGATCAATACGCCACGTATCACTAAATATATTCTCCTTAAGTCGTTTTAAAAGTGAATCATCCTTATACGAGATACCACATGCAACCGGATCTTCTGGTAACCCATCTAAATTACATAAAAACTCTGCGAGATTATCCAAGTGACCTTCTGGCTCGTTATACTCGAGCCATTCTACTCTTGGTGTAATCTCGTCAGATGGTACAGGATTTGTAATTTGTACTAATCCACAATCAATACACTGCCCTAAAACTAACGGATGTGTGTATTCTTCATGCTTAGAATGCTTGACGAAACGATTACAAAGTGGTTTGAATCCAAAATCAAGTAGAATCTTTACAGTTTTCGATGTGCAAACTTGACACCTAAACATAAACAGCCATAAAAACTATGAATTTAGACACTGAGAAATAAAATCTGTATGCTCATCTGTATTTTTTGGCAGCCATTCAGGCTGTTTTTCAGAAGAGTTTTTAAATGGCCCTTGTATAATCTCGTGAACAACAACTATTTCGGAAAGTGGTATCATGGTATGCCAAGGTGTCGAATTAAATCTATACATATAAGGATTATCGCTACCTATTTGCCCCATTTTTACACGTTGAATTATTCTTCCAAAATCATCAAAAATGACAAGTAATAATTCTCCTTCAAGTAGTTGCAATGACTCAGAATGACCAATAGCTCTATTTGGCATGACTAAACAACCACTACTCATAGCAATTAGCATTTCTTGAACTAAATCTTCATGACTTAAATGCATCAATAAGCGTGCTAAGTGTTTAGAAGATTTTTGCGCTTCATCTTTTACTTCATTAATATTGTCATTATTAACAAAAAATAATTCTTCAGTATTTTTGATTACTTCAGGCATTGGTCTATAACTCCCCTATTGAGTGGTTAAACTAGTAAAGGTTTACATAGTCAAGCTATATAAATCTACTATTACACGGTACATAACATATCTCGATTTCTTTATGAATATCAATTAAAACCACTAAGCATGGATAACTTCAAATTCAGGCCAAATTTTTATAAATACTCCACCTTGCTCAAGATATTCTTGATTTTTTTTCATTATAATATCTGCGTATAATGGCGCTAGAATAATAACATAATCAGGTTTTTGTTCATAAATCACTTTTGACGGATAAACAGGAATATGAAGTCCAGGACTTATTAAATTATGTCGATACTGGTCATCATCAACATAAAAAGTAAGTAGCCCCCCTAAATCATAATTATATGTAAAAGTTGTTGCACCTATGGATGTGCCATATCCAGAAATTGTCTTTCCTTGTTCAACAGCTGGAGAAAGTAAATTATGCAACTTTTCTTTAATTGTATTTACAAAATCAGCGATAGATTCATGTCTATTTGTCTGGTCCATACCAATAGATTCTTCATATTTTATAATTTCATCTACTGATTTATTTATTTTATTGCTGCCACCTTTATTTTGGACAAAGCATCGAATCGAGCCTTCTTTTGCTGACACTCTCTTAACATCAAATAACTCTAGACCATATTGTGAAAAAAATGACCTTAATGGCTTAACATAAAACCCAGAAAGATGCTCATGAGTAAAATTTTCTATTAAGTTCTTCTCAATGACATCGAGATGATAGTGAGTTTGCATCGAAAAAACACCATTTTCTGCAAGTAAATGTTTGACGCCTTTAACAAAATCATCCAAATCTATAATATTTGAAAATGTGTGATTTGCAACAAAGAAGTCAGCCTTTCCATAATCTTTCTTAATTTTTTTTGCACAGTCTAGCCCAAAATAACTATTCAATGTAGCAATTCCATTATCATTTGCCTGGTTAGATAAATCAGAAGGTTCTACACCAAGAACTTTTGCTCCCCTTTCCTGAAAATGGTTAATAAATGCCCCATCATTGCTGCCAGCTTCAACCACAAATGGGCTTGACTCTTTATCATAAAAATTCTCCATCATGTAATCTATATATTCCTTATATGCATCTGATAATTTAGGATTTGTTGTTGCTGGCCTAGATAAATAGTGACCATAAATTAATTCTGGAGATACAAACCCGCTATTCTGATAATGACCACAATCACCGCACATCATAATATCCATTGGATATACATCTTGATCAGTTATATTATCTGATGGCGGTATATATTTATCACCAATAGGGATAGGCTGAAGATGTAGTACTTGATCTAATTTTTTTGATTTGCATAATTTACACTCAGTCACTTCATTATAATCTTTCATAAAATCCTCATTTATTAATTGTAAAAATTGTTTATCTTGTCAATTACATAATCAACTTGACTATTTGTTAGTTTCTCATGTGCTGGAATACTCAGAAAATCATTTAATATTCCTGATGCATTCGGGGTCTCGGTATAGAATTCTCTGAACACTGGCGCCTCAGAAACAAGTGGCTTATGATATATTTTTGTTTCAATTCCATTGCTATTAAGGTAGTTCATCAACTCATCTCTTTGTTCTGCTCTAATTGCGTAAGTATACAACGCATGGATATTGTTTTTATCAAATGAAGGGCATGTTACAATTTTGGAAAGTCCATTATTATATCTCAAGGCAATTTCAGCTCTCCTAGACATTCTATCCGGAAGATGTTTCATCATTACCAACAACATTGCAGCTTGAATAGTATCAATTTTATGATTTAATGAAACATAAATAGCTTCATTAGTTACGATCTTTTCCGGATCCGACCTAGTTCCAGTATAACGAAGAATTTTTATTTTCTCATAAAGGTCTTTTCTGTTCGTAGTAATTGCACCACATTCTCCAAAACCTGACAATACTTTCATTGAATTCATACTAAAAGCAGCTACAGTAGAAAATGATCCAGCTCTTTTGCCTTGGTACTCCGCTCCATATGCTTGAGCTGCATCTTCTATTACATCTATTTTATACTTATCAGCTATCTCACAAATCTTATCCATATCACACATCAGGCCAGTGAAATGAACTGGAACAATTGCCTTTGTCTTACTTGTAATTGCTCTTTCTATCTTTTCTGGATCTATATTAAAATCATCTTTAACATCAACAAACACCGGCTTAGCTCCCGTCTCTGCAATGGCGTTTCCAGTTATAATCCAAGTTAATGGTGTTGTAATTACTTCATCCCCTGGGCCAATATCTAGACTCTTTAACGAAAGATACAAAGCGCTACTTCCCGAGGCTACGCCAACTGCATATTTACACCCTGCAGATTTTGCAACTTCTCGCTCAAATCTTTCCACCTCTGGTCCTAATAATATACGACCATGATCAAGTACCTTTTCAACTGAATTAAGTAATTCATTCTTTAGGTCGGAATCATTAACTTTTAAATCAAAGAAAGGTACTTTTGTATTTTTATTCATAGGTTAGTGTAGGTAGTTTGTGTCTAAAAAAAATAGAAAAGACATAATACATGATATGTATTATTTCTATTACTCAAAATATATAAATTCATAATCACCCGTGTAATCAAAAAGATCATACAACCAGATCCATTCTTTTTGATCAAAAAAAGATTCTGCAGTCAATGCCCAACATTGAAGATTAAAAAGTTCCTTTTCATTACGATAGCTCTCTAGCATTAAGTATCCTTGCTTGCCAACTCGTTCCATTTCTGATAAAGCGATCTTAAGCTCTGGAAGCCTAAGATTATGAAACGTTCCAAGGGATATAACAAGATTAAACTCTTTATCTTTATAAAGTAGTTTCTCTTCTACTTTGTGTTTATAAATAAAAGGTTTGATCTCATCTTTAGCATTTTCAAGCCCATAATCTGATGAATCAATTCCTACGATATCTAAGCCTGGAACAAGAAGTTTCATTTCATACAATAAATAACCTTTGCCACAACCCATATCCAATACCTTGGAATTTGAAGTTAGGCTGTATGCTTTAATTAATTGTTCAGCAACTGGCTTCCATCTACCTGGCATATATTTATACCTACCATATCCATAACGCCTATCGCCATCCCAATAGTCTTTATCGTATTGCTTGGCGACCTTCATACAATGCGTCTTATCGTCAACCATTCGCGCTAAATAGTCACGCTTTGTAGATTCATGGAGCGGTGTTACAATATTTCTTAATTTACCCATTATACAAAATAACCGTGCTCTTGATCAATTGATAAATACTCGTGTAGTGCAATATTTTTAGAGTGACTAACACA
>Ga0233435_1003102_pt1 | contig 13057 bp, 10 predicted proteins | sample SI_122_August201_3_FD_182735 | JGI IMG/M metagenome (GOLD analysis project Ga0233435, IMG submission 182735) | Seawater microbial communities from Saanich Inlet, British Columbia, Canada - SI_122_August2016_135_MG | ecosystem: Environmental > Aquatic > Marine > Inlet | place: Canada: British... | reverse complement strand
TTGCCGTCGCTGAACAAGACCCGAACTCCGAGGCTGCCAAACAATTTGCGGATGAGGGTGTATCTGTTTTCACTGACGCTGCCGAGATTGCGGCTCTTGGTGACCATCTGGATATTATCTTTGATCTGACAGGGGTTCCGGCGGTGCGTCAGGCCCTCCGCGAGAAGCTTCAGGAAACGGGTAACCGCAATACCGTCATCGTTCCCGAAGTCTTTGCAAGATTGCTCTGGTCTTTTCTGGAGGATGGTGCCGAATTGGCTGCGCCAGTCAGAAAGGGCTACTGATTGCTGCCGCTTTGAACCACAAAGTAAGCCGCTATTCAAAGAGCACTGAGCCAGCGTTGGAAAGCAGGCATTGTCCTGGACCTCATTGGTAATCCTGTTCGGGTGCCTGGATGCCGGAGGATGGGTGCAAATGATTGCATAAGGCTCAAACCTGTTAAACCGTGCCTGCTCCAAACCTGGTTTTCGGTTGCCGGCGAACCCATATACTGTGTAGCAAATATTGACCGTGGTAAACGTTGTCTATTTTTCATACCTTCAGTTGCCAGGATAGGTCGTTGAGCCTGGGAGCGATGGTATGGCCGAAATATCCACTCACATCGATGATAGTAGAAATATTGTGACCTTTGTCATTCGTGGAACTGTAACCTCAAGTGACATTGTCAATGTGGCGCGCCAACAGCCTGAATTTCGTATCCTCAATCATTTGGTTGATATGACAAAGGCCGATCTCAGCTCACTCGACTCAGTTGGAATCCAGGAGATCGTCAAGGAATTTGCCAAACATGACAAGGCTCGCCAAAACGGGCGTACCGCTGTGGTCGTTGCGAAGGAAGCTGAATCAGGTCTGGTGAAACTGTTTGCCACTATGTCTGAAGTTTTGGCAAACAGCGAAGTTAGCTATAAGACCGTATTTTCACATAGCGAAGCACTTGAATGGCTTTCGCCACCCCCCTGCTGAGATAGAGGGGTAATCAAGGAAAATTCTGGAGCTTGGTTGCTTTCGGGGCCGTTACCGACAAAGTCGAAAATCGCTTCATGTGACGGCTAAACATTCAGGGTGGAGAAGTTTCTGCGTTGTTCCAGCCGTCGACATTGTTGAGATAGTTCACGCAAGTTTCCACGGACTCCACATCGGCAAACTTGGCGTCGATGTCATAGAGGTTCCAGGCGACAGCGCCTGGGACCCGGTCACCGATACATTCCCGTACGGCTATGGTGCGAAAGCCATCCTGAATACCGTCGCAGATCGTCGTCCGCACACACGCAGTTGCCGTAACGCCGGTTACAATAATCGTATCCACGCCACAGGTTCGCAAATATCCGGCCAGTGGCGTTCCTGAAAAAGAGGATGCCCGCTTTTTCATCATCACCCATTCCCCCTCGATGGGCGCAATGCGTGAGTCGATCCCCCACAAGTGCTCGTCTTCCAGGCTAACCGCTTCAACGGGGATCTTGTTGTGCCATTGACCCATGTCGGTGTGTGGATCATCCCGGTTCGTATTTTGGTAGGCCGTTGTCACGTGGACAACGGCATGACCATTGGCGCGGGCTGCTTCCAGCAAGCGCTGCATTCCAGGAATTATCTCGTTGTCCATTTTCTCCATATCGCAAGAAAATGGATTACCTGGTCGGGTCCAGGCGTTTGCCAAATCTACGCTAATGATGGCCGGCCTTTTTCCAAAGCCGATGCGGCGTTGAAACCCGCGCTCCTGATAGATTTTGCTGCTTTCGTCGAATGCCTGTTGCAACATTTCATCCAAATTTTCAACGGACATTTTCTTCTCGCTCCTTTGCCTGGGTTCTGTTGTTTAACCGGTAACCTTCGGGTCATGGACCACTCGGCCGATCACTTTCACTATCGAAGCCGAAAAAATACCCTGCGTGAATAGCCGTTTTCACCTATGTTAATGTGAAATTCACATTAACCCAGGTCAGGACGTCGCCGTGAAAACGCTGCCCGACATCAGTCAAATAACGGCCTTCATGGTTGTCTCGGAGGAGTTGAGTTTTAAACGAGCGGCAGAGAGGCTTGCCGTAGATCCTTCTGCAATTTCCCGGCGGATCAAGGAGCTGGAGGTTACACTCGGATTTCCATTGTTTTATCGATCGACCCACGACGTCCGATTGACCGACGCGGGACGTCACTTTTATGACGGAAGTCTGGACCTCGTCGGCACGCTGCGAGATACGATTGCAACGGCTTCCCGCGTTGCCAAAGGCAATGTCGGACACATCCGGATCGCCTACATGACCTTTGCCGGATTGAGTATGTTGCCGACGGCACTTTCGGAATACAGGAAGCTGTTTCCTGAATTAGCCGTGTCTCTTTCATATCAGCCGACACAAGATCAAAGAATTTCGTTGGCGCGCGGCGAAATTGACGTGGGGTTGATGCTCGGACCATTCAAACATACGGAGTTTGATGTTTTGAGTGTGGCGAGCGAGTGCCTTTTTGTTGCGATGCCAAACCAACACCCTCTTGCAAGCAAAGCAGAGGTTTCAGTTTCGGATTTTTCGGACTTGCCCCTGGTAATGGGAACTGATCGCCAATGGGATTTCTATCGAAGCCGGGTTGGTCAAAGTCTCTCTCTAACTGACCTCGAGTCCCGTATCGAATATGAAGCGCCCGACATGATGGGCATGCTTGGGCTTGTAAAATCAGGCCTCGGCATCACAATCGTGCCGGAAGTCATGAAGGGTTATTGCCCCAGTGGCGTGGCCATGCGTCGCATTACCGGAAGTGAAGGGGCCATTGAGACCATTGCCAGCTGGCGAAGACCGGTTGAAGCGAAAGTAATTGACTTCACGAATATACTGAAAAAAATCTCAAAGCAGCCCAAATAGCAGGCCTCGCTTGAGGACACCTGAGGTCCGATCCGGGTCCAGGAGCGGAGCTCTTTGGCAAATTACAGATACTTTTCAAAAGACATATGACCCACAAATGACAGTGGCCGCATCGGTGTCTGCGAGGGGAGGTCGACACCGATGCGGCCTCCGTCTGGAACGATGCCCAATATGTGAACATCTGGGCCCGGTGCAACGAGGGGGGAGGTCACGGGCCTGCATGAGATATGGGGTCGCCAGGTGGCAAATACCAGAGGCCGGTCACGAGAAATTTACTAGCCAAAGCCCTTGAGTTGCAAGGGTTTTAGGCGCTTCAGGCGATCTTCACGGGCTGGCGTTTGCGGCCCCAGTCACCAGGCAAGCCATTGAAAATACCGGCACAAACATGGCCGCAGGCTGTGCAGTTCCCGGCCTCTGTCAGGCCCCAGTCAGATAATTTATACCAGTCCCGCCCGATCAGTTTATGGCCACATGACGGGCACCATGTGCTGCTGGCTACCTCGTCATGCACATTGCCGACAAATACATAATGAAGCCCGGCATCCAGGGCGATCTGGCGGGCGCGTAACAGGGTCTGGTGTGGTGTGGCTGGAATATCGCGCATACGGTAGTCAGGATGAAATGCCGAAAAATGCAACAGCACATCCGGCCCCAGGTTTTTCATGAACCAGGCCGCCAGTTCTTTCAGTTCGTCATCGCCATCGTTCTGGCCGGGGATCAACAATGTTGTGACTTCAAACCAGACGTCTGAGTGGTGGCGCAACCAGATCAATGTTTCCAGCACCGGCGACAAACTGCCCGTGCAAAGGTCGTGATAAAATTCTTCCGTAAAACCCTTTAAGTCGATATTCGCCGCGTCTATGTGGGCGAAGAATTCGGCCCTGGGTTCAGGGCAGATATAACCGGCCGTCACCGCCACCGTCTTGAGGCCCAGGTCATGGCAGGCTTTGGCCGTGTCGACGGCATATTCCAAAAAGATCGTTGGATCGTTATAGGTGAAAGCAACTGATTTACAGCCATGGGCTTGCGCCGCGCGTGCCAGTTGTTCAGGTGTGGCCTTGTCGGCCAGGGTATCCAGCTCACGGGATTTCGAGATATCCCAGTTCTGGCAAAACTTGCAAGTGAGATTGCAGCCCGCCGTGCCAAAAGACAGGACCGGTGTGCCTGGCAGAAAATGATTGAGCGGCTTCTTTTCAATGGGATCGATACAAAAGCCGCTGGATCGCCCCCAGGTCGTCAACAGCATCTCGCCACCCTTGTTGGCGCGCACAAAACACAGTCCGCGCTGGCCGTCCTGCAATTTGCAAAAGCGTGGACAGACATCGCACTGCAAACGCCCATCATCCAAGCGGTGCCAATAGCGCGCGGGTGTGCCGGAAATTTCTGTTTCTGTGATGTTGGTTTCTGGCATGTTTTATTATCCATTGCTAACCACCGGCAATCCGACTTCTAATGGTCGCATTAGCAAAGACTTGCCGGATTGCCAGGCGACGCCCTATCATACATGTATTGCCCTGAACTGATGATCAATTTTTCCTGTAATTCAGGAGAGCGCCATATGAACGATCCACAAAACATGTCAGCACCATCTGTGCGACCACCAGCCGTTGCGGGTCAGTTTTATCCGGGCGACGCGGCTACGCTTGGGCAAACGGTTGATGATTTTCTGGATCAGGTTTCGCTTGCACAAGATGATCGGGTCAGCTGGCTCAAGGCCATCATCGCGCCCCATGCGGGTTATGTTTATTCAGGCCCCGTGGCGGCTTCGGTTTATGCCTGCCTGCGGGCCGCAAAGGACACCGTCCAGCGCGTTATCTTGTTGGGGCCGGCCCACCGCGTTGCCTTTCGTGGGATGGCCGTGCCCTCCGTCGCGGGCTTTGATACGCCGCTGGGTGTGGTGCCGCTGGATACCCAGGCGATTGAGCAAATCAAAAGCTGCTCTTCGGTCATCATTTCAGATGAGGCCCATGCGCAGGAGCACAGCCTGGAAGTTCACCTGCCATTTCTGCAACGCGTTCTTGGTGAATTTTCTCTTGTGCCGATCTGTGTGGGCGATGCCCGGCCAGAAGATGTCGCCCAGGTTCTGGAGATGCTGTGGGGCGGGCCGGAAACCCTGGTCGTGATCTCAACCGACCTCAGTCATTATCACGCCTACGATGAAGCCCGCTTGCTGGATCAGGCAACTGCCCAGGCGATTACAGACTGTCGTGCTGATAACGTCAGCACACATGGTGCCTGTGGTGGGCGGCCTGTGAATGGATTGCTGAAGGTTGCGCAAATTCGCGGTCTGAAAATCACCTTGCTGGATTTGCGCAATTCAGGGGATACGGCAGGCAGTAAAGATCGCGTTGTTGGTTATGCGTCGTTTCGGGTGGATGAGCCGGACGTCGAGGTGAAACCCGCGGCCGTTTATGATTCGGCACAGCGACAAATAATGATTGATGTGGCGCGCCAGGCAATTGAGCATGGTCTAGAAACAGGGAAGCCGCCGGACCTCTCGGCAACAGATTGGCCCGGCTGGGCCCAGCAATCCGGGGCAGCATTCGTCACCCTGGAAATAGACGGAAAGTTACGCGGCTGCATCGGGTCACTTGCAGCGCATCGGACCCTGATTAATGATGTCGCAGAAAATGCCTTCGCCGCCGCTTTTCGTGACCCGCGCTTTGCCAATTTATCGGGACAAGAATATGAACATCTGGATATCGGCATATCTGTATTAAGTGAGCCCGAACCGCTGAACATTTCCGGTGAGGCGGATTTGCTGACAAAGATGCGACCAGGCATTGATGGCCTTATTTTGCAATCCGGGTCCCGTCGCGGTACCTTTTTGCCCCAGGTTTGGGAACAATTGCCTACAAAAAGCTCGTTTTTAACGCACCTGAAAACGAAGGCAGGACTTGCCACCGATTACTGGTCAGATGACATTCGAATCTGGCGCTACACCACGGAATCCTTCAAATAATGCGCGCCGAAGCCTTTACCTGAAAGGCCGCAGCCGTTAGACAAAGGCAATATTATTGACCTGTTGCCTGCGCTGCATTTCCCCTCAAAACTTGCGATATTTCTAAAGCTGATTCAACCACGGACTCCAGATACATCCTGGCAATTTCTTCATATTTGCATGAGAGAAATGTTGGAATGCATTGATTCAACAGGTAAAAATGCTTGACTTCGATTCGAGGTTTGAGCATCTTGTTTTTCATATTTGTGTGAAACCCGCAGTTTCCGGCCACATGGCAAGATATTCTGCAGGAATAGAGGCCCGCTTCAGGAGAAGAAATTGCAGCAAGGCGACACTGAACAGCCGCAAATGAGCGCACCAAAAGACCGTCTGGATGCGCCGAGGCTCGCAGCCTTCGCCGCGATTACTTTGGCCGGCGTCGCTCTGGTTGTTGTTTCCGTAACCGGTGCCCCCAGCGTCGGTGCCAGCATCATCAATAATCTGCCGCTGACAACGGTTACCCACGGTGAAATTGTCGAGCGCTCAGCTGTATCTGTTGCAGCCCAGGCTAACTCAACACCCGTTCAGACTGCGTCTGTGCAGCAACCTGAAGTTCAACTGGCCGCGCTATCGCCGGTTACGGCGCCCTCGAAAGCACCAGATGTCGAAGCCGAAGCTGTTGTGGCACCTGCACCGGAAATCAAAACAATTCGTGTGCGCAAGGGTGATACCTTGATGAAGGCACTGGTTCGCGCCGGTGCGCCGCGCCCACAGGCCTACAAGGCTATCGCGTCCCTGGGCAAAAATTTTGACCCCCGGCGTCTGAAAATCGGCCAGAAACTGCAAGTTGCCTTTGCACCTAACAATGGCGCGCCCAAATCAAAAGCGGAACTGCTTTATATTCAGATCAACGCTGATGTTGATCGGGATGTTATTGCCCAGCGCAATGAAGACGGTTTTACGTCACGCGAAATCTTGCGTGAATTGAACAAAGTCCATATGCGCAGTACCGGCACGATCAATGACAGCCTTTATCTGTCGGCCCGCCGCAGTGATATGCCGGTCGCCATCCTGATGGAGATGATCCGTATCTTCAGCTGGGACGTAGATTTCCAGCGCGATATCCAGCGCGGCGATAGTTTCGAACTTTTCTACGAGCAATTTAACGATGACAGCGGCAAGGCCGTTAAATTCGGTGATGTTCTCTATGCCAGCATGATTCTGAGTGGCACCAAAGTTAACCTCTATCGTCACAAGCTGGCTGATGGCGCGGTCGATTATTTCAATCAAAAAGGCCAGAGCGCCCGCAAGGCCCTGCTGCGCACACCGGTAAACGGTGCCCGGTTATCATCCCGTTTTGGCAAGCGTCGCCATCCCGTGTTGGGATATACCAAAATGCACCGCGGCCTCGATTTTGCAGCGCCGCGCGGCACACCGATCATGGCAGGTGGCGATGGCGTCATCGAAATGTCCCAGCGCAACGGCTCCTACGGCAACTATGTGCGGATCCGGCACAACAACAATTACAAGACGGCCTACGGGCATCTAAAGAATTTTGGTCGTGGCATCCGTCGCGGCAAGCGCGTCAAGCAGGGCCAGATCATCGGCTATATCGGCACAACGGGCCGCTCCACCGGACCCCACCTGCACTATGAAATTCTTAAAGCTGGCCGCCAGATCAATCCTTTACGGCTGAAACTGCCAACAGGCAGAAAGCTCAAAGGCAAGGCCCTGGCCCGCTTCCAAAGTACCCGGATCAAGACAGATCAGGCATTGGCAACAATCCTGACAGCCTCGGAAGTCGCCAGCAACACCAAATAATCAGGCCTCTGATTTTGCACGGTTGATCGTCAACAAAACCGCCAAGGCGGCTTTAACTCGCCCCGAATGTTGGTTAATCTTTCTGACTGATTTTTGATTTTCCGTCCCCGCCACAGGCTCGCCCCCCGATATATCTCTGGAGATAATTATGCAAACCCGCATCACAGAACTTTTTGGTATCAAGCATCCCGTCATTCAGGGCGGCATGCATTATGTTGGCTTTGCTGAGCTGGCCGCCGCCGTTTCCAATGCGGGCGGAATGGGTATCATTACTGGCCTGACGCAGAAAACACCGGCAGACCTGGCCAACGAGATCGCCCGTTGCCACGATATGACGGGCAAACCCTTTGGCGTCAATTTGACCTTCCTGCCGTCTTTCGCGGCCCCGCCTTATCCTGAATATATCGAAGCCATCATCAAGGGTGGCGTCAAGATTGTGGAGACCGCAGGCCGCAGCCCGGAAGCCTATTTGCCTGCCCTGAAAGAAGCCGGGATCAAGGTGATTCACAAATGCACGTCTGTGCGACATTCCCTTAAGGCTGAAAAAATTGGCTGCGACGCCGTCAGTGTCGACGGCTTTGAATGTGGCGGTCATCCGGGTGAAGACGACATCCCCAACATGATCCTGCTGCCGCGCGCAGCCGAAGAACTGACCATCCCCTTTGTCGCATCTGGCGGCATTGGCAACGCCCAACAACTAGTTGCAGCACTTGCCCTGGGCGCAGAAGGCATCAACATGGGCACACGTTTTATCGCCACCACCGAAGCACCTGTGCATCAAAATGTTAAGGACGCAATTCTGGCGGCTAGCGAGCTGGACACCACCTTGATTATGCGTGGATTGCGCAATACAGAGCGCGTCATAAAAAATCCGGCTGTCGACAAGATTGTCGCAATTGAACGCGACAAGGGTAACGATCTTGCTATTGAAGATATTATCGATCTGGTTGCAGGCGTTTATCCAAAGGTTATGGAAGACGGTGATATGGACTCCGGGGCCTGGAGCTGTGGCATGGTCGCCGGCCTGATCCATGACGTGCCCAGCTGTCACGACCTGGTCAACAATATGGTCGCCGAAGCTGAGGATATCATTCGCGGCAGACTGGCCGCCTTCGCCTGATCTGAACGGGTAAATCCTGGGGTAGCTCCAGGGCTGTATCCACATGTCAGAGGACCAGGGCGTCACTTTCCTGGTCCTTCAGCACATTTTCGCGTGACAACGCTCAAACAGCTATTGGCGTGAAGGTTAAGGTGGCGTAGACACATACTCAAATTCCCATCCCCCGCCATATTGGAGCGACCCTCATCATGACATCTGAAGTCAATCGCGAAGTTCACCTCGTAAGCCGCCCCGTCGGCATGCCAACGCCCGAAAATTTTAGTGTCGTCGACGCGCCGATGCCGACAGCGGGGGCTGGCGAAGTTTTGATCCGTAACGTCTGGATGTCGGTTGACCCCTACATGCGTGGCCGCATGTATGACCGCAAAAGCTACGCCCCGCCTTTTCAGTTGAACGAAGCCATGGGCGGTGGTCATGTTGGCCAGATCATGACCTCGGACAATGCCAATTTTGCAGTTGGTGACTATGTTGTCGGTTTCATGGGTGGCTGGCGTGAGTATTTTGTCTCCGATGGCATGGGCCTAGAAAAAGTAGATCCTGACCTCGCGCCACTATCCGCTTATCTCGGCACATTTGGTATGCCTGGCTTCACAGCCTATGTGGGTTTGCTACGGATTGCTGAACTGAAAGACGGCGAAACCGTCTTTGTCTCAGGTGCCGGTGGCGCTGTTGGTACCGTGGCCTGCCAGATCGCCAAAATCAAAGGCTGTCGGGTGATCGCCAGCGCTGGATCAGACGAAAAGCTCGCTTGGCTGAAAGACGAATGCGGCGTTGACGAAGTCATCAACTACAAGAAAGTAAGCGACCTCAACGAAGCTGTTAGAGCGGCCGCCCCCAAAGGCATCGACGTTTACTATGAAAATGTTGGCGGTGAGCACCTTCAGGTCGCGATCAACAACATGAACGCGTTTGGCCGTATCGCTGCCTGCGGCATGATCTCCGAATATAACGCAACTGAGCCCGCCCCTGGTCCTTCAAACATGTCCATGATCGTTGGCAAGAGCATCAAGATTCAGGGCTTCATCCAGACTTTCCATCTCGATATGCGCCCCGAATTTGTCGCCGACATGGGCAAGTGGATGTCGGAAGGCAAACTCAAATGGCAGGAAACTGTCCGTGAAGGTGTTGATAACGCTGCAGGTGCTTTCATCGGCCTGTTCAGTGGTGAAAATACCGGCAAAATGGTTGTCCGCCTGGGCCCCGATACGGTTGATTGATCAGAATACCTGAACCGATATCGGCTACAAAAAAGTGTCCCCGAAAGGGGACCCTTTAATTTTGGCGGAGAGAGAGTCCGCCTATATACCGCAGAAAATATGGTCATATTGTCTACTAAAAATATCTACCCACGTTTCTACTCATGTTTCCGTCGTTGATTGACAGATATTGGCAACCAACTGGCCCCACAACAAATTGCCCTGACAATCGTCGTAAAGGCGTGCCAATTGTTTTTCTGAACAGATGCTGCGTTTGAACGCCAACGCATCTGAACACCGATCCTCAGAACACTGGCACACACTGAAAGCGGGATCACCGCCACAGTTACGACAACGAAAGACATGAGGCTCTTGATGCCTGGGGGCAATGGTTATCTGTCATGCTGTCAGACTAACTCGCTGTTGCGCCATACAGCCGGATTCGCGACACTTGCCCGCTCGCCTATGCCTAAAGCCACAAGTCATCGCAACTGCTCTCAGACCAGCTAAAGTGGCCCTACCCGTATCCTCAAGATATACAATTTCTCTGGCAGTCATCATCGTCACTTTGGCAACCATAAGTGACAAATCTGAAAAGTCGTATACAGTTTTTGATGCTGGAAACGCTAGACTAATTGTGGGGCATGGGTCGTTTGGGGGAATCACCAAATTTTTGCTTTTTAGAAAGCCACACGCCGCAATTAATGCGGCTGGGTGTGCTGGCTGAGCGCTATTTTGCCGAGGACCCAAATACCAGCATTATGAAGTTGCGTCAGTTTGCTGAAATCATGGCGCAGTTAACCGCCGCAAAGATGCGGGTCTACACAGAGGACGACAACCGTCAGGTAGCCCTATTGGCGCGCTTGCGGGATGAGGCTGGCATCAACAAAGGAGTGCTTGACCTTTTCCACAATTTGCGAATTTCAGGCAATAAGGCTGTCCACAATCTGAAAGACGATCATGGTCTGGCCCTCACCAGCCTGAAAATAGCGCACCGTCTGGCGATCTGGTATCACCGTTCGTTTGGCAAGGATCGGCAGTTTACGCCTCAACCATTTTCGCCCCCATCTGACCCCACAGATGCCACCTCGGCACTGCACGATGAAATAGCAAAACTTCAGGCTAGGTTGAATGAAACCCTGACTGCTTCACAGGTCGCCCAGCGCCAGGCCGACCACGAAGCGGCACTTCGCCTGACGGCTGAAGAAGAAAGGAGCCGACTTGAAGCCTTGAATCAAGAGGCTGAGGCGCAGGCTGCACAACTAAATGCACAATTGGCAAAGATACAGGCGGATGCTGAAGTCCAGGATGTTGCCCATTTTGACTCAATGGTCAGCGAAGCCAATGTTGCCGCCGAAGGACTCGACCTTGATGAATCGGATACGCGGCGAATAATTGACGCTCAATTGCGCAACGCGGGTTGGGAGGCCGACACAGACAATCTGAATTACAAGGCTGACGTGCGCCCACAGCAAGGCAAAAATCTCGCAATCGCTGAATGGCCCACTTCCAGTGGCCCCGCTGACTACGTTCTGTTTATTGGCCTGAAATGCTCCGGCTGTTTGCAGCTTCATGTGTTAATCAGGCCTGATCACAGACGTTTTGGCTTGGCTGAGCCGCCTTACATACCAAACTGCGCCTACCACGCTGTGACCAGCTTGTCAGGCGATTGGACAGGTCTGCCTCAAGGTGATTAGCAGGCGTGATTCTTCGCCTGCTTGATTGTCGGTTATTAGCCAAAGGTGGAATAACTTGTGTAGTCCAACCACATAGAAACTGTTTGGCCACACCGAAAACCATGTCTCCAGGGTTTCTTTGACCTTGATCGTGATAGTTCTCCTTGGTTCGCAACCGAAGCTGCCGTTGATCAACTCGCGGGCCGCAGCCGAAACATGAACCTTGCCAGATTCGCCTCAGCGCACCATTCGGCTTGCGCCTTTCACGGTGCCGCATACGTCAAACTGTCAATTTGAAGTGTCGGTTATTCCAACGACAACCGCGCCTGAATACTCGCCAAACTGAATGATTATTTCCAACTCGCGCAGGAATCTACTGCAGTTGGTCAATCATATTCTGTGCCGAGGCCATAGTGATATCGATGAAGTATTTATCAGCGACGGTACGTATCTTTTTCTGGTCGCGCATTTCCACAAACCAGTCTAATATCGAAAACATTTTGTTGAGTGATTCGACCATTCCCTACGGCATCACCCAGGAAAACAGGAGTCCAAGACCGCCGACGTGCAGCCATATTCTGATTGGTTTACCGGGCGTCAACGTTTCCCGTGGGGCCTCGCCGAGGGATTTCAGAGTTCGTTTTTGGCCTGCTGGATTAATTGTGCAAGGCCGTCAGTGGGGCCATCTTTTGGTTTGTGGACGCCGAGATAATGTTCAAAAAAATCGATGAACTCGTCGACCATGGTATTCGGGTCTTTTGGCAGTTCCTTGATGCCAAAGAAGGCAAAGGCGGAAAAGTTTGCGGCGGCGTGACGCATGCCTGAGGCAATCGCCTCCGGACTTTCACCACTTTCCAGCTGTTTGTTGGCAAGGTCGATGATCTGGTTGGCGATCTGAACACCCCTGCTGGCATGTTCATCGTCGTGGTTGTGGGGTGTTTCATCGCTCATCGTCATATCCCGCAAGGTGGGTGTGAATTTGATATCTTGTTTCGCCGGCCACGAACTCAGTGAACCGTCGGATCATCTTCGTCATCTGTCAGTTTGCCCGAGATATATTCGTCCGTGGATCGCGGTAGCGGCCGGGCACCGCCGGCCATGGGGTCGGGGGCGTTTTGGACCATATCGACAACCCGGCAGTCGGCGCACATTTTCAGGCGGTTCAGGGCCTGTTCGTCGCCGAACATGCTGTGGCCGGAAAGTTTTTCCACCATGTGGTCGATGGTTGACCTGACGCCATAGGGTTTGCCACAGCTGATACAGGCAAAGGGCTCTTCTTCATGCAGCACACGTTTTTCCATGACATCCGGGGTCAGACGCAACCGGGTCTCCAGGCTGATAACCTTTTCCGGACAGGTCTGGCGACACAGGCCGCACTGGATGCAGGCGTTCTCCAGGAAGGACAGTCGCGGATAGTCAGGCGTGTCCGACAGGGCACCGACCGGGCAGGCGCT
>Ga0233435_1003069_pt1 | contig 13140 bp, 10 predicted proteins | sample SI_122_August201_3_FD_182735 | JGI IMG/M metagenome (GOLD analysis project Ga0233435, IMG submission 182735) | Seawater microbial communities from Saanich Inlet, British Columbia, Canada - SI_122_August2016_135_MG | ecosystem: Environmental > Aquatic > Marine > Inlet | place: Canada: British... | reverse complement strand
TCAACCCATACATAACTGGGTTCCATTACTAAAAATGCCTGTTGGTGAAAGATATCTCAAGGATAGCTTTCACTTGATTGGTTATAGTCATGTCCATCATTTTTTTAAAAAAAGTTCGTTGATCTCAATTTCTTCATTAAGAAATGCATTTATAGAAAAAAAACAAAGATCAGGACTGTTGATACTTAATTCTATTACAGGGCGCTTAGTTTCAAATATCGTTGGGTATCAACTAGGAAAACGTGGCAATGTCCCTATGTCCGGTACATTGTACGTGCCATCACTGATTGCTGAGGCTAACCCATTTCGTGCAATTAAATCGAAAGGTAAATCGATTAAATCGGTTCTGAACCAAAACTTTCCTGCCTTGTGTAATACTGGTTCATCATCCAATCTTAATAACATACCAAGTTGTAGCATGGATTATATTTTCACTGATCCACCTTTCGGTAGTAATTTGAGCTACAGCGAATTAAATTTATTGAGTGAAGCATGGCTGAATGTTGTAACTAACGATAAGCCTGAGGCAATCGTAGATCGAGGTAGGGAGAAAAAAGCATTTGAATATCATGCCTTGTTGAGTTCATGTATTAGAGAATTCTACCGTGTATTAAAACCCAATGGCTGGATAACTGTTGAATTCCATAATTCTAAAAATAGCATATGGAATATTATTCAGCAAAGTTTAGGTGAGTCGGGTTTTGTAGTTACAGATGTTCGAACCTTAGATAAGAAAGGAGAAACGTACAAGCAATCGCAGCAGGGACTTGTAAAAGCTGATTTGATTATTAGTGCTTATAAACCAAGTAGTGAATTATTAAACAAATTTAAATTATCTGGTGGAACTGAAGAATGTGCATGGGCTTTCATAAGAAATCATCTCGCTCAATTGCCGAATTTTGTTAGAAACGGAGCTAGACCTGAAGTTATACTTGAAAGACAATTTTTTATGCTTTTTGACAGAATGGTCGCTTTCCATGTTCAGCATTGGATATCAGTACCTTTATCTGCAAACGATTTTAGGTTGGGACTTTTACAGAGATTCCCCGAAAGAGATGGAATGTATTTTTTGCCAGAGCAAGTGGCTGGCTACGATAAGCAGCGAATCATGTATTCTGAGTTAAAGCAGGCTGAGTTGTTTGTTACTGATGAGGCTACAGCAATAGAATGGCTCAGAGGAAGACTTAAAGAGAAACCGCAATCTATACCGGACTTACAACCACAATTTTTGAAAGAAATAGCGGGTTGGAAAAAGAATGAAATATCGTTAGAGCTTTCTACCTTACTTGAGCAAAATTTTCTGAACTACGATGGTAGAGCTCCGGTGCCTGAGCAGATCCACGCATATCTATCATCCAACTGGAAAGAAATGCGCAATCTATCAAAAGATGATCCTATGCTAGTAGCTAAGTCTTTAGACCGATGGTATGTTCCTGATCCAAATAAGGCAGGTGATCTTGATAAATTGCGAGAGAAAGATTTATTTAAAGAGTTTGAGGAATATAAAGTTTCTAAGAAGAAACTTAAAGTTTTCCGTCTAGAGGCTGTTCGTGCAGGATTTAAGAAAGCATGGCAGGAGCGTGATTACGCTGTCATTCTAAATGTGTCCGAAAAAATTCCTAGTAACGTTCTTGGGGAAGATTCTAAACTACTGATGTGGTATGACCAGGCTCAAACCCGCCACAGTGATGAGAGCCTGTTTTAATGGATTTATTCAACATAGGCGACTGGGTATGGTTGGAGAGCCATAACCTGTCAGGGAAAGTAATTGATGCCCATAGCCTATGGGGATCGATCAGTTATCGAGTTTGGTTGGTCCAAAGTGATTCTGTAATAAAAGTCGATGCCGATCAGGTATCGCTGTATACATCATCCAGTTCTGTATCATCTGACACCATTGCTTATTTGGCTACTGCAGCTCGTGTAGCTGCAAGCCAGCAGGAAGAGCTCTTGCTGGCACCAATGGACAGTAGTGTCATTCCTTTACCGCATCAGTTAAAAGCGCTTAATAAAGCGATCAGTAAGCCCCAGGTGCGTTATCTGCTGGCAGATGAGGTTGGCCTGGGTAAAACCATTGAAGCCGGCCTGGTGATGCGTGAGCTAAAGCTCAGAGGCCTGGTTCGAAGAACACTGGTCGTCGCTCCAAAAGGATTGGCTACTCAATGGGTGAGTGAAATGCAGACTCATTTCAATGAACAGTTTGAGTTGCAGTTACCGGGTGATTATGGAAATACACAAGATAATATCTGGCAAAGATATGATCAGGTTATTTGCCCTATGGATTCTATAAAGCCTATTGAAAAGAGGCGTGGATGGAGTCTGGAGAAAATTAATCAATACAACAAACAGCGTTTTGATGATTTGATCAGTGCCGGATGGGATCTGGTTATTGTGGATGAGTCGCATCGTCTTCAGGGTAGTACAGAAACAGTCGCAAGATTCAAATTGGGCCAGGGTCTGTCGGACTCTGCCCCTTATTTTCTACTCTTATCTGCCACACCGCATCAAGGTAAGTCCGATGGCTTTCAGCGTTTGATGTCTTTGCTGGATAGAGATCGATTTCCTGATGAGTCGTCTGTTACTCAGGAAAGGGTAATGCCCTATGTGATTCGTACTGAGAAACGACAAGCTATTGATGCCGAAGGTAAGCCTTTATTTCGACCCAGAAAAACACAATTGATTAGTGTTGCCTGGCAGGGCAAACATGCTTCTCAGAGAGAGCTGTATGAGGCCGTAACGGATTACGTGCGAGAAGGCTACAACCAGGCGCTAATGCAAAAGCAGAATGCTATAGGCTTCTTAATGATATTGATGCAGCGGTTAGTAGTCTCAAGCCCTGCAGCTATTCGAGCAACGCTTCGAAGACGTTTGGAGGTATTAAATAAACCTTCTTTAGCAGAGCAGGCATCACTATTTACCACGGAAGAGTGGGAAGACCTTGACGGCCAGCAACAGACAGATGAACTGCTTAACACAAAGATAAAAGCACTAAAGGATGAAAAACAGGAAGTCCAATGGCTTTTGGACCTGGCAGAAAAGTGTGTTCAGCAAGGCATTGATGCTAAGGCGGATGCTTTGCTTCAGTGGATAACGACACTTCAACGAGAAGAAGATGATCCTAACCTTAAAATACTGATCTTCACGGAATTTGTACCCACACAAATGATGATGGCTGAATTTCTTAAGGATAGAGGCATTTCAGTTGTAACCCTGAATGGTTCACTCAGCATGGAGGAACGTAAACAAGTTCAGGTCTCCTTTGCTGAAAATGTCCGTGTGCTAATTTCTACCGATGCCGGTGGTGAAGGTCTTAACTTGCAGTTTTGTCATGTTATTATTAACTATGATATTCCCTGGAATCCTATGCGGCTTGAGCAACGTATAGGGCGAGTGGATCGTATTGGCCAAAAGAAAGTTGTTCGGGCACTGAATCTGGTTTTTGAGGACACTGTTGAGCACCGTGTCCGTGAGGTTCTGGAAGAGAAGCTTATAACGATACTGGAAGAATTTGGTGTTGATAAAACCAGTGATGTATTGGATTCGGCTCAGGCTGGGCATTTATTCGATGAGCTCTATACAGGTGCAATTAATAACCCAGAGTCCATTGACGAGGAAATAGAGAAGGCTTTAGCGCAATTAAAAGCACAGGCTGTTGCCAGTAAATGGAGCAAAGCGCTTTTTGCTGATGATACTCCTGTAGATGCATCTCAGGCTGAAAAGATAAGTCAGCATCCATTGCCTTACTGGATTGAACGTATGACGCTGAGCTATCTGAAAGATAGCGGCGGTGAAGCTATTCAAAATGATGATTCTACATGGAAAATAGTTTGGCCCGATGGTGAACTGTGGGATTACAGCCTCTTTGATAATAAAAAATCGGAAGAACTTCCTGCAGCTGATCACATTACATTGGATAGACCTAAGATTAGAGATTTGCTGCAAAGCTTGCCATGCTGGATTCCAGAACAGCATGTGCCAACCGTCAGCATTCCCAGTATCCCAAACTCAGTCGATGGTCTGTGGTCTTTGTGGCAGATTACTCTGGATACGTCTGGATTAACTCAATCAAAAAGCCTGAAGCAGACCGCTTATTTTCCTGTGTATCAGACTATGGAAGGACGGGCTTTCCCTGCTACGGCCAAACGAGTTTGGGAGGCTCTGTTAAGTAATAATGCCAAAATAGACGATGATGACTTTTTACAGCCTGATCATGTTTCTGTATTTGAATTTGTTAGAAAGCAGGCTGAAGAAGCAGGGCAGGATACCTTTGAGCAATTAAAAACAAAGTATATCGAAACCCTGTCTCAGGAAAAGGAAAAGGTCGAATATGGCTTTGTCGCAAGGGAAAGGGCAATAGACCGAATTGGTCTGCCAGAGGTAAAGGAGTATCGATTAAATAATTTAAAAAAGGAGAAAGAGCAGTGGCTACAAAATTTTGCTGAGAGGCAAAAAATTAAACCAGAACTCAATGCGTTGTTGATATTACGGATTAAGCCGGAATAGGTAGATTATGACAGAGAGCGCACAATCATTACCTAATTGGAATCTGAAAATATTAGAACAACTGGGCATACAACTAGATTCTCAGTTGGGTTACAGTTTTATTGCTGATGACCCTGATTGCCTTTTAGCCGAGGAAGATCTTCAAAAGGCGCTTCTGAATAGAGGCTTTATTCTTTATTTTTATGAAGATCCTATTGAGCTGAGATATTTTCTGGAAGAAAAGTTTGAATCTAATTTGGCTAACTGTCTTATCAGTGTTGATACAGATACCTATGACATAAATTCACTACCCTTTGATATTTTAAATAGGTCAAAGCGACTTTCGGTATCATTGGGCGACTGCTTTCCTGATCTTTCGTATTCAGTATTAAATTCTCTGGAAGCAGAAGAGTTAAATGCACTGGATTCAGCATTACAGGAGTATGCTCCAGGACCTTTAAACGAGAGGGCGAGTAGTGACTTTGTATTGCGTCATGTATTTAAGCTTGCTCCAGAAGTTATCCAGACTCCCTCTGATCTATTACGGGCTCTGCTAGGGCTGCATTATCGAGATATTGATTTACCCAGTATCTTAAAGGACAGATTGATTGAATTAATGCTGAAGAGGAAACAGTTTTACGATTGGCCTATCAGGGAAATCGTCTCCAGTAAGAAAAGCTTTTTTGAATTTTTACAGCAACACTGGATTAGCTATATCAATGAAGTGGTTAATTCTTTAAAGCGTGGGATCAAAGAGCCTAAAGCTATTTATAGGGTCAAAGCAAATGCTGTAGATGATGTCATCCTTCCCTTCGGGCATGATGATGTCAGGGTGTATATTGATAATCTGTTTCTTGAAGGTTTTTTAAACCCGATTGAAATCGATGAACCTGATCGGCTAAGTGATCATTGGTGTCTGATAGGTGTGCAGCAAGACCCAGAAAAGGAAATGGAAAAGAGAATTAATGGCCTGATTAAGCTGTGTGAGGAAAGCTTGCCTGGTGTTGAAAGTAGGCACCAACAGTGGCTACAGTTTGCTTATCGTTGGGCTGAACTATCAGCAGAATACCATTTCAATAGAGTTGATTTTGCAGTAGAGGAGTATGCGAAATTACAACAGGACATTGATCAGCGTTTTTCGCAATGGCTATTAGAAAAATATGCAGGATTGCATAATCATCCTCCTGTGCCACCTGTCATGCTACATCATGCACCCAGGACAATGGCCAGGGAGATTGATTCAGGGCGAATAGATAAAGTAGCAATGATATTAATCGATGGTTTAGCCATCGATCAATGGGTGACTTTAAGGAATCAACTGAATATCGCTGAAGAAATAAACGAATCAGCTATTTTCGCCTGGATACCAACAGTAACATCAGTTTCCCGTCAGGCTCTGTTTTCAGGAAAAGCCCCGTACCAGTTTTCAAATACAATACATACCACTAGCGCAGAACCTAAAGCCTGGAATCAGTTTTGGCTAGATCATGGCTTAGAGAAAAATCAGATCTTCTATGAGAAAAGCCTGGGTACTGATGATGTAAATGCATTAATCGAGAGGCTGTCTGATAGGCGATTGAAAGCAGTAGGTCTTGTGATAAATACCGTCGACGATATGATGCATGGGATGAAACTAGGATCAGCCGGAATGCATAATCAAGTCAAGTTGTGGGCTAAAGATGGCTACCTTCAAAACTTGATCAATGCTTTATTGGATGAATCTTTTTCTGTATTCATTACTGCCGATCATGGGAATGTAGAAGCCATCGGATCTGGAAAAATAAATGAAGGCGCTATTGCTGAATCTCGTGGCGAACGCACCAGAGTGTATGAAACAGAAACGCTAAGAGAAAGTATTTCGGTTGAAAATGATGAAACTGTTTTTTGGCCACCTGTTGGGTTGCCAAATAATTACTGGCCATTGGTGATGAAGGGCAGAAAGGCCTTTGTTGCAAAGAATGAAAAAATAGTCGGACATGGTGGTATATCAATTGAAGAGGTCATAGTACCTTTTATAACTATAAGACGAGGAATAAATGAGTAAAGCCAAGCCTTTAATAGGATTTGATCGATATGTTGAAAAGGCATGGATGGATCGTGCGGCACAGGTGGCCGCTGAAGGCATATCAATATCTGAAGCAAATGAATCTCTTGATGAATTTTTGTTGCCCTCAATCAGTGGTGAGACCAGTAGACGCAAGACTAAGAATATTTTAACGGCTACATGGCTAAAGGCTGCCGTAGTAGAAGAGGCATTTAAAAAAGAAGCTGTGAATCTATTTGCCAACGCAAATAATTCAGAACGTTTGGCAGTACATTATGGAATATGTATAGCTACATACCCGTTTTTTTTGTCACTAGGAAAAATACTTGGTCGTTTATTTAAATTACAAGATGAGATAACCAATACCGAATTTCAACGTCGAGTCATTGAATCAAATGGTGACACTGATAGTATTAAACGAGCAGCAGCTCGATATCTTCAGAGTCTACTAGAGTGGGGTGTTATAGCTTCATCAGGAAAAGGTGTTATTTATCCTTCAACAAAGATCCAGTTGAGTAATGCTGAATTAATAACCTGGTTGTACGGCTCTGTTCTTTGCTCTTCTGATAGGGAAAGGTTATCAGTAGATGATATGACTTCTGACCCAGTATGGTTTCCATTTGAAATACCTCACGGGTATTTCAATGTAAGTAATTCAAAACTTATAGAAATAGTTCATCAAGGAGTTGGTGAAACACTAGTAGCTCTAAAAAAATAGCTTAACCATATTCGCTGTAGATCACCTCTACAGCTTTGTGACAATGTGACAAGTGTGACGATTAAAATTGGATAAGGTTTCTATTATAAAATTCTGATTGAAGAATAGTTTGTCATGCTGTCATGTTAGCTCTTAAGACTGGTATTGTAGTTATTAATATTTATCACAATTACTGATTGATAGTAAAAAAATGCAGGATGATAAAATAAGAATATTCTGGGTAGGTACAAACCAACCATATCAGATTTGTACTATTGCTTATTGCCTGATGAATTTTAAAGGCCTGAAAATAAGCATAAGCACGATGGTTTAGTCTTCAGAAAAGGAAAAATCAGAGTGTTGGATTGAAGTAGGTCAGGTAGACCGGGAGTATAGGTTGTTCAGCGATGATGCACTGCGTGTCTTGCTGTGGATGCATTTACGCGAGGCCTTTCGCCTAATCATCCATAATCGGACACCAATCAAGCGAAATTAAAGATTTGTAGAATAGTTTGTTATTCCTGAAGTTTGTCCATATAAACACCTGTTTTGTGGACATCGCTCAAATCCCCCGTATTTACAGACCTTTTATCCAGTTAATCTCACTTTAAAGTCCTGTTTTATAGATTTCTGCTAGCTACTTTAGCTATAGTCATAAAGTGGACATTTTACATTGTCCCTTCTCGAATTAATGACACGGAGAGAGTGATGAACCAGCACATCGAAGCCCTTGTTTTTGAAGCCCGTACCGTCGACGGTAATATCCCTATTCATCTGCATTTTCACGATATCCGTCAAACCAACACGGTAGATGATGTATTTAATTACGATAATGGGCTGAATGATCCGGTGCCCTGTCAATATCATACCTTACACTTACTGACACCCGAGGACGTGTTTGAGGTGGCTTTACCGGCGGGTTAATGACCATGAGCGATCAGCACCTCACCACGCAGACGACCTTTTCCGATATCCGGATTGAAATTGACTGGTCACTGCTGCTGGAACAACGAACGGCGGTACTGCGACATACCGAAACCCCTGCGTATTTGTTGTTGCCAGAGATTCATCAGTTAATGGATAGTGTGCATCAGGACAATCTGTTGCTGATGATCAATACGCTGTGGCATACCGGTGCGCGCATCAGTGAATGCCTGGCACTGACCCCCAATCATTTTGTGCTGGAGGCCAAACAACCCTATGTGTCTGTCGAGACACTCAAATCTCGGGGCCGACCGAAAAGAGCAGGGCGCGTGAAACCCCGTTTAGTCCCACTGTGTGATCCACACTTCATTCTGCAGCTGGAGCGTTACGTGGCATCGCATCATATCCGCAAAAATGAGTTACTGTTTCCGATCACTCGCTCCGCCGCCAATAAACGCTTTGATCGACTGGTGGCTAAAATGACCCAAAAACCTAGCATCAAGATCACTCCGCACGTGTTTCGACATTCGTTTGCCGTCAATGCGATTTTTCACGGTACGCCGTTACCGGTGTTGCAGGGCTGGTTAGGTCATGCAGACATCAACAGTACACTGGTTTATACTCAGGTTCTGTCCCTTGAAACCTATCACCTGATGCAACGCATCCAATATTGAATGGAGTCAATATGCCTACAAAGCACCATATAAAAGCCTTTCTTCAACGCAAAAAGATCGAACAGTTTTATGCTGACGATACTTGCGACGATTACCAACGAGACCTGGCCCTGTTTGCAGATTATCTTGAAAAAACGGGTGTTCTGGACTGGAAGTTAGCCAGGCAATCCACGGTATTAGGGTTTATTGGCCAACGTTTTCGACAGGGCGTTAAAGGCAATAGCATCCAGCGCGAACTATCCTCCATTCGCAGCTTTTATGATTACCTGATCCAGCAACAAGTGATCAAGAATAACCCGACTGAAGGGGTCAAAGCCCAAAAGTCTGCGCAAAAATTACCGGCCATCTTTTATGAAGAGGAAATAGAACAATTACTCAAACCCCATCACCGGGATAATGACCTGAAGGTACGCGATCTGGCCATGTTTGAACTGATGTACTCATCGGGCCTGAGATTAGCAGAACTGGCATCAATGAATTTACAGGATATTGATGTGCAATGCCGTCAGATGATCGTGACGGGTAAGGGCAATAAAATGCGTTTCCTGCCGGTTGGTAAAAAAGCAGTTACCGCTATCAAAAAATGGCTTAAAAGACGACCCAATTTTGAAACTGATGAATTAAAGGCGCTGTTTCTGAGTAAACAGGGTAACCGACTTTCCAGACACTCCATACAGAGCCGGCTTAAATTGCTGGCTAAATCTCAGTCTTTGGTTATGCACGTCAATCCACACATGCTGAGACATTCTTTTGCCACTCATTTACTGGTATCCGGTGCTGATATCAGAGCCATACAGGAACTTATGGGGCATTCAGATATCAGTACAACTCAAATCTATACGCACCTGGATTATAACCACCTGTCAAAAGTTCATAAAAATTCGCATCCGAGAGCAAAAAGAATGGATGAGTCGTGAATGCCTTTTAATTCCACCGACTGAAATCGTTGTGCTGAAAATAACCGTAACTCGTTTTATCAACAGAATCCAATCCAGGCAACTGCTGACCACAATAGGGACAACATAGAATATTCAGACTGGTCAACCAGATGATATCGCCGACATTTTCCAGATGGTGATTTTCTTCAAGATCAGACTCCGTGGCTTCTTTCTGAATATTTAAAGTCCAGGCAGGTACTTCATCATCGAAGTGTAGGTAAACGCCAGATTTTGGAAGGGCGTGACAGGTATGTGCTTTAATCGTCATATTGAAGTGCAGAGTTTATTTTCGCTGTATTGTAAACTATCCAGATAAAATTCAGACAACTAATCAAAATCTAACATGAAAACCGGACGTAATGATCCCTGTCCCTGTGGTAGTGGTAAAAAATATAAACATTGCTGTCTTTCACCGGCCTCTGTCGCTAATGAAGAATTAAAAGATCTACTGGCGGGGCAGGAGATGGACTCGATTGAGGATATGCAGGCATTGGCTGACCAGTTCATGCAACAAAAAAACCAGCAGCCTCAGGATGATTTCCAGGGGCTATCACCTGAACAGGTGCATCGAATGCTGCACTTTCCGTTTGAGTCACCAAAACTCTTTAGTTTTCCAGAAACACTATCCAACGAACCTGAAGCTCCCATACTGACATTGATTCAATTGATTACGTCTGCCATTGATGAAAAAGGACTGAAATTAACGGCCAAAGGCAATCTGCCATTAAAGCTATGCAAAGAAGCGAGAGTCAAATACCGGAATCAATTGCCTGAAGATGATTACCAGCACTGGATAAATATAAACAAAGAAGAAGATTTCGGCGATTTACATAGCACAAGGTTAGTTCTGGAGCTGTCAGGATTACTCCGAAAAACCAAAGGACGGTTCTTTTTAACTAAAAAATATCAACAGATAGTCAAAAAATCAGGGATGGCAGGAATTTACCCATTATTACTCAAAACCTTTTGCCGAAAATTGAATTGGGGATACCGGGATGGATTTGATGAAATTTCCTTCATACAACACTCCTTTTTATTTTCAATGTATTTGCTAAATCTGCACGGTAACGACTGGGTTCCATTTTTTATTTATGAGGATTATTTTTTACAGGCATTCCCCATGGTTACCGAAGAAGCCATGTCTAGACCACACACGAGTGCAGAAGAAGAGGTTCGAGTTTGCTACAGCATAAGAGCTTTAAAAAGATTTCTATATTTCATGGGGCTTGCCAGCATTGAAAAAATACCGAGTGATAAGCCTGCCTTACGTGAGTTTCGGATTAGAAAATTGCCGTTACTTGATGAAGTTGTACGTTTTTCTATTTGATATTTTCGGTTAGGGTAAGCAGGACTAGGGGCCTAAAAAATAGAGTACAGGCTAAACTATTACGATATATTCAAGTTAGCAGACATTCATAGATAACCATATTTGGGATCGCATTGTGATCATTCAGGGTAATATTTGTGAAAAGCCGTAGGGCAGCAGGATTGGACATAGAAGTCGTACTCTCGATCAGGTTCAATGGGCAGGTAGGTTGATAAAGCAGTCGTTCGCAGGAGTATGTTTAATCGGCAAGTATTGCCATATATGAAGAATGAGAAATAAATGATAATATTTACAAATCAAATGCAAAAATATAAAGGCGACTGACTCTTTTAATTAATCCAGGGAGTTAGAATGAAAGGAGTAGCTAGATTTATCAATAGGTTACAAACTCCCATATCACCTGAAAAAATAAAAAAGGCCGGCCCTCTAATATGTATTCAGAGGCCAACGGCCTTTGAATTCTACTGTTATGTCTCACAAATGAAAGAGGAGGATTTACATGAGAACTAAAGTCTGGTTACGCATCGGCACCTTGGGCATAGTTTTATCAATGCCAACTTTTGTTACAGCTTCACCTCTTGATTGTGAAAAAGTATCACCTAGCCCGATGCTAGAAGAAAAAATCAAAGTTGATGCTAAAGCGGCGGCTAACACATTATTCAGATTGGGAAAGCTTGATGGTGCCGCAGATGTAGCAATTGAAAAACTATATGAGGACACTACGGAAACAGATAAATCGCACGTCAACTCATCATTGCTGTATTTTTACTGCGGCTTGCTCAATGAGCGTCTTTCAAATGATCCTGAGAAAGCAGAACAGCTTTTAAAAGAGTTGGTTGAAAAGTTGTGGATTCGCCCTGTTACGCAAGAAATGAAAAGGCCTGTATACAAACTGTCTAGGTCTCCAGCTTGTGGTGATGAGTTGTACAAATCCGGGGTAGGCCCGCAGTGTGGGGCTATATACAACAAGAGGAGAGGTAGTCAGTGCGGTGTTGTAAAGAGTATTCCAATAAGGGATTTGGGTTACAAAAGTGGAAATAAAACCCGATATTGTATTCGTTTTGGGTACTCATCCAGTGACGGAGGAAAGCCCAACGGACGATGCCTTTTATATAAAGAATGCCGTCATTCTGATTTCGGCACTAGTGGAAATTTCAAGACTTGTAGAAATCCTGATTTTGGAGTCGAAAAGTACAAGCAATGTAGGAATCTCAACCATGGTGTGGAGAGATACGAGTGATCGCAGACATAACAAGCATGTAACCGGACCGCGGCACTGCTGTGCCGCTTCGTTATCGCCGGGGCGCGGTCCGGTTACATGTAGTGTTAAAGGCTGCTATCAGGAGTCGTTTAAAGCTGCTATTTTTGCTGCCAGGAACGACCGCTTCTTTGACTAACGGGACTACTAGGGCCTGATACATTCAAAATATTTAATTTCTTACACTGAATCTCTGCTGTGTTGATTAAAGCAGTCGTTCCCGAAAATTCAGTGTACGTCTCAGTTGTGCCAGCTGCCGTTCGAGGTTGGCAATGTGACGGGCAAGTCCACAGGATTAACCGGCCATTCAATTAATATCCATATTGTTTACTTTGCTAGTAAGAAGTATAGGCATCCAATGGTTAGTTAAACAATGATTCCTGATCCTTAGCAGACGTTATCTCGATTAAAATCTTTGAGACCTGCTTCGGTAGATTTTTTTATACCTAAAATTTTATAGTAATTCTGCTTTTTAGAATCTAGTCGATTATGGATACAAGGCTGTCAATAAATCTTAAAAATTACTGCCAATTTCAGCAAAGTCTCAACACTATTCAGGTGTTGCTCTAAACGATTGAAAAAACACAATAAATCGAGCATGCAGAAGGTTTTTATCCAATTATCTTCTCGATAGCAGCCGTTAAAGATTGTAGTTTATCTCTGGTGTAGCCTAAGGAGTTAAATGACTGCCCGACTAGAAATGGGTGCAAAACATAAGGGGCGTCATTAAGTGAAGATAACTGCATAAATTGGCTCTCATGTCCTTGCTACTCTATACATTCGATGATAACGTAAT
>Ga0233435_1003068_pt1 | contig 13143 bp, 2 predicted proteins | sample SI_122_August201_3_FD_182735 | JGI IMG/M metagenome (GOLD analysis project Ga0233435, IMG submission 182735) | Seawater microbial communities from Saanich Inlet, British Columbia, Canada - SI_122_August2016_135_MG | ecosystem: Environmental > Aquatic > Marine > Inlet | place: Canada: British... | reverse complement strand
GTACATCTGCTTTGACACTAAACAGCGGCACAATCAAGGATGCCGCAGGCAATGCAGCAACCTTAACACTGGCCAGTCCTGGGGCAGCCAATTCATTGGGCGCGAATAAGGCCCTTGTTATTGATGGGGTTGTTCCCACAGTTTCTTCAGTATCTTCCACAACTGCAGATGGCACATACGGTGTGGGCGATGTGATTCCAGTTACGACCACTTTCAGTGAGGCAGTCACGGTAACGGGAACGCCTCAACTTGAACTAAACACTGGTGGCGGAAGTAGTACAGGAAGCAGTCTGAGTTTTGACGGAACGAATGATTATGTCTCAGTATCAAACAACATTGCAGGTACTTATTCAGCTTTTACTATTTCATCTTGGGTTAAGGTTGATGATTATGGTGATAACAATCCTGATTTCATTGTAGATGTAGGTTCAAGTGGAAATGGAACAAGAATAAATTTAAGCATATCTTCCACGGGATTTAACGCAAGCCTAGAAGGTACAGGTAGTAATATTTTTGATGTAAATGCATCATCATCAAATACAACTGATTGGCAACATGTTGTTTTAACTTGGAGTGGTACGGATTATGCAAGGATTTTCATAAATGGTACTCAGTCAGCTGAAAATACAGATATTTCTTCTGGAACTCTTACACTTCAGTCGGGAGATTCGTTCAATATTGGAAAAAGGTATAGTGGCGGAAATTATTTCCCTGGAGATATTGATGAAACAGCAATTTGGAATAAAGCATTAACTTCTTCAGAAATTACTGCTTTATACAACTCTGGGTCTGGGTTAGATGCATCATCAAATTCGGGTAACTATACTTCATCATCGAATTTATTAGCTTACTGGAAAATGGATGAAGGACCGGGTACTTCAGTTGCCGATGCTAGCTCAAATAGTAATACAGGCACAATAAATGGTGCGACATGGAGTACTGATTCACCAATATCAGGTGGTAGTAAAAGTGATTACGCATCAGGTACAGGAACAACCACACTTACTTTTAATTATACTGTTGCCAGTGGTCATACCAGCAGCGACCTGGATTATTCCAGTACATCCGCTCTGACATTAAACAGTGGCACAATCAAGGATGCTAGTGGCAATGCCGCATCCTTGACACTGGCCAGTCCAGGTGCTTCAGGTTCCTTAGGTGCGAACAAGGCTTTTGTTGTAGACGGGCTTATTCCTACTGTTTCTTCGGTTTCTTCCACAACTGCAGATGGGACATATAAAACAGGTGATGTTATTGCAGTAACAACTACTTTTAGTGAGAGTGTGACTGTAACGGGCACACCGCAACTTGAATTAAACACTGGCGGCGGCAGCAGCCTCAGTTTTGATGGTACAGATGATTATGTATCTACAGCAAACACTTCAACTCTGAGCGGAAAGAGTACTGCATCCATTCAGGTATGGATTTATAAAACAAGCGACCCTGCTGCTGGTATCATTTTGTCTCATGGATCAGGTGCTGCAGATGGTGCAAACTTCGCCTATCAAATTTATGAGGTATCCGGGTCAGATTTAATTAGTTTCTATATAAGAACAAGTAATGGAGCTACGGGTGTAACCTTTGATAGTAATGATATATCCTTAAATACATGGCATCAAATTGTTGGTGTTTACGATGGATCTAATTTAAAAAGTTATTTAAATGGTACTCTAAAAGGTACAAGTGGGAGTATTACTGGTTCTACTCAGTCTATAGAGAACCCATTACATATTGGTAAGCAATATAATGGATCATACTTTGCTGGATCAATAGATGAAGTTGCAATCTGGGGCGATGCATTAAGCGCAGCAGAAATTACAGCTCTATATAACTCACGTGAAGGTTTGATCGCTACTGCGAATGCAGGTAATTACGCTTCATCAGGAGACTTGATAGGTTATTGGCCTATGAATGAAGGGTCGGGTTCATCATTAGCCGATGGAAGCTCTAATAGTAATACTGGTACAATAAATGGAGCCAGTTGGGTTACCGATGGTCCAGGCGGCGGTGCAACAAAGGTTAATTATGCCTCAGGTACAGGAACGGCAACTCTTACTTTCAATTATACTGTTGCCAGCGGCCATACCAGTAGTGACCTGGACTATTCCAGTACATCTGCTTTGACACTAAACAGCGGCACAATCAAGGATGCCGCAGGCAATGCAGCAACCTTAACACTGGCCAGTCCTGGGGCAGCCAATTCATTGGGCGCGAATAAGGCCCTTGTTATTGATGGAGTTGTTCCTACAGTTTCTTCTGTTTCTTCCACAACTGCAGATGGCACAAAAAAGATTGGAGATGTGATTGCAGTAACAACTACTTTTAGTGAAAATGTGACTGTGTCCGGTACCCCTCAATTAACATTAGAAACTGGATCTTCAGATGCCGTGGTCAATTATGCCTCGGGTACAGGAACGGCAACTCTTACTTTCAATTATACTGTTGTCAGTGGACACTCAAGTAGTGACCTGGACTATTCCAGTACATCTGCTTTGACACTAAACAGCGGCACAATCAAGGATGCCGCAGGCAATGCAGCAACCTTAACACTGCCTACTCCAGGTGCTTCAGGTTCCTTAGGTGCAAACAAGGCTCTTGTTGTAGATGGACTTGATATTACTGTTTCTTCGGTTTCTTCCACAACTGCAGATGGTACTTACGGTGTAGGGGATGTCATAGCAGTGACAACGACTTTTAGTGAGGCAGTCACCGTTACAGGTGTTCCTCAGATTGAACTAAACACTGGTGGCGGAAGTAGTACAAGAAGCAGCTTAAGATTTGATGGGAGTGATGATTATGTTTCCATCTCTGATAATGATGCTTTAGATTTTAGTTCAGGACAAGACTATTCAATAAATTTTTGGTTTAAAACCAATTTTTCAGGAAGCTTGTCATCAGCACAGGGTTTGTTGGCTAAAGCAAAGAACACTAACAGCGGTTCAATGAATGGTTGGCAAATATTTATTACCCCTGAATCGGATAATCCTTTATTATTTGTTGCTAACCAAGGTAATGAAAATGGCGGTTCTTATCTTTATGGTCCCAAAAGTTCATCATACAATGATGATAAATGGCACAACGTAACGATTGTTTATGCACAGAGCGAGGATAAAGCTTATTTTTATTTCGATGGTAGTCAATATTCTACCTATGCAAATCATGGCTCATTTGATTTGTCGAACGCTGGTGATTTCTATTTTGGGACAGATAGATCAAAAAGCTCAGCCTTTTTAGATGGTTATATTGATGAAGTAGCGCTTTGGAACGACGCATTAACTCAAGCGGAAGTAACGGAACTTTATAATTCTGGAATTGGATACGCTGCATCTAATTCAGGAGATTATACATCGTCTACAAATCTGCAGGGCTATTGGAAAATGGATGAAGGAACAGGTACCTCAGTTGCAGATGCAAGCAGTAACAGTAATACAGGTACCATCTCGGGTGCCACTTGGAGTACTGATTCACCTGGAGTAACAAAGGTTAATTATGCTTCGGGTACAGGAGGGGCCACTCTTACGTTCAATTATACTGTTGCCAGTGGGCATACCAGTAGTAACCTGGGCTATACCAATACATCTGCCCTTGCACTGAATGGTGGAACAATAAAAGGTGCATACGGAAATGCAGCAACCTTAACACTGGCCAGTCCAGGTGCTTCTGGTTCCTTAGGTGCAAACAAGGCTTTTGTTGTAGACGGGCTTATTCCTACTGTTTCTTCGGTTTCTTCCACAACTGCAGATGGAACATACGATGTGGGGGATGTTATTGCAGTAACAACTACTTTTAATGAAAGTATGACTGTAACGGGCACACCTCAACTTGAACTAAACACTGGCGGCGGTAGCAACAACAGCCTAAGTTTTGATGGCACAGATGATTATGCAGAAACAACAGCTGCATCCAGCGCTCTGTTTACCGCTGGCGCATCCCATACACTAGAATTGTGGTATAAAACATCTACGGTACATAGTGACGAAGCTGAAATCATTGGTAATTATGATCGACAATCCAGTGGTGGAGGAACTACCGGTACTACTAGTGTATTACTGGCTGGTTCCAACGATGGGTCAGATGCAGGTAAAATTAAAGCGTTAGGCCTTACATCAACATCGACAGTCAATAATGGTGCTTGGCACCATATTGCCAGTGTATATGATAGGACTGGCATGAAAACTTATCTATTTATTGATGGTGCCAAACAAGCAGAAGGAACAATCTCAACTGCATCTGATTTTGGCAACTCTTCTAATGAGTTTCATGTGAGTGGAGGAATGCAAAGAATCATAGCGTCTACTCGATACAATGCAGGGATTGTGAATGTTGTGCGTGTATCGGATGTTGCCAGATATACATCAGCATTTACACCAGCTAAATCATTTACCACTGATAATAATACGAAAGCACTTTGGAATATGAGTGAGGGGACAGGTACAACAGTGGATGATGCGAGTAGCAACAATAACGATCTGACCATTTCTGGAGCCAGTTGGGTTACCGATGGTCCAGGCGGTGGCAATACACAGGTCAATTATGCCTCGGGTACAGGAACGGCGACCCTTACTTTTAATTATACTGTTGCCAGTGGACACTCAAGTAGTGACCTGGACTATTCCAGTACATCTGCTTTGACACTAAACAGCGGCACAATCAAGGATGCCGCAGGCAATGCAGCAACCTTAACACTGGCCAGTCCTGGGGAAGCCAATTCATTGGGCGCGAATAAAGCTTTAGTGGTAGAAGGAAACTCTACACCAGTATTAGCGGATATTGCCAATGTGACAATGAATGAAGATATGAAACAAAATGTAATTGTTAGTGCAACCGATGCGGAAGGGGATGCAATAACATATACTGCAAGCTCTGATACCAGTGCTGTAGTGCTAACTGTCAGTTCAGATACATTAAAGCTAGCTCCTATTACTGACTGGAACGGGACTGCTATTATTACGGTTTATGCATCGGACGGTATAGTGAATGATAGCAAGAACTTTAGTTTAACTGTGACAAACGTTAATGATGCTCCTATAATTTCCGATATCCTTGGTGTTAGAAAGAGTCTGAGTTTTGATGGTTTAGAAGATTTTGTTAAAAATGATTCACAGAATTCCTCTACATCATTGGATGTTTCAACTACTGATTTACTTACTTTTTCTGCTTGGGTAAATCCTAGGGACGTTTTAGGTGTGCCTGATCAATATTCTGCACCACTGCTTTATACAATTGTTGGTGGGAAATATCAATATTCATTAAATCTCTCTGAAAATAAACTTTATTTCCATGCTGGTGATGGTGATTTTGAGCAAGGAGGAGGGAATATTGGCAGTAGTGCTTTGAGCATTAATCAATGGGGTCACGTATGTATGACTTATGATGGTTCAGCAGTCCGTTTCTATATAAATGGCGTACTTGATTTTGAGCATAATGTTACAGATACCTTTGTAAAAGGGTCCTTTAATGAATGGCAAATTGGGGGTAACAAATTTGATGGTTTATTAGATGAAGTAGCGGTTTGGAATAGTGCATTATCTTTATCTGAGATAACTGCTATATACAACTCGGGCTCAGGACTTGATGCATCATCTGATGCAGGAGATTATAATTCTTCTTCAAATTTACAGGCTTATTGGAAATTTAATGAAGGAACAGGTACCACAGTTGCAGATGCAAGTGGTAATAGTAATACTGGTATAATTTCAGGTGCAACTTGGAGTCAAGGCGGTGAGATTAAAACAAATGAAGAGACAGAAAAATCAATTGTATTAAGTGCCTCGGATGTAGATGGTGATGTCTTAACCTACAGTGCCAGTTCTGATACCAGCGCTGTGACTACAACCGTTAGTACTAATACATTGAAGCTGACGCCTGCCCTTAACTATATAGGAACTTCTGTAATTACGGTAATCGTTTCAGATAATGCGCTCACCGATACAAGCAAATTTGATTTTAAAGTAATTAATGTCAATGATGCGCCTGTAATAACAGCTGTTGCCAATGATACCACTTCCGAAGGCTCTGACGGCAAGGCGCTTAAATTAAGTGCTTCAGATATTGATGGTGATGCCTTAACCTATTCCGCATTTTCTGATACTACAGGACTTACTGTAACAGTCTCAAATGATACTATACGATTGAAACCAGTAGCTGATTATTTTGGTACATCGAAAGTAACAGCCTTCGCAAATGACGGTGTGATAAACGATTCTACCACCTTCTCTTTTACTGTATTAAATGTTAAAGATGCACCTTACGCCTTTGACTGGGTAAGCACGGCATCAGATACGATTGATATTTCTCAATCTAATCTGGCAGATATCTACGAACTGAAATGGTTAGAGAGTAAAGATGTGGATGGTGAGACTATTGATTATTTGTTATATGTGAAAATAGGCGTTAACCCACCAGAACTGATATATGACACAACCAGTACATCAATTCCGATAACCTATCAGGAATTTGTTGAGAATGTATTTGAACCTTTTCCCATGTTACCCAGAGTAACGGTTCAGTTTAGTATGAAAGCGACGGATGGCATTGATACGGTGGAAATAACAGGTGATAACCGCGTGTTGTTTGTCAATCGTTATGCATACCTGTCAACGGTGAGTGATGGAATACCAACAGAGTTTGCCTTGCATGAAAACTATCCCAATCCATTTAATCCCACCACCACACTCCGATTTGACTTGCCAGAGTTAAGTGATATGACTTTGATTGTATATAATATGCTTGGGCAGAGAGTGAAAACTTTCAATATGCAAAGCACACCAGCAGGTTATCACTCGGTTACCTGGGATGCTACTAATGATTTTGGTGTACAGGTAGGTGCAGGTGTCTATCTATATCAATTGCAGTCTAGAGACTTTGTTAAGACTCGAAAGATGGTGCTTCTAAAATGAAACGCCTCTAGCTCAAAAAGCCTTCAACTCATCAAGAATCTCTTGTTGGGGTATCAGTACCGTGCCCTAATATGAACCCTAGAGAGTTCCCATTGCCATTCCTAAACTAATTCCAGTAACTGCCATTAAACTACATGTTGTTGTTATATTTGTTTTAAACCTTCCTTCTTTGATTCTTTTTTTGTATCCCGATTCATATTCGGATTTTCGAATCGCAATGCGATTCTTCTGCTCTACCAACTAAGTAGCATATATGCAGCCCATTTTTTTATAGAAATGCTTGCTATTATTGGGTAATTTGAGTAATTCTCAAACTTAGGAGTTCATTATGAATTACAAACGCTATCGCTTACAATCATTAATTCCGATACTAATAATTTTACTGGGTTCAGAAATAGTGTTGTCACAACCTGATACAACTTGGACAAAGACCTTTGGAGGAATCGAAATGGATAGGGGTTATTCTGTTCAACAAACCTCTGATGGTGGATATATTATTACAGGTGCAACATCAAATTTTGGTAGTGGAGGCACAGATGTGTGGTTAATTAAGACGGATGCTAGTGGAACGGAGTCGTGGAACAAAACTTTTGGTGGTACAAGTTATGAAACTGGTAGGTCTGTTAAGCAAACATCTGATGGTGGCTACGTTATTGTAGCAACTACAGATTCTTATGGAAATGGCAAATTAGATTATTGGTTAATTAAAACAGATTCTGAAGGGAATGAGGAATGGAATAAAACTTTTGGTGGTACTGATAATGACGAACTTCCCTCAGTTCAACAAACCGCTGATGGAGGTTATGCACTAGTAGGCGCAACTCGATCTTATGGTAGTGGGGGCCAAGATGTGTGGTTAATTAAGACAGATGCTAGTGGAACGGAGTTGTGGAATAAGACTCTTGGTGGTACTGATGACGAAATTGGCCATGCCTTTCAGCAAACTACAGATGGTGGCTATATTATTACAGGAGCTATACAATATTCAGAAAATAATAAATATGATGCTTTGTTAATCAAGACAGATTCCAATGGAGCGGAGTTATGGAGTAAGACTTTTGGCGGTAGTGAAAGGGACTATACTTTTGCGGTTCAACAAACTACAGATGGTGGCTTCATTATTTCAGGTTTAACCAGATCTTTTGGAAATGGTCAAAATTTGGTAAATAAGGACGCGAATGATGTGTGGTTAATCAAGACGGATGCTAGTGGAATAGAGTTGTGGAGTAAAACTTTTGGCGGTAGTAAAAGTGACTATGCTTATGCGGTTCAACAAACAATCGACCTAGGGTATATAATTGTTGGAAGTACCTGGTCTTTTGGTAATGGTAGAATTAATTTGTGGCTAATCAAAACGGATTCCAATGGTACAGAGTTGTGGAATAAGACTTTTGGCGGCAGTGAATATGACAAGGGTAGATCGGTTCAACAAACCTCTGATGGCGGTTACATAATAGTAGGGACTACATCATCTTATGGAAATGGAAGTGATGATATTTGGTTAATCAAACTTAATGGTAAAACGCTTAAAGTCCCTTCAGCATATTCTACAATCCAAGCTGCGATTGACGCAGCCACAACTGGGGACACGGTACTGGTCGCCGATGGCACCTACACCGAAAACTTAATTATCGATAAAGACATAACGATTATCAGTGAAAACGGGGCTGAAAAAACAATTATCGATGGCGGTAAAATAACGCATGTTATCGCAATTAGCAGTTCAACAACTCGAGATTGTGTATTGGATGGGTTTACTGTTACAAATGGTGGTAATGCCAATGGCGATTCAGATGATGGTGCAGGTGGAATAAATGTCTGGGGCGGTTCTCCTACTTTGCGAAATTTAATTATCACGGGGAATAGAAGAGAAAAATGGTCTGGCGGGGGTATTCATGTTAATAATAATGGCAACCCTTTGGTTGAAGGGTGTACTATAAAGGAAAATTATGCTGAAGATGGTGGTGGAGGTATTGATGTTTGGCGGGCAAGCATAAAAATAAAGGATACTATTTTAGAAAATAATTCTGCTAAGTATACAGGGGCAATGTCTATTGGTACGGATGACACATTGGATTTTAGACCTATTATTGACATCGAAAATGTAGAAGTAATTAATCAAAGAGATTCAACTATTGAACAAATGGTGTCAATTAGTGACTGTTCTTTGACGGTGAAAAATTTATCTTTCAGTAACATTAGAACGGAGTCGAGCTTAGGTAGTTTTTATAATTCTTATGTGAATATTGAAAATTTATCCTTAAAAGATATTAGAGATAACGGTCATTCCCTCCTATTTATTGGTTCAAAGGGAACTGTATCGGGACTGACTATTGAACGAGATACAAGCCGCTGGGCGATTGTAAAAATTGAGCAAGGTTCGAAAATTGACTTTAATAACTTAAAAATGTCTAATTGTACAACCACAGACCATGCTGGATTATTTATTACAAGTAATCCCACAGCAAGTATAGTAAATATTGATACACTTGATATAAATAATTGCAATTGGAAATCCCATTCCATTAGTGTAGATAATTCTATATTTACTTTAGATAATGGTAAAATTTCAAATATAACTGCCCAAGAAGGTAGCGCAGGATTAAACGCATGGTCGTGCAATTCAATAGATGTTTCAAATACTATAATCGATAGTTCTTATTCCGGTTCTAATGGAGGAATGATTTTTTATCAAGTAAAAAAAGTTAATATAAAAAATTCATCTTTCATTGCCAACCGTTCAGGAGAAGGTGGTGGCGGTATACATGTAAATGAAGTAGACTCTTTGTTTATTGATAATTGTTCCTTTCTCTCTGATTCATCTGATGCTTCGGGCACGTTAGATTTGGGTAATGGAAAGTTCTATAGTCTAAAAGGCTTAATTATGGAAAATAATTACGCGGCGGATGCTGCAGGGGCTATAAATCTATGGGGTAATGAAAAAGTTGAAATAATAGATTCAAAATTTATATCTAATAAATCTGTAACAAATGCCGGTGCTATTTATAGCTGGAACACCGATTCTCTTTTCATTGATAACAGTATTTTCAATGGGAATGAGTCCACAGATGGTAATGGTGGCGCAATGTATTTTATAGGAGATGAGGATAGCCCCCTTTATCATGAAATAAAGAATACAACATTCGAAAATAACAGTAGTAATGAAAGTGGTGCAATTGCTGCACTGGCACCAATAGATATGAATATTGATAGTGTTTTTGCCACAGGCAATGAAGTTAGTATAAATGGGGGATTTATTTCATTATGTTGTGGTGCATCAGTATCAATTAATCATTCAACGATTAATAATAACATTGCAAAAGACAATGGCGGTGCAATCAATGGGCATGATGGCAGTTTAGATATATTAAATTCTAATTTTTCAAATAATGAATGTGGTAATCAAGGGGGTGCGATACGGTATAGAAATGGACCTCTTAACATTTTTAACTCCAGTTTTAAATACAACAAATCAATAGAAGGAAATACAGGAGCGGTTGATTTCGCGAAAAATGATGACAGTCAAATATCAAATTTGACAATAACTCAATCAGATTTTATTGGTAATACAAGCAATAGATTTGTAGGTGCGCTTAGAGCAAAGAGAGCGGATTCAACATGGATTAAACACACAGTTTTTGATAGTAATGAAGTGGAAACGTGGGGTGGGGCGGCAGAAATTGGTAGTAGTAAATATCTTGAAATTGATAGTTCTACTATAACAAATAACATGGCCAATGGTAATGCTGCAGGACTAACCGTTGGAGATATAGGTGAAGGTATAATCAAAAATTCAATATTTGCAAATAATATTATGAAAGATGCAGATGCTGATACTTCATTTGGCGGAGGACTAACTCTTTGGGGAGACGCAAATATTAAAAGTATCAATAATACATTTGTTGGTAATAAGGCGTATAAAGCATCTGCTATTGGGGTTCGAGATTCCTCAAATCTTGAATTAGTAAATACGATTATTTGGGATAATCCTGGCACTACGCAACTGGGTTTATATATTGACGGTACCCTAACTGCAAAAAATAGCGTTATCGGTGATGGAAAAGCATCAATTGATATGGATGATATGTCCAAGATAACATCCTATGATGACCAAACGATGATTGAAACAAATCCATTACTTTGCGATTTTTGGAGCGGCTCATGGCCCCAACTGGCCGGTAATTATCATCTAACATACCTGTCTCCAGCTATTGGCAAAGGAGAGAATGGTGTGAATATGGGCGCATTTGATGTGGGTTGTGATATTGATACTGCCTTGCTTTCGGTTGATGAGCTAATTGATGTAACACCAACTGTGTCTGCCCTCCACGAAAACTACCCAAACCCATTTAACCCAACAACCACACTGCGCTTTGACCTACCAGAGGTAAGTAGCATTACACTGACTATTTACAATATGCTGGGGCAAAGAGTCAGAACATTCAATATGAACGATACGCCTGCGGGTTACCATTCAATCAAGTGGAATGCCACCAATGATTATGGTGACCCTGTAGGTGCTGGTGTTTACTTATACCAGCTTCGGGCAAATCAATATGTTAAGACAAGGAAGATGGTATTATTGAAGTAGTCTGAACGCTATAACCACAAATGAGCCTCACCAAGCGTGGGGCTTTTTTGTTTGTGGGACAATTTTTGTGTAAATTTCTGCATGAAACAACGAATACTTGTGGTTCTAATCGCGGCGAATGAATTAAACTGATTCCACATTGATTTCATTTAAAACTAAACGATGGCTTTTGATACTGGCAGTCCCGGTTGCTCTGGTTTTTATCTATGTTATAACGATGCAGGTTCTTCATCCTGAAACGCGTTGGGACTGGAATGAAATTGAAGTAGATACAATGGATTTTCCCTCAGGATTCCAGTGGGGCGTGGCAACAGCCGCACACCAAGTAGAAGGTAATTGCATAAATAACTGGTCGAGATGGGAAAAAGATATAAAAGAAGATGGCGGTGGCCGTATCCATAATGGAGATATCTCGGGCTTAGCATGTGATCATTGGAATCGTTATAATGAAGATATCTCATTAATAAAGTCCTTAGGGGTTGATGTTTATAGATTTTCAGTTGAATGGAGTAAGATTGAACCAGAAGAGGGAAAGTTTGATATTATTGCACTGCAACATTATAGAGACGTAGCTACTGCCTTAATAACAGCTGGCATTACCCCCGTTGTTACGTTGCACCATTTTACAAATCCTCTTTGGTTTGAAGATATGAGCGCTTTTGAAATTGAAGATAATATTAAATATTTTATTCGATTTAGCGAATATATTTTTGAAGGACTAAAAGATAAGGTAAATATTTGGTGTACTATAAATGAACCAGCTGTTTATACAAGTCAAGGATATTTCAATGGAGTCTTCCCGCCAGGTAAACAAAATCCTGAATTAGCTGGTAATGTTATGAAAAATCTATTACTAGCTCATACTAGCATTTATAAGAAATTAAAAAACCATGAAGATGGAAAAAATCACAAAATTGGAATTGTAAAAAATATTTTTCCATTTGATCCCTATAATCGTTGGAATCCTTTAGATTGGTTTGTAAGTAGAACTTTAGATGGTGTTTTTAATCAAGGTGCACTTGATTATTTTCAGACAGGTGAGTTTCAGTTTAGTATGCCAGGTATGGATAAAGTAACATTTAAAAATTCTGAAGGTATAGGTGCATTAGATTTCATTGGTTTAAATAATTATTCACATCAGAGAGTGAGATCTCAATTAAATTTAAATAACTTTTTTCAATTTGAGTTCTATCCTGAAGAACAAATGACCGATATGGCTTATCCAATTTATCCAGAGGCAATTTATCGTTCTATAAAGAGGGTTGTTAATCTTGGCGTGCCGATAATTATAACAGAAAATGGTGTTGCTGATAAAAAAGATAGCCTTAGGTCGATTTTCATTGAGCGTTATTTATATGCAGTATCTAAGGCTATTTCTGAGGGAGCGGATATTCGTGGATATTATTATTGGTCTTTAATGGATAACTTTGAATGGGCTGAAGGGTATGAAATGAAATTTGGATTATACGAAGTTGATTTTATAACTCAGAAAAGATCTCTTAGACAAGGTTCAAAAAGATACAAGGATATTGTATCCAGATTTTCTAATAAATGATTTCTATAGATATATAAAAAAATATTAACCCTTTTTAATTTCGGTAATCACACCAGGAGGAATTCATGAATAAAAAGATCAACATGCACGTCGTATTT
>Ga0233435_1003066_pt1 | contig 13145 bp, 10 predicted proteins | sample SI_122_August201_3_FD_182735 | JGI IMG/M metagenome (GOLD analysis project Ga0233435, IMG submission 182735) | Seawater microbial communities from Saanich Inlet, British Columbia, Canada - SI_122_August2016_135_MG | ecosystem: Environmental > Aquatic > Marine > Inlet | place: Canada: British... | reverse complement strand
AGGCAGACGAAGAGGCCAAGAAGAAGGCTGACGAAGAGGCCAAGAAGAAGGCTGACGAAGAGGCCAAGAAGAAGGCTGACGAAGAGGCCAAGAAGAAGGCGGATAAAGGTACAATTCCATCAATGGTCTTTCTGATTCCTTACAGAGATCGTTCACAACAACAAGGTTTCTTCGCAAGACATATGATTTCAGTTATGGAAGATATACCAAAAGAGGACTATAAAATATATTACATTCATCAAACCGATAAACGCGATTTTAACCGAGGAGCTATGAAAAATATTGGATTTTTAATGGTAAAAGACAAGTATCCTGAAGACTATAAAAATATAACTTTGGTATTCAACGATGTAGATACTATGCCTTACAATAAAAACTTTTTGAACTATATCACCACGCCAGGAATCGTGAAACATTTTTATGGATATAAATTTGCTTTAGGTGGAATCGTATCTATTACTGGGGGTGATTTTGAAAAGACATTGGGATTTCCGAATTTTTGGGCGTGGGGATACGAAGATAACACACTAAAAAACCGTGTAGATAAACACAAACTCACCATTGACTACAAACAATTTTATCCTATTATGGACAAAAATATTTTACAATTGAAAGACGGATTGAAGAAAATTGTAAATCGTAGCGAGTTTGATGCATACATTTCAAAATCAGACAAAACCGGACATCATACGATCAAAAACCTTACATATGAAATTAATGAAGCAAATGGGTTTGTCAATGTCAAAACATTTGAAACTGAAAAACAAAATAATCCAAATGAGAATATTCCCTATGATCTCAGACAAGGAACACGACCATTCAAGGTGGGTAGAAGAGGTGGAATGAAAATGTCCTTTTAACTCTCAGGTCTCGACGCAATCAAAAGTTTAATTGCTAACCCGACTTCATCTATGGTTTCCCATATACCTGATATTTTGATAACATAATATAAATTATCATGATGCTTCAAATTCCCCGAGTTTTTTTTAAGATCTCGATATATTTTCATACATCCTGAATATAATTGCTTAGATAAGATATTGGATATTTTTTTATTACAATGGTTTTGTCGTCTATAATAATCTAAAATATTATACTCAATGCGAACGAATTCTTGTATGATGCGCAAATTTTGTTCTTGATAAGGGTGAAATTGTAAAAATAGACTGTTTAGATGGTTTTGCAATTCCAGGTCTTCTAATGTTAAGTAAAAATAAACACCGTTCATGGTGAAATATTGATTAGAAAACAAAATCTTCGAAAATGTTCCTTCCACAATTACATTGTTTTTGTTTTCTAACAAATACGTATTGTGTATTGAATATTGATTCGTTTTTAATGCGATGTTCATTTATCTAATGAAATAAATGAACATATGTTTATTACGTTTTGTTAAAGTTTATAATTATTCTTTCACTGGTTCCTCTTCAGTGATGTCAATTGTTTTTCTCAGTTTGTCGAGCTCTTGATTGCGCTTATCAATTTCGGATTGAAGGTCAGTCACCTCATTTTCGATACGAGACATTTTCTCGAACATAGTTTCCTCATCATCCATATCATCTTCCATATCATCTTCCATATCATCTTCCATATCATCTTCCATATCTTCTTCCATATCTTCTTCCATATCTTCTTCCATGTTCTCGAGCCCTTCCTGTAATTTTTTAGTAAAATCAGAAAAGATGAGAAAAGTGTAGAATACGACAAGGGCAATTAAGATTGCAGTGGGAATATTTACGGGCAATTTCATAATTATATTATAATATAATATTATATATTATACTAAATGACTGAGATATTTTCTACAAATACCATATCGGTTCTTCCATCATGGAAGGGAGACACTCTTGAACAAATAACATCGTCCATTAGAAAAAATCAACCTGACGTAGTCTTGAGCTCCCGTAATTTATTTATTCCTCAACCATTAAAGATTTATCGTCGTGAAATCGCATCAAAAGACGCGACTTGCAATCCTCGTTCTTCGGTATCGATTGATTTACTAAATGCACCAAACGGCTCTATTATAAATTCTAAAGCAGTCGACAGAAATGGTTTAGTCAATACAATAGACATCAACCAAACAACAAACAAAACCGAAATTCCAGGTTCAAGTGATGCGCAATGCGTGATTGGAACTCCTCAAACAAACGCCCTAAGTCGTCTAAGAAGCAGTGGAATGATTAAGAAGAACTACGACCCAGCGAATAACAAGTCTAAATATTATACAAATGCTGATCAATATCTGAACAGTCGTAGCAAAACATTCAAACAGAACCAATACAATTATATTCGCGAAGGAAATTCATCTGCAACACCAGGAAGTGGTTTATCTGTAAATAACTTATATAGTCCCGCTGGTAAAACCGATTGTGATAAGTATTTATTATCGGTAGATACCAGTTTCAATTATGAGTGGATTTCAATCGATAATGGTCAAATTCAATTTACGGTAGATGTTTCCGCTGGCTATTACGACGTAGATGACATTAATGATTTGTTACAACGAAAGATGATAAATAATTATCATTATTTCACACAACCCGGCAATAGAAGTAAAAATACATTGTTAAATATTGAAATGAATAATTTGACTAAGAAAGTGCAACTTACCGCTACCCCAATTGACACAACTACTAATTTACTGACACCAATCATTTCAACTAGATTTGGAGACCAAAATGTGAATTGGACCGTACCTGCGTCATCAACCGCACCCAAAATTATATTGAATGAGAGTATTTTGACAACTTCTCTCGGATTCACATTTGGAACTTACCAAACCAATACATCTCCCAACGTATCGAGTTATAAACTTCGTTATAACGTATTACACTACAAACCAAATAATTATCAGTTTGCTCAACAAGGAGCGGTATCTTCAAGTGATTTGATTGCTAGAAGAAGATACAATACAATTACTGATGCTGCTGCTTCATATAGAACATCTTATGGGTTACATGTTGCAAACGCACTTGCTTATGGTGTCCCTGCGAATGGATATACTATTAAAGATAAGATTGGTTATCCTAATAAATCCACCCCGAGTGTTGGTAAAAATGGAGTGTACAAGGAATGTACCGACACTAAGATTCGCGGTGGATAAAATTGATCGGTAAATGGTTGTTTGATATACATACACACATATATATCAAATCGTTAAAAATGGAAGATTATCACACCAAACTAGAAATTTCTCTTCGGGAATACCGTAAACTTCGGAGTGTGTATGAAAATTTGGAAGAATATGAAAACGAATATATGGTACCAATCGTGCATCATCTACGATATTATTACGGTGAATTCAAAAAAAAAATGATATATCAAATGGAACGACTTTCATTGAAAATACGGAAACTTCTAACGAGTGGTCCACACTATAACCGTCTGAAGTATGTAAATAAAGAGATTATATGCGGAATGAAGCAACATTTGTTCCGTCGAAAATGTAAACAACAAAAAATTCAGGACAAATTTAATATATTAAAAGATAGGTACATACCAAGTGATATTAAGAGGCACATATGTAGTTTTCTTATGAACCGTGATGTGATTTCAATCGAGATAGCAGATTTAATTCTTGGCAAAGAGCAATATTCGATGGTTCTGAAAAAAATGACAAAGAGTGCGATCATAGCCTTACCAAATATCTTGTCTGTTCCGGACTTCTTATTGTTCGATTATGCCAACAAGTCCCCCTATCACCAAGATATGCGTTGTCATATCAAATCGCGAAGCAAACAACGACTGATAGACGGGATTATTTGGAGTATTGACCATATATCACGATATTTCAAAGATCTTGCGATATCAGATGAGGTGATTCAAGGATATCAAGAATCAAGTCCCATATTAAATTCCTATAGCAAAGAGACGGTCCGAGAATATGTGGGTTTAAATAAATCCCAAATCCCATTATTCGGTAATATATATTCAAATTCAAGTTACAAATATATTCGATCTGAGGTCGCGCATGAATATATGCAAATTTTGAAGACGTTAAGTCTATGTTACGATGAACTTAGTCAGAAGAATACCCAGAAAAAAAAGAAAAATAATCAATCATCGAATACATTATAATCTACATTATGTTTCATACACCAATTGACACATTTGCGCAAGTTGTTTTTTATGAGGTTGTTGATTTTTTCTTGTTTATGTTTGTTCTCAATTAACGAGACGGTATAGTGTATATTTTCTATTTGCTGTTGTCCAAATATAGCGTTCAATTCTTCCAACTTGTTCAAAAAGTACGCATTAATCGGTATAGACAAGAATCTATGTATGTGTAGGCCTTCTTTTTTGGTGGTCATCTTTTCAAATGCTCTACATAAGAAAGGTAAAAATACTTGATTATTTGGAAAAATAAATCCTTTACATACAACATATTTCTCTGAATTCGCATATCTACTTGTATGTGGTTTCACGATACTCACTCTTTCATAGAAAGACGATAATATATACAACAAATCGACTGTATGATGCATGAATGAATCGAATATCTTCAATATGAAACACCCTCCTTGTTTTTGCATAACCAATGCGAAGGCCATTTGAGCAAACAATAAGTTAGCAATATGACTTTCTTGATTATTGAAATCACTTGAAAAATCAAAACCGCCGTCTCCGGTTATTAAATCCATACAAGATGCGTAATTCGTAGCACAATACATAAAATTAGTCATAGATAAAATATTACCGGTACCATCTTCGCCATTTTCAATAACTACATTTTTATTTTGGTTCAAGAAGTTTCTTGTTTTTTTCCATGCGGGGATGTTCGGGTCGTGCTTGTCATCCAAGATAGTCATTCCAATATATTTGTCATATTTACATTTGCGCTGTTTACACAACGCTTCAATGAATCCGCCAGGTCCTTCTGCAAGATGGAAACTTCGAATGGGTTTGGAACTTACTTCTAATTTGAATATCTTCATAATTTCAATCATTTTGAAATAAGACCTGGACAATGGATTACATGTTGCTACGTATTTATTTTTATGAGGGATATTGGTATGTATGTATTCATATGGGTTCGTATATTTTTTGAATATATCCCAGTCTTTTTCAATCAACCCAATATGTTTTTTGATTTCATATAAATAATCGCTTTGGGAGGGCGATATAATAGATCTGGGCTGTTCATTTGTTTCAATGTAATCAATATATTTGTAAGTAAAAAAATTATTTCTTGGCAACTGATAATATGTCATCAATTAAATAATTATTCTCGCTAATAATACAGAGTAATTATTTTTATATTGTTTCATTATGGCTTATTTTTTTCTATAACAACTTTCTTTTTATTCTTTCTGATTTTTTTTGGTTGAACAGTTGTTTTGGGTTCATCCATATCTGTTTTTTCTTTGGTTTCTTTGGTTTCTTTGGTTTCTTTGGTTTCTTTGGTTTCAAGTTCCTCGATTTGTGTATGAATCATTTCAGTATCTACTTTTGCTTTATTCGTCATATTTACATTTCTTACTTTCTTGAATACGAAATAACGATTCATAAACGATATACGTTTTTCTTCAGAAGTCATAAACAGTGCTTGCCCAACATCATTCTTCATGTGAGGGTTTCGTCCAATATCATCTTCCATTTGTTTAAATAAATCAGAAAACATACCAGTTCCGCTCGGTAAATTCATATGGGCTGCGTCTTCGGTGGGTACTACAACAAATCCATAGTTTTCCATTTCGCGAATGAAATAATCAAAATTGACCAAAGACTCAACGAACGTTTTATTAATACTTTCTTGGTAGATACCAATATTATAACCGAGACTTTGTTCGTCATCGGGGAAACCAGTTTTGTTATACATCTTAGTAATTTCATAAATCTTTCGGTCACCTTTCATAATAGGAATACTTTCACCTTCTTCTTTATTTTTTAGCAAATTGAATACTGTACGACCATCATAACAAGTTCCAATGAAATATCCATCAACTTTGGTACACTCACTCAAATTGCGTATAAATTCATACAAAGTATCGTTATTTTCGAAGAAATAATGCATAGCAAATTGACAAGAACTAATTTGAAAGCCCTGTTCACCAATACCATATTGATTGTATACTCCTTTTCCGAGAAGTTGTAGGTCTTTTGGTCCGTTTCCAAATAATGCGTTTGCGATTTGCTTGTCCTTGTCTGTTTCAAACGCAGCGCCATTTCTAATATTTGCTCCACTCGTCCCACGCAAGAACAATGCCCGCATCTTACTATTTTTGTATTTCTTCATCGAATTCAAATAGCGAGCACACGCACCATCCATACGATTATAAATATTATCTCGCGAAACGTCTACACCAAATACAAACTTCAATTTCGACTTAGACCATTTAGATAAGTCCCCTGCTTTTCCTACAGCATAGTCAATCAATGTATCTCCTCGGTTCGAAACACCGGTGATGAGTGAACGTTTGACAACTAAATTATGGAAATCGCGCAACCCTTGTGTACTGGTTTGTTCGTTGGAACGACTGTAATACACATCATTTTCTTCTATGTATTGTGGAATATTATCGCCAGTACCAATCATTTCTTCTGTAATGGGATGATGAATGGAACGCCAATTACTGTTAGCAACATGATAAGCATTACCGTAGTTTTTGAGTCCTGCTTTTAATTCAGCAGTTTTATCATACCTCACGCGTAGGGGAACCCATTTCCATCCCTCTTTGTTTTCTTGTACATATTTGAACTCTACAATCATATCTTCTTCAAAATATTCGCCTTCTTCAGACATGAGTACACTATTATCACCTTGTTTTTTCAAAATAACATTACATACATGTGCGTTTTCGTCGTAAGGGTGCGTAGGAACGAATGGAACTGGCTTATAATCATCATTACTGTCTACATCATATGAGTTATGTAAATTGTCATTCAATATATCTTGACATGGGTTCAAGAAGCCGTGTTTACGTTCATCATAACCACAACGAAGAGTTAATGTTTTATATTGAATAATATTGGTATTCGCATCCATACTCAACCCGTCTTGATAAATATTAGAAACCTTGTCTTTCCCTGTCTCGGTTTTTTCTACGGAAACGAGGAAATCAATCGTATTATATTGTGGCGGTTTCCATTTGAAAGACGAATTCCAAGTGGTCTTGAATACACTAGATGGTTCGTCGTCTTCATTGTCTGCACCAACGGGATAATACGCAGGGGTAAAGATTAAACCATCAGTTTCGTATTCATAATTCTCGTCTTTCACCTTAGATAAAATAGTAGAACAAGCTTTAAATATCGTTTTTTCGTCGGTGCTATGTTCAAATTCTTTTACTTGGACGCGGATTCCGACGTTAACTGTCTTATTTTTAGGTTTCACTTCTTTATCTTGTGCGCTATCCAAGATAGACACCGCATCGAGTTCTTTTACATAAGTAACCAGCAAATTCATGCGAGATTTTCCAGGTGAACTATCTTCGCTGCGCATCATAAACGGATGATGTCTAACCGATTTACCGTTAATATAGTAAATATCAAAAGCAGCATATAAATTGACCATTTTTTTATTTTTATCGTATTTTATAAATTCGCCATCTAATACACTATCAAACAAAATTGTATTTGTAGTTTTTGACCCAGTAAAGATAACACGCATATTTGTATCAATCATATAAATTTTTCCGTTTTTATGCACATATAGTAAACGTCTTTCGCCATCGGCCTTATCTGTTACAGTATAATCTTTCAATATAGTCTTATGTTCGTTTTCATTATCTGATTCAATAATATTGGACAACTGTAAAGTATACGAACTGGGACCTACGAAATGTTTGGGCAATACGCGTCTGTATTCGTATTCTTTGCCATGTAACATTTCCATATATGTTTTCATTACTTCATCTTGTTCACTATATGATACAGGGTATTTGGTGTCTTGGATACCTGACAGCACAATACGAATCACTTTACGTAATTCGGAAAGCAATTTCTCGGCATTATCGAAATCCGTTCCAGAACCAACACGTGCGTTATCGACCTCCAATTCTATTTCATAACGCTCTATATTTGTAAACACGCCGGCATCTTGAATATTGTATTGTGGAATGGGTACGTAATTATTCACTCGAGATGATTTCACAATAGTCAAATCCGCAAATATAGGATAGGTCTCGTGATAGAAACGAACGCGATTCAATGAACGGAACATTTTCTTAGAATCTACCCACTTTGACATAATATTCCTCGCGAGATTGCTATGAATATTGAAATCTTGCTCTTCCTGAAAAGACACGCGAAAATTGAAATCTTCCATATCCAATTTTTGAATAAACTTGTCTTGTTTATCTTTTGGAAAAGATTTGCGAGTGAATTTGATTTTATTGAATACATTAGAAGGCATATTCACTAATTTCTGAATATCATTGGTTTCGCAATATTGTTGAATCAAGTCTGTACCTACAATTTCAGCACGGATATTCGACATCTTTGTTTGTCCTGTGCGAGGATCAGTATATTCGTTCTGAATACGTAACATCTGATTTCCATTATTGTTTTCCGTTTTGAAACCACATGCATATAGTTGCTTAATCACGTTATCATAATTCGTTTTGGTAATAGGTTTTTTGATACGCGGGTTTGTTCCGAAACGAATCTCCAATTCACTCATCTTGTTGTTTGTAGACAAAATAGGATTGCTTTCTAAATAGAGAGACGCGATTCTATGGAATTCTTCCTTCTTTTCACGCATATTGTTACTTGTATTGTGTGTTGTTGAGTCCATAATATAGAATCTTATATAGTAAAATCATATATTATTTTCATGTAATCAATTTTGTATAATTACCAATGTATCGTTTCCAAGATAGTTTCGTACATGTCGTTTTTTTTCATACCCGATGAAGATAATTTCAATTTCTCCATAATAATTGTTAAATCTGCGATTTTATAGGCAGAAAGACCTTTCAAAGATTTACGGATTCCTTCTAAACAAATATAGTTATTCTTCAAATTTTCAACATCACACGATGAAACCTGTTCTAGTTGTAATTTATATTGTTTGAATCCATCGATGTAAATAAAATACGTAGGTAACTCAGTATCAAAAATAAAAGGCAAATAACTCTGTTTTTCTTTATTGATTACATATACATTCATCTTGTAGAACGACAAATACGCATATATATTTACCAAGGACGTAGATTGTTGATTAATGGACAGGTCGGTTAACAATTCGGTCATTGCTACCTTAGTAAACTTGTGATTCACTTGTTTCAAAAAATATGTCTTGTCTTGTAAATAATCTAAGATTGTTTGATTTAATTCCATTTTTTTTAAACCATAGTTTCGATGAATCGCTTCGTACTCCCCTTGTGAATACATTGCTACAAACAAACACCAAAATAGCGAATCCTTTTGTGTAGGTACGAAAAAATCACGATGGTTTACTATTTCAACAATCGGTACTACTTTTTGTGCGTGTATATTTTTATCGTGAGTTTCTCGAATATGATGTTCATTGTGCACGGGAGTTGTTGCGATATCATTTTTATACGTATGTTGCTGTAGCAGTTGTATAGCGTCGTTTACATTATTGTTTTTATGAAAACAATAAAATACTGAATTACCGATAGCAGTCATGGTCTACGTTAAGATTGTATAGAGCTATATGATATTATGGAGTTGTCTTTATCTTCTTTTTCATTAAGTAATGATTTCTTAAACTCGTCTTTTTGATACTCCATAGTTTCCAAATTCGTAGTTTTTTCTTGTGTATAGTTAATATAATTTTTCATCTCCTCCAGTATATCATTTGACAAAAAGGACATATTTATAAACACTCCACTTTTATTTTCATTCAATTTACATAGATGTTTGGACAGTAGTTTTAATATTTCGAGTTGGTCTGGTTTGTTCATTACCTCTATGCGATGTTTTATGTTTTCTAGTTCATCAGAAGAATACGTATTATCACCGGTCATTATTATACATATAGATGAAATACAGTTTATATGGTTTTAATATCGTATATATATTAATTCGTAATATTGCCAACAATATATTTCCAACACCATATCCAATTCGCCGTGACTATTATGCATATTTTCAGGGAATTTGCCAAAAATGTAATATTTATAATGATACTCAACATAATCGTCGAATATTTGGATGCGTAAGTCAAGTGTGTCGTCATCAATGTTATTGTGTGTTCGTTCATGTGAATTCAACCGATTTGGTAAAATGCATCGCATTGTGCCGTCTGGTGATATACCAGGTAAAATATGATACATAGTTTTTAATTGAGGAGGTATTGCGACTGGGCTATATGCCCCAAAATCTCTGCGAATTTCAATATCGTCTGTAAAATATGCTATATATCGCCATATATCAAAAGGTAACCAAACCATACATACAATAAAAAAATATTTTTCATATTACAAATTTTTTTTACTTATTTTTCATTTACCAATTCGCCCATACAAACAATATACGGATCATTCAGTTCGAAACGACTTCCGATAACACGGACAAGTATTTTTTGATTTTCTTCTACATTATTGAATCGTTTATCGTTGTGAAAATGGTCACGCGCGATAAATACGTGTATTGGGATATTACCAACATCATCTTCAACTTGACCGTGAATACCTGCTTTGGTGATTGTCTTCGTAGTACATTCGATAATCATTCCTTCTACCGGATAACAAATCATACATTCGTATATCGTATCAAAATTAATTTTCTCATTTTCTACTACGCCACTTGAATAACTGGTTATGCGAACCGAATCGGGTTTGATAAATCCCTCTGGACTACACTTACCTTGAATAGAGTTCGAAATTGACTTTTCTAAATTTGGTTTGATATTTTTACCAATCTGATTCATGGTCAACGATATTTTTTTTGTAAGCATCGACTTTGTGTATACATCTGTGCGTAGTTTACGTTCTTGAGGTTTTTTGGTTTCCATCACTAATATATAAACAGAAACTTTTATATATTTTAATTGATATCAAGTATCTAATTCAATTTTCTTATATTATTTTTTTATTCCAATCAGATTATTAATGATAGCTTCTTCTTTACTGAAAAACCATTTCTTATTGTCTTTCTTGTGTTTATCCATATGACGTAACAACAGTTCGGTAATCGCACATAATCCAGTTTTGAATACTCCGTTTGATTTCATTTTCACGATTTTCTTATTTTGTTTAATTTCTTCTATTTCGATTGTCTGTATTATATTTTCATCGGTGTATACGCGACTAGGTAAGATAGAATTAATGCGTTTTATAATATCCGCTTTTCCTTTTGATTCGCAAAAAATTCCTACGATATTTTTCTTTTCGGAGAAATCCTTCATTTTGAAGTCAATCACATCATTCTTTGACAAAAACATAAATCCAACCATTTTGTTGTAACTGCCCTTCGGTTTTATAAATTTGGAAATGATGCTTGCTTTATAGTCTTCTAAATCTTCGTCTTCTACCTCATTCCATAACATATTGTTTAGGTTATCTTGTTGGTAAATGATATAGCTCGATGAATCCCCAAATGTACGAAACAACAATATACCCTTCTCATCATTATCCGAAGTGATTATTCTTTCTTCGAAATATTGTTCAATGTAATTCATAATTTCGTTATTTTCTTCCGGATAATCCGGCTTGCTCCCATATATACTTTGTATCAGCACTAACTTATCTTTTAACCGCATTGTATCTAAACTATGATACACTACATACTCTGTAATTTCGGACGCAGACATATCATGATTTTTCATAAGAAGATTCATTACGTTACCTACATGTTTATACCAATCATGAGAACCTTGTGTCAACAATGAATTTTTCATAGCAAATGAGGATTTCACATTTGCGACAACTTGATTCGAAATAGTGTGAAACGTTTCAACTTGTTCAAGTTCATCTTCTATTATCATTTTCACTTTACTTGGTTGTTTGGTTGGAAATTCTACTCGCATACCATCACGTTTGTAGTTAATTGGAACACTTCTTTCGTGTATACTTGCGTTTTCATCATTCATTTCGACAGGTTGAAACGCATATACATCTTCCTTGTTTACCAGATAACCTCTGCGTCCATATTTATCAATCAAATAATCGTGTTTGTTTTGTATGAAACGAGTTAATGCAAAATCAATTTCTTCATCTGGATATTTCTTACGAATGTTGACTGAATTAAACAATGTATCGCGTTTATAAAAAAATTCTTCTTTAAAAAGTTCTCGTATGCGCTTGATAATCTCATTATAATTCATTTTAATAAAACCATCATTGTAAGTGGAATCAATAATATTGACGTTGTCTATATCGATACCACGAGAACACGTATATTCACAATTGTCCATGTAGTCACATACATTCGAAAATGGTTTGTCGCCTATTTCAAATTCGATAGTATGACCACTTGAAATATTTACCTTTACATCTTTGTTCTCAGTTATTGCTAACAGTTTGTCCACTGTAAAATTAGATTGACCAATATTCAATAGACAGTCTACCGATTGCTCTTTCAATATACGGGTAATTTCACCGATTTTCTTTGCCTTCTTCTCGGCAAAACGATATACGTACATATCGGCTGCTTCTTTTTCGTCGACCGCATCTGTAGTGTGATAGTAGATTTCTACATTTCGTTCCTCAAATGGTAATTTACAATGACTTAAGTTACGCACTGCTCTTCCCGTAATCTGTTCTGGTCGGTTCATATTGTACCAAGGCTCCATTAAATGCACCTGACGCACATTCTTAAAATCCAATCCTTCCGCAGCAGCTCGAGTAATCAATATCACTTTTACCAATTCGCCGTTTTTATTATTTTCGTTGGTAACATATTTCAAATCATCCAAGTTGTTAGGAGAAAAATGTTTGTCACCCGTAATCATTACATATTTGGCTTGTTTAAACGTTTGTCCATTAGAATCGTCAAAAGTGCCTTTCTCAACCATTTGTATACTATCTACCGGTTGAATAGGTGGAACTGCTGTAGCCAACAATGGTTTCGTATACGGAGCGGTTCCATATCGTGTAAATCCCATTTCTTCCAGTGCAAGTGCCATTGGTACTACACCACCATCGATATAATGTGAATAAACTATGATGATACCCTTCGAGTTTTTAATTTTGTTCGCAATATTCGATATCTTATGACTATATTTGGATAAGTTA
>Ga0233435_1003061_pt1 | contig 13157 bp, 11 predicted proteins | sample SI_122_August201_3_FD_182735 | JGI IMG/M metagenome (GOLD analysis project Ga0233435, IMG submission 182735) | Seawater microbial communities from Saanich Inlet, British Columbia, Canada - SI_122_August2016_135_MG | ecosystem: Environmental > Aquatic > Marine > Inlet | place: Canada: British... | reverse complement strand
ATATTATTTCAATTGATTTACGTTACTTCCGTCCTACAGAGGTAGAAACCCTATTAGGTGATTCAACCAAAGCAAGAGATAAACTTGGTTGGGTTCCCAAAATAACATTTAAAGAGTTGGTTAAAGAAATGGTAGTTGCAGATTTGAAAGATGCAAAACGTGATCATCTATGTAGAACAAAGGGTTATTCAACTTATAATTATAATGAGTAAAATAAAATGTTAAATGGAAAATCAATACTAATTACTGGCGGCACAGGATCCTTTGGTCATAGATATGTATCAACTTTGTTAGATAGATATGATCTTAAGCGACTAGTTATCTATTCTCGTGATGAACTTAAGCAGTACGACATGGAGTTGAAGTTTAAGCAAGATAAGAATTATAATTCTGATATTATGCGTTTTTTTATAGGAGATGTGCGTGATGGAGAAAGACTAAAAGAGGCAATGCGCGATATTGATGTGGTTATTCATGCAGCGGCACTTAAGCAAGTTCCTGCAGCAGAATACAACCCTATGGAATGTATTAAAACTAATATTCATGGAGCTGAAAATGTTATTCAGGCAGCATTAGCAAACAATGTAGGGCATGTTATTGCACTATCTACAGATAAAGCAGCTAATCCGATTAACCTTTATGGAGCAACAAAACTAGCATCTGATAAACTTTTTGTTGCAGCTAATAACATGTCTGGTGGAAGGACTATATTTTCAGTGGTTCGTTATGGTAATGTAGTTGGGTCACGTGGTTCAGTTGTGCCATTATTTGAAAAGTTAATTGCGGAGAAGTCGGCAAGCCTTCCGATAACACATAAAGAGATGACACGATTTTGGATAACTTTACAAGAAGGTGTGGATTTTGTACTGAAAGGCTTGGAGAGGATGCAAGGAGGGGAGATATTTGTCCCGAAAATTCCTTCTGTGCGTATAGTGGATCTTGTTAAAGCAATGGCTCCAGAGTTATCTATCGAATATATAGGGATCCGTCCCGGAGAGAAGTTACATGAGATTATGTGCCCAAAAGATGATGCGCATTTAACTATAGAGTATTCTGATCATTATGTAATTATTCCCAGTATTGATTTCTTTTCAAATAATCGTGATTTTTTAGTGAATAAATTAGGTGAACAGGGTGAATTTGTAAGTCAAGAATATGAATATAATTCTGGAACTAATCCATATTTTTTAGATATTAACGAGATTGTTCAATATAATAAAGCCTCGTATAATGACACATAATTCTAAATACTTAATAATAGATTTGGAAATTGTACGTGAAAAAGGTTTTGAGTATTTTGTAAAATCAGAAAAATGGCCAGTTAGTGAGAATGATTTTCATGAGTTTTCTGATTTTGTAAGAAGTTTATACAATAGACTAGTAAGTAGTGTAGATGATTCAGAGGTTTTAGATATTGCACTTGTTGAAAGTGTATTCGTGAATCAAATGGTGAATATTTTCCACTATAATTACGTTGATAAATATTGCAAAATAAATAATATTAAATTAATTGGTGGAGGCAATAAATCGTCCCATTATCTTAATCCTGCATGGAGTAGTATAGGGGAGTATTACTCAAATTTGACAGCATCATATAATAAAGTTACAAGGTTTTTTAGAAATAAAGTAAAGAATATTGTATTTAATAACCATCTTTCTTTTAGAAAGATGGTTTATGGTTTTTTTATTGGTTCTGAGGTTGTGGGAATAGGAAGTAACGATAGAATTAAGCAAGATTATGTTATAAATAATAATTTATTTTGTGATAATAAAGATGGTTATGCACTTATTGATAATGCATTAGCTTTTTGTCTTAAAAATAATAGTGACTCAATCCATCAATTTTCTGAATTAGTGTCTGAAAAAATAATAGAGCCTTTTATGTATGAATTGTGCACTAATGATTCACTTTTTGTAAAAGGCATTGATTGTGATGCAATAAAAAAAGCTTGGTTACAAAGATTTTTGGATGCATACAAGATCTATAAAGGGTTATTTTTAATAACCTGCCCTAAAACATTATTAGTAACAGAAGTTGGAAAACCACACTCTAAGCTAATAACATTAGTCTTTCAAAGAAGAGGGTGTAAGGTTTTTAATTTTCATCATGGAAATGATTCGGTATTGGTAAATCAATATTGGGTTTATCAAACATTATTCAATCATTGTGATAATTATGTTGTAGACACTAAAAAGATGTGTGAAAGATTTAAGGTGTTAAATAATAATGAAATAGATATTAGAAATAAAGTAACAAGGTTTATTTCTGTAGATAGTGATTACTATTCAGAATTACGAAAATCAATACACAGTGTCAATTGTAAGAAAATAATGTTGATGGGATATCCTATGAACTTAGATAGGTATCCTGATGAAGCTTATCTTTTTTTTCATTATAAATTAAAATTAGAGTACATGTTAGCTGACATAATAAGCTCTTCTGGTTATCATGTGACATACAAGTCACACCCTGATAGGCTTGAGGAGATTGGATCTATTATGTTAGATGTTAGTGATAGAATTATCGGAGAGCCTTTTGAGAATGTATGGAGAAGTGCTGACGTATTGATTTTTACTTATGTACCAACCACAACTTTTTGTTATGCACTGAATTTGCCTATACCAATAGTTCTAATAGAGATACCAGGAACTCCATGGTATAAAAATATGAGAGAAGTTGTTGAGAATCGTGTTTCTATATTGACTGCCCAAATGGTAGATGAAAGGATTGTTGTTGACAAGAATGAATTGCTTGGAAAAATAAGTGAAGCTTGCAATAAAATTTATCAAGATGTTGCTATAGAAGTAACTGGATGAATACCTGTTTTTAGTATTGAATATATTAATGTGATGAAAGTAGTAGTAACTGGAGCGACTGGTTTTCTTGGGCAAAAGCTTGTCAAGTTGGTAGAAAAAACACACAACTGTATTTCTCTTGGGTTTAACAATGCGCTTGGGAATAACAAGTACAGGGTTGATCTTATAAATAAAAAAGAAACTTTTGATTTGCTTAATATTCTAAACCCAGATGTTGTTATACATACAGCAGCTTTAGCAGATGTTGATAAATGTCAAAAAGACCCATTTTATGCTTATCAATTAAATGTTAAGGCTACAAAAAATATTGTTGAATGGGCTAATAATAATAATAATAATTTGCGTTTTATTTATATTTCAACCGATCAGGTTTACAATAATAAAGGGCCTTCTAGAGAAGATGGCGATGTTTCGCCTATTAATGTATATGGTATGACTAAATTATGGGGTGAGGAGAAGGCATTATTGTTGAACAATATTGTTGTTCTACGGGTTAATTTCGTTGGTCTTGGTGGTGGATTGGTTGATTGGCTTATTGAAATGAGTAATAAAAAGAATAAAATAACCTTATTTGAGGATGTTATTTTTAATCCAATATATATGCCAGATTTAGTAAATATTATTGCTAGACTTGTTGATGAAAGATATTTTGGGGTATTTAATATTGGCTCTAGTGGTGAAAGTATGACAAAGGCAGAATATGCTAAAAAAATAATAGTTAAACTCCACCTAGAAATGGCAGAAGTGATTACCGGTAAAATTAAAGATTTAAAGCATATTTTGGCGCCAAGATCAACAGATATGAGTATAAATGTTAGTAAAATAGAAAATAGTTTGGGTATTCAATTGCCCAGTCTAGAAGAAGGTATTGAGAGCATAAGTATTGATTATATACAAACACAAAAAAAGCATGAAAAAAGAAATTAATATTGGCAAGCATATTATAGGGTTTGAACACCCTGTTTATTTTATTGCAGATATTGCAGCAAATCATGATGGTGATATAGAACGAGCAAAGGACCTTATTTGGAAAGTTGCTGACAACGGGGGTCAAGCTGTTAAGTTTCAAAATTTTTTTGCTGAAACTATAGTTTCAGATTATGGTTTTAAATCACTTAGTGGTCAAAAATCACATCAATCAAAATGGAAAAAAAGTATTTTTGAAGTTTATCAAGATGCTTCACTACCATTAGAGTGGGCTACTGTTTTACGAGAGACAGCAAATGAGGCTGGAGTTGATTATTTAACTGCACCATATGATCTGAATTTAATAAGAAAATTAGATGAATATGTTTGTGCTTGGAAATTAGGGTCTGGTGATATTACTTGGCATGAAGAGATTGAATTATTAGCAAAGAGTGGTAAACCCTTACTTATTGCAACTGGAGCAACAAGTATGCAAGAAGTGCGTTATGCAGTGAAGGTGGCGCTAAATCATACTGATAACCTTGTACTGATGCAGTGCAATACTAACTACACCGCTTCTATAGAAAATTTTCATTATATTTCTTTAAATGTATTAAAAAAATATGCATATGAGTGGCCTAATGTAATACTTGGTTTATCTGATCATACTCCAGGAAATGTAACAGTACTTGGTGCTGTAGCATTGGGAGCTAGAGTAATAGAAAAACATTTTACTGATAATGTTTGCCGAGATGGACCAGACCATAAGTTTTCAATGGATGAGCAATCATGGAAAGAGATGATTTTGAGAACTCGTGAACTCGAGGCCGCACTTGGAACGGAAGAAAAAAAAGTAATGCAAAATGAACAAGAAACAGTAATTTTACAAAGACGGTCGGTACGCACAAATCGTTTAATTACAAAAGGGGAGATAATACATAATGATGATTTATCTGTATTACGCCCTTGTCCACAGGATGCAATACCACCATACCGTATTAATGAGGTGCTAGGTAAATCAATAAATCGTAACATTGATAAAGGTGATTATATACGGATTAATGATTTAGAGTGAAAGTGGTAATAATTATACCTGCTTTCAATGAATCAGAAACAATAGCGCAGGTTATTAATGAGGTAAAGCAGTATGGACAACCAATAGTGGTTGATGACTGCTCAACAGACGAAACATATATTAAGTGTATTTCTGAAGGCGTTGATGTGGTTAGACATGCAGTAAATCTTGGGTATGATGCTGCATTGCAAAGTGGATTTGAACATGCCGTTAAGTTAGATGCTAATATTGTAATAACTTTTGATGCAGATGGACAACATACTGCAGGTGTATTGCAAGAAGTTTTGGAGCCATTATTAAGTGGTAAGGTTGATATGGTTTTAGGCATAAGATCAACTGGTTTTGCAAGAATTTCTGAATCTACTTTTAGTTTCTATACAAAATTACGATTTGGAGTTGATGATATCTTGTGCGGTCTTAAAGGATATAATATAAAATTGTATATGACACATGGATGTTTTGATAGTGTACGTTCTATTGGAACTGAATTAGCTTTATCATCATTAAAACGTGGCGTTTGCTTTCAACAAGTACACGTACCAACGCGTCAACGCATAAAAGGCATTACTCGTTTTGGTAGTTCGTTTGGTGGAAATATAAGTATTTTTAGAGCTTTTTTAATAGCTATATGGGCAGATTTTTACAATAATTGGGATTAATGAATAATAGAAAGTTAGTTGCTGTATTGGCATGTAGGGCTGACAGTACTCGTTTGTATGCAAAGCCACTACAAAATTTGATCAAAGGTAAAACAATACTTGATCAAATACTAGACACCTTTGAAAGATTTCCAAAATCAATTTCAGAGTCGGTGTTAGCTATCTCTGAGGGGGTGGAGAATCTTGCCTACATTGATTTTGCAAAACATCGTAATATTAAGTATGTATGGGGTGATAAATGGGATATTATGTCACGATTGATTAATGGTGCTTTAATTGCTGGAGCAACGGATATACTTCGTGTTACTAGTGAATGCCCCTTTATGTATTGGGAAGAATTAGAAGAAGCATGGCAAAATCATACAGAGAAAGACAATGATGTAACAGCAATTGATGGTTGCCCATTGGGTACTTATTTTGAAATTATTAAACTTAAGCCTTTGATAGAGTCTCACGCAACAGCAAGTGATTATCAAAAAGAGGCCTGCACTCAGATTTTTAGGGACTATCCAAATAAATATAAAGTGGAAATTAAAGAAGTAAAAAGATCTCGTCTTGATATTCGCTTAACTGTTGACTACCCGGAAGATTTAGTTGTTTGTCGTCGTATTTATGAAAATTTTCATAATAAAGCTCCGTTAATACCGATGGAAGATCTTATATTGTTCTGGGATCAAAATCCAGAATTCAAAAAATTGTTAAAACCATATATAAACAATAAGGGAATATGGGTTAATAATGAAGGTTGTGCTTGGTCTGGATGTTAATAATACAATAAAGGAAACAAATACAATGAGTAAACAATATAAACCTACTGCACAAGTAGACTTCTGGAAAGGGGGGTTTGGCAATGACTATATAGGTCGTAATAATTCCACAGAAGAACAAATAAAATCAAAAGTTTCAATGTGGTCAAAAATTTTAAGTTCAACTATGTCAACACCACCTAGTAAAATTTTAGAGGTAGGGGCAAATATTGGTTTAAATATACGCGCACTACAGCGGTTGCATCAGGCAGAATATTTTGCTATCGAACCTAATAAAACAGCCAGAGATAAATTATCGAATGATAATATAATACCGTCTAAAAACATTAAAGATGGAATTGCAATGGATATTCCTTTTAATGATAAGTTGTTTGATCTTGTTTATACAAGTGTAGTTTTAATTCATATTCACCCAGATAATTTATTGGACGCGTGTCGTGAAATACATCGAGTTTCAAGTCGTTATATACTTTCTATAGAATATTTTTCTAAAACACCTCAAGATGTAAATTATCGTGGCAATGATGGTTATTTATTTAAAAGAGATTTTGGTAAATTCTGGCTAGATAATTTCTCAGACCTAAATGTAGTAGATTATGGATTTTTTTGGGAGCCTATGACACAATTGGATGATTATACATGGTGGCTTTTTGAGAAAAAAAATTGATTCAAGAAGATATATTACAATCCAAATGTTTACTCGATTTAGATTCATCTAAAGCGGGAATTGGTGCATATGAATTGGCAAAAATACTATTCCCAATAAATCGTAGCATAACAGGCAATGGAGTAAGAGAGACTCTAAAAATAATTAGTCAAACTTTACCTGATTTAGTTCAACATGAAGTTCCAACTGGCACACAGTGTTTTGATTGGAATATTCCAAAGGAGTGGAATATCAAGAGCGCTTATTTATTAGGCCCAGATGGAGAGCGAATACTAGACTTTAAGAATAACAATCTACATGTAGTGGGATATTCGGTGCCTACAGATAGAGAAATAACTTTAGATGAATTGCAGTCATATTTACATTCTATTCCTGAGCAACCAGACGCAATTCCATATGTAACGTCTTACTATAATGAACAATGGGGTTTTTGTTTAACACATCAACAGAGAGAAGGCCTTAAAGAAGGAACTTACCGTGTGGTAATTGATAGCAGCTTGGAGCAGGGTCATATGACTTACGGTGAACTAATATTACCAGGCGATAGCAAGGATGAAATATTCCTTTCTACGTATATTTGTCATCCTTCAATGGCTAATAATGAACTTTCTGGACCAACTGTAACAACTATGTTGGTAAAATGGCTGATATCACAACCTAAGCTTCGTTATACATACAGAATAGTATTCATACCAGAAACTATTGGTAGTATTTATTATCTAAGTCAACATATGGACGAGATGAAAAAAAATATCATAGCTGGTTTTAATATTTCTTGTGTTGGCGATAATCGTAATTACTCATATCTCCCTTCCAGGAAAGGAAATACAATTGCTGATAGAGTAGCCAAGCATGTTTTGAAGCATCATGTAACAAACTATACACAATACAATTTCCTTGATCGTCGTAGTGATGAGAGACAATATTGTAGTATTGGAGTCGATCTTCCAGTAGTAACTGTTGCTCGCACTTTATATTGGCATTATCCAGAGTACCATACGTCCCTTGATGATTTAACTGTTATTACGCCAGAAGGCCTTGGTGGAGGATATATGGCGATACGACGTTGTATAGAGTGTTTGGAGGAGAATGTTGTTATGATTACAACAATGCCATGCGAACCACAATTGGGAAAACGTGGACTCTTTCCAACGTTATCAAAAGGTAAGGGCAGTACAGCAACAGTTTTGGGAAAATTAACGGCAATGGATCTTCTTAATTTATGGGCCTATTGTGATGGAGATAATGACCTTTTAAGTGTTGCATCAAAAATCAATGTACCATTATGGGATTTATTGCCAGCTATAAAAGTACTAAATGAACAAGACTTACTTATATCAAAAGTTTAATGACTGAACAGAGTTTTTATCGTATTTTAAAGGCACATATTGAGAAAGATGAGCAGATAGTTGTCTTACACTCTTCACTTATAAACTTTAACCTAGATTGGAATGTTGCAAAATGGCCTCTTCTGTCAGCACTTAAACGGTTGACAGGTGAAGGAATTACATTAGTAGTGCCATGTTTTACTTTTAGCTTCTGCAAAGGAGTGCCTTATCATCATCTGCATTCTAATTCTGAAGTTGGAGTTTTGGGCGATTGGTTTAGAGGTTTGGATGGAGTTGTTAGGACGCAACACCCTATATATTCTTTTGCAGTTGTTGGGCCAAAAGCTTCACTTGTGCTAGACTGTGATTACACAACTACATTTGGAATGCATTCCCCATTTGCTCTATTTGAGAAAGAAGGTGCTCGTTTGATAATGTTTGGCAATGAGTGGAAATATTGTACACAACTACACCATCAAGAGGAATTGTCACAAGTTCCTTATCGCTCTTTTAAAACTTTTATAGGCGATGCTGATGTTGGTAATGGAGTGTGCAAAACTGAAGCCTCAATGTTTGTGAGGGATCACGATTTAAAACCAAAAAATAATTTTAGTTCTATTATACAGCAGCTACGTAAAAACAATAAGATTTATACTAACAAATTAGCTGGAGCAATAGTTTCATCAACCACAGCTAGTGCGCTCGGAAAAGAGTGTAGTGAACATTTATTAAGAGATAAGTACTCCTTTGTAGAGCAGCCACATGTTGTGCGTTATCAACAACAAAATAGAAAATTACGTAGCAATAGTTCACCATTAAGAATAGCGCTACTAGGGCAGTCTAATCTACAATTAGTAGAGAGTGCTTTACATAGTAACATAGAGAAAATGATACACAATCAGGATGTGGAGATTTTCACGTCACCTTTTGGACAATCCTACAAAATGGTAATAGACAATAACTCCGATTTGTGGGAATTTAATCCTGATTTTATTTTTTTTCTAGATAGACCGGAAGATATATGTCGTCAAAGAATATTAAAGGACGATAGTAATAATGAGAAACTCTTGCAATATATAGATATTATACGAAAAGCATCATCATATACGAAAGGGACAGTGTATGTTTCCGGATTAACTTATAGTGAAGCCTCTGTTTTTATTGCTGAAAACCGAACTAGTAAAAGCCAATCCAACCTTGAAACCATGAATGAACGATTGCTTAAAGACTTATATAGCCTTGGTAATGTTGAAGTGATAGACATCAACTATTGGTACACTCGTTTTACTGAAGGAGGTATTAAAGACGAGCGTCTTTGGTTTATTGGAAGGTTTCCATATTCAAACTTATTTTCTAATTATCTTGGTAAGTGTTTAGCAGGAATTATATTGGCAGAATCGGGACGAAATATTAGACTTATGATTGTAGATTTGGATAACACGTTATGGGGAGGGGTTTTAGGTGAAGATGGTGTTGAAGAATTACAGTTAGGGGGGGATTATCCAGGAAATGCATTTAGATATTTCCAGGAAGTTATTCGACAGAAAATAGATAGTGGCATTGCTGTATCTGTTGTAAGTAAAAATAATGAAAAGGATGCTTTAAATGCAATAAGCGTATTAACTGATATGCAGTTTAGAGAGGATGTTTTAGCCGCATGGCGTATCAATTGGGATGAAAAATGGTGTAATATTTTAAAAATTGCAGATGAGATAGGGGTAGGTTTAGAAAATATTATTTTTATTGATGATAACCCAGTAGAAAGAGAGAAGGTAAGGCAAAATTTGCCTGCTATTAAAGTGCTTGAATTACCAGACGATCCTGCTGATTATGGTAAAGCATTATTAGACTGTCCTTATTTTGAGCAAGTGAGAATTAATGGTGAAGATAAAAGGCGCTCTAGACAGTATTCCAATAAACGATTAATGGAGAAAGAGCGTATGAATCATGTTTCTCCAGAAGAATTTCTTGCTAGTTTGCAACCTAGTTTGTATATAGAGGGACTATCGGCAATAAATATTTCTAGAGCTGTACAGTTAGTTACAAAAACCAATCAGTTTAATACTACAACAATTCGATACACAAGAACTGAGTTGGACGAGTTAACAAAATCAGGCCGTTCTGTTTATGTTCTTGGTTTGGAGGACCGTTTTACTGAACAAGAAAATATTGGTGTTGGAGTAATTCATTGGAATAATCGAACTAAAAGTGCAACAATAGAATCATTTCTTCTGTCTTGTCGTGTTCTAGAAAGAGGGATTGAAACAGGCTTTTTAGCTTGGATTTACGAGCAATGCAAGATACAAAAAATAGATAAACTTGTTGGTCATATTGTGAAAACACCACGCAATATTCCAGCACAAAAACTATATAAGGAGCATGGATTTTCTTTTGATAGCGTAAACAAAATATGGACCCTTGACTTGACAATGGGTTCAAGCATAAAGAAGCCTGTATGGCTAGCAACCGAAGAAGTGACCACAATACATGAATAGTAAAAAAATAAACCACAGTAGAAAACTTAAAGACTTCTCTATCGGAGATCATATTATTTTTACCAGGGTATGGGGCATGGATGCATTTAAAGAATTCCGACAGATTAGTGGAGATAATAATCCTCTACATCATGATGAATCTTATGCATCTAAAACATCTTTTGGTAAGCCAATAGTGCCCTTGCACTTGGCAACTTCACCGCTTTCGGCGATAGCCGGAATGATGATTCCAGGAGATAATTCGTTATACCTGACCAACCATGTTCGTGCTATTGAAGCAATTCCATATGGTGAAAAAATAACCTATTCTGCAAAGGTTGTAGCAATAATTGAAGTGCGTCAGGCGTTAGAGTTGAGAGTGCTATTATTAGATAAGGATAAAGTTCTTGTTGAGGCCAGTATGGTTGTACAAGTTAGAGATGATTATGACTCTACATTAGCATCATTAAATTATAATCAGTTTAATGAAATTTACAATACACCACCGCAAACAATATTAGTAACAGGCGCGCTTGGCGGCATTGGCCGATCTGTTTGTCGCTCTTTGGCGGAAAAAGGAGTTTCAATATTGATACAACATCGAGTTGGGCGAGAAAAAGAAGCTGAAAATCTTGCTGAAAAATGTCGTAAATTTAATGTAAGAGTGGCATCTATAGGGTCTGAATTAGAAGATCAAAAAAGCATAAAGATAATGATGCAAAAGTTGCTAAAAAAAGAAACAATAACTGGTTTAATACATTTGGCCAGTCCAGCCGTGGATGCTTCAATGATGCAGAATATGGCTGTTAATTATCAGTCATTAGTAACCATGCTTGAAATTTTAACTCCAGTATGGCTATCACATCAATATGGGAGAGTTATAGTTGTTGGTTCTAGTGCGGTAGAATATTTTCCCCAGGGCTGGGAGAATTATGTTGCAGCAAAAGTGACAGCTAGTAGATATATTTTGGCTTGGCACAGTCGACATGCACAATATGATATAGAGGGGAGAGTGGTGTCCCCTGGGTATGTTCAAACATCTTTTTCTGATGAATTAAGGGAGGATGGAGTGGATGCTTTGTTGCCAGAACAAGTTGCTGAAGTTATAGCGGATTCTATTCTAGAAAAAAATGGAAGTGAGAATCCATATTTATGGCTTGAGACTTCAGGCTTACGCCGTGGAAGTTGGGGGTTTTTTTTAAAACTAGACCAAAGTAGGTCTAGTGCAAATATAAAAAAACCTAAACCCTTTCAAGACTTATCGAATGATAGCAAAGAGTCTATAGAATTTTTAATAAGGGATTTTTTTGGACTAGGGGAAGATGTTAGTTTAGAAGGTGCAGGTATAAATTTATTGCCAGGATGGGATTCTTTAAAACATATTGAATTAATGTTGTTTTTAGAAAAAAAACTTGGAATCAGTTTTAGGTCGGACGAAATAGAGGCTACTAAAATGCTTTCAGATTTAAAGCAGTTAATTTTTAAGAAAATATCAAGTACTTTAAAATAGGCCTTAAATAGACTTAGTTACTCATAATATATGACAATATTTTTTTTTATTCGCACCCATAATGACATAGATCATGGCTTGCCATTATTGGATTATCTTGTGAGAAATAAGTCATTAAAAATAAGAATATATGCCGTAGGGGAAGGATATAAAGAATTCAAACGACATATCTCTTATATTGAAGATGTTTTATGCTTACAAGTAGAGTCATTTGAAGATCGCTATTATAGTACAACTAATAGATTTATTTTGTCTATTTTAGATAGGATTGGAGGTTGTAATGGAAGAACAACGTGCCTTATACATAACTTAATAGTTGCTAATTTAAGAGAGTTGTGTTGGTGGCTGTCATCAGGGTCGGCCAGAAAATTTATAGAAAATTTACCGGTAAATTCTATTGTAATGGCAGATTTTGGGACAGAAAAAACATTCCCTCTTCAATATATTATACGTTTTGCGAAAAAGAGTATGGTGCCAACCATATCTTATAATCATGGGTACAATATATTTAGTAATTTAGATGCAATTAAAATAAAGAAGCCTAAATTACCTCAGTTGATTAATAATTTTATCACGAGATTCTTTTTCCATAAGAGGCAGACAGAGTACTATGATAAATACTATAGCACCCCAACAATTTAAGACAACAATCTAAAATTTCTTATTTCGAACGAGTTAAACTTAACCCAACAATTCGGAGTAAAAAATATGAGTAAAAAACGAACAAACTACACCTCAGCATTCAAGACAAAACTAGTGCTTGAGCTATTGCAAAATGAAAGCACTTTGGCTGAGATTGCCAGCAAGCATAATATTCTGCCACAAAACCTAGTGAACTGGAAGAAGACCTTTCTTGCCAACGCAGAGATTGCCATGGAGCCTTCTAAAGCAGTTAAAGAATACAAGGAAGAGCTTATTAAATCACAAGAGCAGAACGAGCGCTTAACGGCACTA
>Ga0233435_1003052_pt1 | contig 13181 bp, 10 predicted proteins | sample SI_122_August201_3_FD_182735 | JGI IMG/M metagenome (GOLD analysis project Ga0233435, IMG submission 182735) | Seawater microbial communities from Saanich Inlet, British Columbia, Canada - SI_122_August2016_135_MG | ecosystem: Environmental > Aquatic > Marine > Inlet | place: Canada: British... | reverse complement strand
CTGCCTTGTCGGAGGGCACACTATTGATGATGAAGAGCCAAAATATGGGCTATGCGTTAATGGTATTGTTGATCCAAAGCGGGTAATAACCAATGCGGGATCAAAACCGGGCGATGCCCTGGTCTTAACAAAACCCATTGGTTCCGGCGTCTTATTTAATGCAGTTCGTTCAGGCAAATTACCATTTAAAGACCTTGAAAAGGATATCCTTCCTGTGCTTGCATCCTTAAATGATATTGCCATAGCAACAGCGCTTAAGTTTGATTTGAATGCCTGCACCGATGTTACGGGTTTTGGCATTCTTGGTCATCTCCTTGAGATATCCCTGGGGTGTGGCGCAAGAGTAGTAGTTGATTTTAATGCGATACCAATCTATCCTTACGCCCGGGAGATGTATAATAAAGGCGAGACAACCGGCAGCAACAAGGGTAATCGCCAAATGGTGAACTCTGAAAATTTTGATATACAAACCTCTTTGTCAAAACCTGAAGAGGAACTGCTGTTTGATCCCCAGACATCAGGTGGTTTGTTGCTTTCTGTACCTGATTCTCAATGTACGGATTTTATTTTGGCATTGGAAACTGCAGGTGTTGCTGTGGCAAAAAAAATTGGGTATGTGGTTGCTGAGTCTGTGGGGATTACCATTGTATAGAAAAAAGGAGTTGATTTAATGAAAGGTTTTAAATTTGCCGGCATACCTGCTGGAATTAAAAAAAATGGCGGAAAAGATCTGGGACTTATATATTGTGAGCAACCAGCTGTGGTGGCTGCTCTATTTACAAGAAACAAAGTAGTTGCAGCACCAGTACTTTTGGGTAAAGAAAAAATAAAAAATGGTTTTTGCCAGGCTGTTCTTGTGAACAGTGGTAATGCGAATTGTTTTACAGGGAAAAAGGGAATTGAAGATGCCTTGTCCTGTTCTAAAATACTAGCTAAATCTCTTGGCATAGAAGATGATCTTGTTTTTGTATCTTCAACAGGTGTGATTGGTGTAAACCTTCCCATGGATAAATTTGAGAAAGAGATTCCAAATATTGTCACGCAACTTTCCTTTGATCATTTAGAGGATTTTTCTGATGCTATTTTGACTACAGATACCCATAGGAAAGTGATAAAAAAAAATGGAATTATTGAAGGCAAGAAATTTTCAATTATGGGTATTGCAAAAGGCTCTGGTATGATTCGACCTGATATGGCAACAATGCTGGCTTTTATTTGTTCTGATGTACAGATTTCAGCTAAGGATTTAAAATTATCTTTAACCAGAGCAAGTGCGAAGTCTTTTAACCGAATTACAATTGATGGGGATACCAGCACCAATGATACTCTTTTAGCCCTTGCAAACAATACATCAGGGGTAAAAATCAATAATTTTGAGTCAGAAGAAATATTTCAAAAAGTTCTTGATAATATCTGCTTCCAACTTGCTAAAATGGTTGTCCAAGATGGGGAGGGCGCTACCAAGCTTGTACAGATTATCGTTAAAGGCGCTCTCACAAAAGAGGATGCATTCAAGGCATCAGAAGCCATTGCGCATTCCAATCTGGTTAAAACAGCTATTTATGGAGAAGATCCGAACTGGGGAAGGATAATCGCTGCTGCCGGGCGATCAGGAGCACATGTTGTTCCTGATCAAATGGATCTTTTGTTTGATGACCAGCCTTTGGTAATAAAAGGCAATTGGATGGGACCCGAAGCTGAAAAAAAGACAGCACAAATCATGAAAAACAAAGAAATAATCATTACGCTGGATCTGAATCTTGGAAAGGAGCAAGACAATTTCTTGTTTTGTGATTTTAGTGAAAATTATGTGAAAATTAATGCAGAATACAGATCATAATATGAGGCTTCAAAAATATCTTGCACATGCAGGACTTTGTTCCAGGAGAAAAGCAGAAGAGCACATTTTAAACAAAAGGGTAAAGGTCAACAATAAAATAGTCACTGAACTTGGAACAAAAATTGATCCTGAAAAAGACAAAATTTTATTTGATAATGAAGCAATTCTTTTAAAACAAAACCCATCAAAAATATATATTGCCCTAAACAAGCCAGTGGGTTATGTCTCATCTTGTTCACACCAGCAATCTAAAATTATTCTTGACCTTATTGATATTGATGAACGGGTGTATCCTGTGGGCCGACTTGATAAAGATTCCAAAGGGCTTTTGCTGGTCACCAATGATGGAGATCTCCACAATAAATTATCCCATCCTTCTTTTAATCATGAAAAAGAGTATATTGTGACTACAATTTATCCTATATCGGAAACAGGTTTAAAGCGTATGGCTAAGGGCATGATCATTGACAAAGCAGTAACCAGAAAAGCAAAAATAAAACGTCTTTTAAAAAATAAATTCAATATTATTCTAAAACAGGGGAAAAATCGCCAAATTCGCAAAATGGTGAGTAAAATAGGGAACAAGGTTTATACATTAAAAAGGGTCAGGATAGCGAATATCAACCTTGAAAATTTAAAAGAAGGAAAATGGCGTTATCTTACTCCAGAGGAAATTAAGCAATTGATTGAATTCCAATAGTTTCCCTTATTTTTTCAAGAAAGGGGACAGAAAATTCTCTTGCTTTTATTGCTCCTTTTTTAAGTATAGCATCTATATCAGATGGATTTTTCACAAGCTCTTCATATTCTTTTCTAGGATTTTTCAATATTTCATCTATATATTCAAAGAGTTCCTGTTTCATGGTTCCCCATGCAATACCTTTTTTGTAACGTTCTGTGAGTGCAAAAGTTTCTGATTTGCTTGCAAAGGCTTTATATATTGAAAAAAGAGTGCAGGTATCAGGATCTTTAGGCTCATCCGGTCCAAGGGAATTTGTTTTTATCTTCATGATCAATTTTCTAAGACGCTTTTGTGTGTCAAACAAAGGAATAAAATTATGATAGCTTTTACTCATTTTACGTCCATCAAGGCCTGAGAGAACAGCAGAAGTATCATCCACGACAACTTCCGGCAGAATAAACAGTTTTTTATAAACATGATTAAATTTTGCTGCTATATCCCTTGTCATTTCAAGGTGCTGAACCTGGTCTTTTCCAACAGGTACTTTTCTGGCATTAAACATAAGAATATCTGCAGCCATAAGTATTGGATATGAAAAAAGTCCCATGGTTATTCCTTTATCCGGGTCTTTATATTCTTGCCCTTCATTCTCAGCTGTTAATGCTTTGTAAGCATGGGCCCTATTCATTAACCCTTTGGAAGTAAGGCTTGTGAGTATCCATGTCAATTCAGGTATTTCAGGGATATCGGACTGGCGATAAAAAACACAGTTCTCATAATCCAACCCTAAAGCGATCCATGCAGCTGCAATTTCAAGTGCGGATTGTTTTCTTAGGTTTGGGTCATGATTCTTAATTAAAGAATGGTAATCTGCAAGAAAATAATACGATTCAAGCTCTTTATTTTTACTGGTTTCAACTGCCGGACGAATGGCGCCGACATAATTGCCAAGATGCGGGGTTCCGCTGGTTGTGATACCTGTTAAATAATCTGCATTTTTCATGTTAACTAATTCCTGAATTAAATATTTTTTTGATCAAAGGGAGTTAGCAGAAACTCAGGGTTTAATCAATAAAATTGTTTTTCTTTGCATATTCTTTGGCAAAGTTTATTTCTTCTTTTTTTGTTTTCAATTGCCCGTCCAGCTTGGCATTTAGTACCTGGTTGAGGATTGTACTAAAAATAGGGGAAGGTGGTATTCCAATCTTTAATAAATCCCTTCCTTTAATATAAGGTTTTATATTTCTTTGGTGGGTATAAAAATTAGAGATGGCTTTTTTAATCTCTTCATCTTTGGCAAGGGCCATCATGTATAAAATATATTCTGTTTTAAAATTAATGAGTGCCCAATACAGATTCTGGTTGGAAAAAGGTGAAGATGAGTTTTCCAGTATGTATAGCTGTTTTTCAGCCTTATATCTCATATCAAAAAGGATACTGCGTTCTTTTATCGGTACTTTAAGTCTATTGCAGATTTGTTCACAGACTTTAAAAGAGCATCGGTTTAATAAAGCCATAAAATAAACCGACCACCTTGGATATTGCTCATTAACATACAAAAGATCGTGCCAAGACAAAATTTTATTCACAGACTCAAACAATTGATATGTATTGGGGATAATGGTCAGATTTTTATGAAGAACTTTTTCAAGACCGTACGCCTCCATAGTTCTAATAGCGGGAATAGGGTTGTCCTCTTCAAATATTTGTTTTAATTCCGATAAAACCCGAAGGCCGCTTAAGTTTTTAAAACAATCTATTCTAATGGCATTTTTAATTAAATTTGAAGTTACTTTTCCAATTTTAAATCCAAATCGATTTGAAAATTTAATAGCTCTGAAAATACGGGTGGGGTCTTCAACAAAACTTAAATTATGGATGATTCGAATGGTTTTATCTTTTAGATCCCTGGTGGCACCAAAATAATCTATCATTGTTCCAAAATTATCTGGATTCAGATTGATTGCCAAAGTATTGATGGTAAAATCACGCCGGGCAAGGTCAAGTTTTATGGAACTTTTTTCAACTATGGGCAGTGCTGCCGGCATGGTATAGTATTCTAACCGGGCAGAAGCAACGTCAATTTTAAAATTATCCGGGAAAATAATAACGGCAGTACCAAATTTTCTATGGGTATTAATTCTGCAACCTTCTTTTTGCGCATATACTTTGGCAAATTCAATCCCATCACCTTCGACAACAATATCGATATCCTCGATTTGTCTATTCAGCAGCAGATCCCTTACAAATCCTCCAACTACAAAAAGACTAAAACCTAGTTCATTGCCAATTTGACCAATTCTTTGAAGCAATTTTTTTATCCGATTATCGAGTCTTTGATACAGAATATTTTCTATTCGTCTTTTTTTAGCATTTTTTTTAACACCCAGCTCAGTATCATTGCGTTTAATTGTTTTGTTATGTTGCACCAGATAGTTGAGCAGGTCTGTCCTTGTTATAACACCTTTAATCCACCCATTGTCTATAACGGGCAGAATTCTGTGTTTTTCTTCAATAATTATATTTTCAATCTGGGAGACATCAGCATGAGATGAAATATAGCGGGCTTCTGAATTCATGTATTCTGTAACAGGAAGGTGGGACAGATTGTGATGCACTGTTTTTTCTATTATTTGTCGCGTAATGTATCCTTCATAGGAATTTTTATTTTTATCCACTACCAATAATGAGTTTATATTATACCGTGTCATCAGGTTTCCGGCTATTTTACAGGTAATGTGAGGTTCAATGGTTATGGCAGGAGAAGCCATCAAAAGATTTGCAATTTGAATACTTTTCACTTCTTTTTGAAGCCGTTCAATAAGCTTCATCTCAACTTGTGCCAGGGTTTGGTTATCAACCTTTGCGGAAGCTGCATAAGAATGCCCGCCCCCCCCAAATCCTGAAAGAATTTTGCCAACGTCAACCTCTGGTATCCTGTTTCTTGCAATGATATTGATTTTATTATCCATTAACACAACAGCAAAAAAGATATCAAGGTTTTCCATTCTGACAATTTTTTGAACGATTGTCGCCAGATCCATAATATATGTAGGCGAAGAAATCACAGATATATGAATGTCAACACCATTGATTTTATGAAGGGTCATTTCGTTCAACAATTCATTCAACCATGTAACCTGTTCGGATTTTATTTCTTTAACCACAAAATTGACTATAGTGTTCAGATTGGCACCACAGGACAAGAGAAAAGCCGCCTGCTCTAAATCTTCTTTAGTGGTGGATGAATAAGTGAAGGATCCTGTGTCTTCATATATTCCCAATGCCATGATCGTCGCTTCTTCAGGGCTGGGAGTAATCTTTTTTTTTTGCAGTAATGTAGTTAATATGGTTGTTGTCGCACCCGTTTGCCTGATCATTTCAAAAGACCCCGTTACATCGCCCTTCATAGACGGATGATGGTCATAAATATCTATTTTAAGATTGTTTTTCTCAAGTAACTCATATACCTGTGTCAGTCTGCTTTTTTGTCTTGTGTCAACAAGCACAAGTCTGGATACACTTGAAAAATCAATTGAACCTGGATCTGCCATATTAAAAAGATAACTAGTAGAACTGATAAAAAAATCGCGTAAATTTTTTTCCTGTGATCCGGGAAAAATAATAACCGAGTCATGATATAATTTTTGAGCAGCTAACATGGAAGCAATGGCATCAAAATCTGCATTCACATGACTCGTAATAATGGTCCTGGGTTTTATCAGTTTCTTTTTTTTACTCAAAGAATAACTCCTGTTGTAATCAATTGATAAAATTTATATAGTATATCTGTCTGGATTTTACAAATGATCTGCCTTTGGTGCTTTAAATTTTCTAAAAGGCAGCTTAGGACCGCAAATGAAATAAGTTGAGCCGCAAATAGCGAAGGCCAATCTTTAAAACCTGGTTGGCCCATATACAAGGCGCATTAAAGATTGCATACTATACGTATTCGGCCTTTGATGCAACAAAGTAGATGGGCCAAAAGATAACCAATTTCGTTCAAGTTATAAACTTTGCGGTTCTTAAGTTGAAAAATTACGAAAAGGATTGATAATGCCAACGATTTATCAATGGAAGGGGAAAAATCCCCGAGGAAAAAAGGTAAAGGGAGAAATGGAAGCAGAGTCTTTAGAACAGGTAACACAAAATCTTCAAAGACGAAAAATAACACAAAGCAAAATTAAGAAGAAACCCAAAGACCTTTTTGAGAATATAAAATTTCTTCAACCTAAAGTAAAAGAAAGAGATGTTATTATATTTTCAAGACAGTTTTCCACAATGATTGATGCCGGATTACCACTTCTTCAATGCCTTGATATCCTTCACTCACAACAGGAAAATCCCACTTTTAAAAAAAATCTTAAAAAAATCAAAGAATCGGTTGAATCCGGTGAATCCTTTGCAGATGCTTTGAAAAGATTTCCAGAGACGTTTAATGAACTATTTATCAACATGGTTGCGGCAGGTGAGGCTGGTGGTATTATTGACGTAATATTAAAAAGGCTTTCAGCTTATATGGAAAAAATGGCCAAACTAAAAAGCCAGGTCAAGGGTGCCATGACATACCCAATAATTACCATTGTTATTGCTATTGTTGTTGTTGCTATCATTCTGGTATTTGTAATCCCGGTTTTTGCAGAGATGTTCGCCGACTTTGGCGCAAGTTTGCCGGCACCTACTTTATTTGTCATGGCTCTAAGTGATTTTGCCGTTGCTAATATAATTTATATCATCGGCACAATTTTTGCGGCCGTTTTTTTGTTTAAACGTTTCTATGCAACGACTAAAGGTCGTATTTTCATGGATAATCTGGTTTTAAAACTACCTGTTATGGGCATTTTGATAAGAAAGGTGGCAGTGGCTAAATTTACAAGAACAACCAGTACAATGATTTCAAGCGGTGTTTCACTTCTTGAAACCCTGGATATTGTCGCAAAAACATCTGGAAATAAAATGATAGAATTTGCCATACAAGATGTCAAAATCGGAATTTCAGAAGGAAGGTCTATGTCTGATCCTTTGCTTGAAAGCGGTGTTTTCCCTTCCATGGTCTGTTCCATGATTGCGGTGGGAGAATCAACCGGAGCACTTGATATAATGATGGAAAAAATAGCCGATTTTTATGATGATGAGGTAGACCAGGCCGTTAAAAATTTAACAGATATGATAGAGCCTTTTATGCTTGTTTTTCTTGGAATTGTGGTGGGAGGGCTGGTTGTTTCAATGTATTTGCCTATTTTCACCATGGCAGGTGCCATTGAATAGATCATGAAAATCAACGATTTTCAAAACTCATCTGATTTTTCAAATCAAATCAAACGGATTATCCTGTCAAGGGTTATTTTTACCGTAATTATGATTATATCCTGTCTTGTTGTTTCTCTAGGGGAAAATTTATCTTTTTTTTCACAGCCTTTTTTTTCCTTATATAATATTGCAGCCTGTATTCTGGCACTTTCAATTGTTTATTTAGTCTGGCTTAATAAATTTAAAAAAAATCTGGCGCTCGCCTATTTCCAAACCATTACAGATACAATTATTGTAACAGCAATTATCTTTGTTACAGGCAGTTATGACAGTATCTTTACTTTTTTTTATCTGGTTGTCATTATTTATACATCCATGTTGCTGTTTCAAAAGGGCAGTTTGATCATTGCCACGATTTCATGTTTTCAATATAGTATCCTTATAGAGCTTGAATACTATCAAATTATCCCTCCTTTTTCAGGTTCGTATTTTCTATCTAATACAGTAAATGACAGTCATATCATTTACAGGATTATAATTGTTATTGTGGCCTGCTATGCAGTTGCAATTTTAAGCGGCATACTGGCACTTCAGTTAAAGGGCGCCAAACAAGACTTAAAAATAGTTCAGGAACATTTGAAACGGGTTGAAAAAATGGCAGCCATGGATGAAATGATTTCTGGTATAGCCCATGAAATTAAAAATCCCTTAGCCTCTTTATCCGGTTCCATCCAGCTGCTTCAGGAAGATACAAAACCAGGATCCTATGAAGATAAACTTATGCAGATAATTTTACGGGAAACCCATCGACTTGAGAATATTGTTAATGACATAAGGCTTTTTGCAAAACCTCATACAGATAACGCTATTGATATTAAACTTGCAGATGCAATTGAAGAAACTGTCGAACTTTTTTCAAATGACCCTGAATGGAATCAAAAAATTCGTGTTACTGCAAAAATGAATAAGAAGCTCAGTGTTTTTATCGATCCATCCCATTTTGCTCAAATTCTATGGAATTTATTAAAGAATGCCGCCCAGTCCATAAAAGGTCATGGAGAGATTAAAATTTTACTTAAACCATCTCTAAACAACCGGGTTCATTTGTCTATTAAAGATTCAGGCACTGGAATTCATCCAAAAGACTACACTCATATTTTTGACCCGTTCTACACAAGCAAACCTGATGGCACAGGGCTTGGGCTTTCTATCATACATAGATTAATAGATACCTATAACGGCGTGATTCATTTTGAATCAACTCCTGGAAAAGGTACGGTTTTTACAGTTCTTTTTAAAGGAGTTCCTTTAAAAACTAAATAACAAAATCTTGACAATTTCAGGTGAACTAGGATATTTATGCATGTTTTATTAAAATTAAACTTAAATGATCTGCTATATAAAATAAGGGTATGAAGGTAAGTGTTTATGGATAAAGAAAGCAAACTGATACAAGTTAGAAAAGAAAAAATCAATGAATTGAAAGAAAGCGGAGTTAATCTGTATCCTAATGATTTCAGACCATCATGTTCTATAAAAACTCTTAGACAAATTATTAAAAAAACTCCTGATGCTCTTGGGGAAAAAGGTGATCAGTTCTATATGGCTGGAAGAATGATGGCCATTAATAAAATGGGTAAATCATCTTTTGTTCGGTTTAAGGACGGTTCTGATCAATTACAGATATATTTACAGAAAAACAGTCTGGGTGATGAGACCTATTCTTTGTTTAAAAAGCTTGATATAGGTGATTTTATTGGTGTTAAAGGTCCCCTGTTTCAAACCAGAACCGGAGAGTGGACACTCCTTGCAAAAGAATTCAGGTTGATTTCAAAGGCAGTAAGACCATTACCTGAAAAATTTCACGGAATAAAAGATCCTGAAAAAAGATATCGTCAGAGGTACCTTGATCTTATAACAAACGAAGAAACCAGACAAATTTTTATAAAAAGAAGTAAGATTGTAGCTTCCATGAGGCGTTTTTTTGAAGAAAAAGGATTTATGGAAGTTGAAACCCCCATGATGCAGCCTTTAGCAGGAGGAGCCGAGGCTACTCCTTTTAAAACCTGGCACAATGCCTTGGGGATGGAATTGTTTTTAAGAATTGCCCCTGAATTATACTTAAAGCGACTTGTTGTAGGTGGGTTTGAAAAAGTATTTGAAATTAATCGCAATTTTAGAAATGAAGGGGTTTCAGCTCGACACAATCCTGAATTTACAATGGTTGAATTTTATCAGGCATATGCTGACTATAAAGGCTTGATGGATTTAACTGAAGAAATGTTTGAATCCATTGTAACCCAGATTTCAGATTCAACCATTATCGAATATCAGGGACAGCTCATTGATTTTAAAAAAGGATGGCAGCGTATTCCAATGATAGAATCTCTTACTAAAATTGGTGGAATTGACCCTGCAATATTAAATGATACCAGCTTACTCCTTAATTTTGCACAGGAAAAAAATATACATATCACTAAAAAAGATCGTCATGGAAAAATATTAACGAAACTTTTCGATAGTTTGGTTGAACCAAGGTTAATTCAGCCCACATTTATAACGGGATATCCGGTTGAAGTGTCTCCCTTGTCCAGAAAAAACGATGATAATCCCGAATTGACTGATCGGTTTGAATTATTTATTGCCGGCAGGGAAATTGCTAATGGCTTTTCTGAAATTAATGATCCGGAAGATCAATATAATAGGTTTTTAATGCAGGTCAGACAAAGAGACGAAGGAAATTCGGAAGCTCATATCATGGATTCTGAATATGTAGAGGCCCTTGAGTATGGCATGCCTCCCACAGCTGGTGAAGGTATCGGAATTGACAGGCTGGTTATGTTGCTTACCAATGCTGCTTCTATTCGTGAGGTTATCCTTTTCCCCCATATGAAAAAGAATATTTGATTAAATGGCCTTTGAATTATTTATAGCAGGCAGATACCTTAAGGCAAAAAGAAAAGAAGGCTTTATTTCTTTGATTACTTTTCTTTCCATTGCAGGTGTTTCCCTGGGTGTTATGGCCCTTGTAGTAGTGATTGCTGTTATGAGTGGTGCTGAAACAGATTTTAGAAAACGAATTTTAGGGCTTGAGCCCCATATTCTCGTGATGAATTATACCGGGAAATTTGATACTTATTCTAAGATCTTAATCAAAATGAACAAGTTAAAGGTGCTTCACCGATTTTATTTGCCCAGGCAATGATCAGGTCAACTCATTCTTTTTCAGGTGTTATGATTCGAGGGATTGATCCTGAAACCGGTTTTAGCCTAGTTAAAGGATTTAGTTCAGAACAATTAAAAAAAAGTTTTAACGAAAAAAAGCAGAATACAAACCTTCCAGGTATTATTTTAGGCCAGACTCTGGCAAGCTCCATAGGGGTAATCAAGGGCGACAAGGTAATTCTCATGTCTCCCAATGGGTTTATTTCTCCCATGGGCCATCTCCCTTCAATGAAACGGTTTATTGTAGCAGCGACATTTGATTCCGGCATGTACGAATATGACAGCTCCATGGCCTATGTTCATTTAAAAGAAGCTCAACAGCTTTCTAACAGCAAAAACCAAATTTCTGCCATTGGTATCTGGATTGACGATGTGTTTAAAGCTAAATCGATTAAAGAAAGTCTTACAGACCTATTAAAATCTCCATTCTATTTAAGAGACTGGATGGACATCAATAAAAGTCTTTTTTCAGCTTTGAAACTTGAAAAAACTGCCATGTTTATTATTTTGACACTTATTATTCTTGTAGCTGCATTTAATATCGCAAGTGCTCTAATCATGATGGTTATGGAAAAGACCAAGGATATTGCAGTATTAAAAGCAATGGGAGCTACCAACAGGACTATAAGAAAAATTTTTATTATTCAAGGGATGATTATTGGTTTTTTAGGTACATTTTTAGGTACGCTTTCAGGTATAGTTATTTGCTTTATTCTAAAAAAATATGATTTTATTCAATTACCTGATGCCTATCCTTTTTCAACATTGCCTGTCCAACTAGAATATTTAGATGTGCTGATGATTTCCATTAGTGCAATTATCATCTGTTTTTTTTCAACACTGTATCCTTCCTATAAAGCATCAAAAATGGATCCGGTTGAGGCAATTAGATATGGATAATTCATTAATACCACTGATATCGCTTCAGTCAGTTTCAAAATGTTTTTTTTCAAGAACATCAAAAATTGTAATTTTAAATAACGCATCTTTTAATATCTATCAGGGTGAAACAATAGCTATCGTCGGGCCTTCCGGCATTGGCAAGTCAACCTTATTAAATATTGTTGGCACACTTGATAACCCTGATTCCGGTAAGATTTTTTTTAAAAAAAAAAATCTGTTTCTATATGGAGATGAAAAAATTGCAAATTTTAGAAATTCAAAAATTGGTTTTGTATTTCAATTTCATTATCTGCTGCAAGGATTTTCTGCTCTGGAAAATGTTATGATGCCGGGTTTAATTGCTCATAAAAATAAAAAAAATATTGAAAAATGCGCCATAAATATGCTTGAAAGAGTAGGACTGTCATCAAGGGTTTTTCATCGGATAGAAGATCTTTCCGGAGGGGAACAGCAGAGAACTGCTCTTGCAAGAGCTTTGGTCCTGGAACCGGATATCCTCTTGGCAGACGAACCAACTGGGAACCTTGACCAGGAAAACAGTAAAAGTGTACATGCATTAATTAATGAATTGAATAAAGAGCTTGGCATGACGATTGTTTTGGTTACTCATAATGATGACCTTGCCAGGATGATGGAAAGAAATGTTACAATTTTGGATGGGGAAATTATTCCTGTTTAATTTATTTGAAAAATTAGGGACATGATTATGACTAAATTTGTTTCGAAAAATATTTTCATTCTTATACTTTTAATATTTTTGTTTTTAATCAAAGATGTGTTTGCAGATTCAAATATTAAGATAGCTGTTTTTCCCTTTTCAGTTTACGCAAGTCAACCACATGACCAGATAAAAAATAAAATTCCCTTAATGATATCAGAAAAGCTCGAAGGCGAGAATGTAAAAATAATTTTCATAAAGGATAATATTGACAAACAATCCTGGGAATATTCCCAATTTAGAGAACAGGGGATTAAACTGGGAGTAGACTATTTAATAATCGGATCTATCTTTATTGAAGGGGATGGTATCAGTATCGACACCAAACTGATAAATACATATGAGCAAGATACCTTTACAACATTTTTTTCTGAAGCAGATGATCTTGAAAACCTTTATTCAGCCATTTCCCAGCTTGGAAAGCAAATGGTAGGTGAACTCTTTCACAAAAAAGTAATAACAGATATTGCAATTACTGGAAACAATAGGGTGGAATCTGATGCAATTTTAAGAGTTATTAACACTCAATCAGGAGATATTTTAAAGCCGGAGAGTATTTCTAA
>Ga0233435_1003051_pt1 | contig 13182 bp, 13 predicted proteins | sample SI_122_August201_3_FD_182735 | JGI IMG/M metagenome (GOLD analysis project Ga0233435, IMG submission 182735) | Seawater microbial communities from Saanich Inlet, British Columbia, Canada - SI_122_August2016_135_MG | ecosystem: Environmental > Aquatic > Marine > Inlet | place: Canada: British... | reverse complement strand
TTTAATAAATATTAAATATTATAATAATTATAATATTTAGAGTTTTAGTTTTATTTACAATATAAATAACTGCTATATTATTTTTTTCCCATTTGAATTCTTTTTGCGTTTTGGCGAGCCACAAATTTCGTATCTTCTTTTAATTCAGCTGTTATGCCAATAAATTTACTTAAAATGGTTTCGTTTATTTGTCCAGATAATATATTGTCATTTATTGTTGGCGAAGAAATATGATTAATATAATTAGTTTCGTTACTAACACTATTACTAACTTCTTTCATAATTTCATATTCTTGGTTACTATCATCTTGTGGAATATTCGGATTTTCAACATGGCGTACTTTTTTATACATAACAATACGGTTTAAAAATGAAATATGTTTTTCATCCTCAGACATGTTTGCCGCATCTTTATACTTTTGATTACGTTTAAACTGAGATGGTTCAGGGGTAGTCATGCGCTCAAATAATTCTTTAAAAGTTGCATCACCTGATGGTATGGACCCATTTGACATTTGCTCGGCTTCATGTGACGAAACCATAGAAAATCCATATATATTCATAAGTGTATTAAAGTAATCAAAATTTACCAAATACTCGGGTATTAACTGATTAATTGATTCCTGATACACTAATATTTGTCTTCCCAAAGAATGTGACGTAGCAGGAAAATTAGTTATATTTTCAGAATAATCACGAATAACTTCCCATATTTTGGTTCCATCAGATGATACAAGACGGTCTCCATGACCTTGTTTTACTTTACTAAGTGTATTAAAAATCTTACTTCCATCATATGCAGTTCCAATAAAATATCCACCTAATGCTGTACACTCTGAAATATTTTGAATAAACCCAGTTAGTGTATCAATTGTTTGAAACATGTAATGCATCGCAAACTGACAAGACGAAATGTTAAACCCATTTGCGGCAATTCCATAAATGCTTGTAGCAGCAACTCCAACTGATTCATTAAGTTCTCCTATTCCAAATAATTGATGGGCAATGGCCGTATGAGATTTATCCTCAAATGCATCACCCGACTTAATATTTTTTCCTGAATTACCGTGTAAGAACAATGAATGTGGTGTTTTTTTCTGAGTATTGCGAACTGACATGTACCGTGCGCATGCTCCATCAAACCGATTGGTTAAATTATCTTCAGCAATATCAATACCAAGCACAACTGAAATGTTTGAGTTTGTCCATTTGGCCAAATCTCCCGCTTTTCCACATGCATAATCAATTAAAGTAATTTCAGGTTTTGTCCCTGATTCAATTGGGTCAATAGCATTTGCAGCTGCTGCAATTAAATGATGCTTAACATATAAATTATGGAAATTCTTCATTCGCTCAGTATTAAAACTTCCCCCAACTTTATTATAATAAACATCTGAACTAACACTTGCTTTTGGAATATTATTACCTGTACTAATCATTTCTTCTGTTAATGGATTGTGAATTGACCGCCAGTTATTGTTAGCGGTGGTGTATGCATTACTTCTTACTTTATCATGTCGAACCCTAAGTGGTACCCATCTATAATTATTATCCTCTCCCATTTCATAAGCAAACTCAACAATTGACCCATCCTCAAACATATCCCCATCTTTTGCAAACATTTGTAAATTACCAGAATTATCCATTTTTAAAGGAATGTGCGTAATTCCAGCTTTTGCATCATATGGTTGTGTAGGGAAAAATCGTTGGTCAATTGCACCAGTTGATGACTTAACATATGGTTTATTATTATTATTATTATTATTTGGGTTTGTATATGAAATATTCATTATATCACCGCATGCATTATCATATCCATCCCGTCTGGGGTCAAACGAACATTTTAGAATAATTGTTTTCATTTCAACAACATTACCTCCAACTGATATTGATTGAGCGGAAACAATCTCCCCTCCGGATGACGATTTTGCTGTTGAAACTTTAAAATCAACTGTATTTTGGTCGGCTGGTTTCCACTTAAACGAGTAAAGCCATGGCGCATTTGATGGTGTTGAAGACGAATTAAGCGATGTTCCGCCAACACCAAAAATCATATGGGTAAAAATAAGTCCGTCTGTTGTATATTCATACATATCCTTATTAATTTTTAAAATTGTATTACATGCTCCAAATATTGTTTTATTATTACCCATTTCAATACCGGACGGTAAAAAACGTTTAACATCAAAACGAACTGGGCTTTTTTTGTGCACACTAACCACTGAACGAGGTTTTATTTCTTTTATAAGTTCATTAAGAAGTTCATAACGACTGGTCATGTTTGAAGATGTATTTGTATGGGGTGTTTTCGTTTTTAAATTTGCACGCGTTTGCTTAAGCGAATGAATAAATGGATTATTTCGTACAGAGTTACCATGAATAAAGTACACATCAAATGCTAAATATAAATTAATAAAATCGCCATGTTTATTATGCGCAACATACTCTCCATCAAGAATCGACGAGTAAAAACGTTTATTTTCAGTAACTGAGCCCGAAAATATAACGTTCATTTTTGTATCAATAAAAAACATACGTCCAGTATTATCAATTAAACATAATCGACGTTCACCATCTGCCTTTTCAGTAACAACGAAATTAGTACGAATATTAATTGTATTTAAATTATCATCTTGTTCAGCAGCATTCTCTGTTTGAAGTGTATACTGACTTGGTCCAATAAATGGAGGAAGTCGTCCCGCAGTTGGTTTATCAATGGATGGATGTCCAGTATTGCATGTTTTAATAATATTAAAATATTGCTGAAGTATATCCGATTGTTCAGTATAAGAAGTTGGATAAGCAGTTGTTTGAATACCGGATAAAACTAAACGTATTGCTTTACGAAATTGGTCAATTATCATAATATCACTAAAACCCCCATCTATAATTTTCTGGTTGTCCAGTTCAATTTCAATTTCATAACGTTCTGGCTGTGCAAACAAATTAGAACCAGAAATAGATTTATTAGAAACTTGTGTACTTCTAACAATACTTAAATCAACTTGTAATGCATACTCTGGATGAACAAACGAAACACGATTAATAAGTCTAAATGACTTTCTATTACGTTTCCATGTCGATAATATTTTAACAAGGTCATTTGGTTTTGGATTTTCCATTTTGTATGTTACTCTAAAATTAAAATCAGAAAAGTCTAATTGATATTTTTGGTTTGCAGAAGCTTCATAGTCCCGCAGTTTTGGAAAATATTTATGAATATTTGATACTGACTGAGGAAATTTACGAATAACATCATCAATACTATCTGTATGACAATAATGTTCAATAGCCGATACTCCATATATTTCTGTTCGAGTTCCAGACATATAAGTATTTCCTCCATTTGACTTTAGTTCAGACGAAATATTTAATCGAAGAATTTCAGACTTTGTCGTAAACCCAACTGACCTAAGTTTTTTTATAACATTATCATAATTTGTTCTTGTAATAAAGCTATTTGGTTTAAAGGATGATTCCATATTTGTTGACTTATTATTACGAATTGTTCCAAATTTAGCTTCTAACTCGCTAATGGGTTGATATTGACTTTTACTATAGTTTTGTTTATGAGCCTTATATTCTAATATAATGTTTTGTACAAACTTTTGTGTTAAATACCGAAATTCATCCTGTGTTGCACTATATATGTTATTTTCAACATTGTTTTCATCTATATTTTCAACTGTAATATCAGGATTATCTATAGGTGAACCAGGTGGAGTAACCGGGTTTATTGGGGGTGAACCGGGTGGGGTGTCTGGTTTTATTGGGGGTGAGCCAAGCGGGGTTCCCAAGGGGGAATTTGGTGGGGAACCAGAGGGGGTCCCTGGAAATGTTAAAGATATAGTTTCTAAAGGCGTATTCATTATTGCCTGTGTATTATAATATAAATATGTTATATTTATATTATTCATTTTTTAATTATTAAATAATCAATCGAATTACATAAAATAAAATAAATTATTATTTTAATGTTTATACTGATGAAAAAAGGGAATCCGTAAATTGTAAATTATTATCTTGAGGGTTGACCAAATTTCTTGGTGCAAATGTATGTTCTAAGTTAAGAGCACTTGCTCTACTATTTGTTGTTACAATTGTTTCGGGTAACCCATTTTGTGGTTCAAATACACTTGGGGCAACTCTAAATACTTCAGTTCCATCTGCATCATATGTATTTCGTAAATATAAAACTGGGCAACGTATGTTTTGGCTTTTTTGCCATTCCAAAAATTCAGTATATTCTTCTAAATTTGAAAATTGAACAGGATTCACACCAGGAACTCGAGCTAAAGAAGAATTATATAAGTAAAATGATGCTCCATACTGAATGAGAAGATTTGGACATCTGGCTTCAGTATTTGAAGCTGATTCAAACCCTTCAAAAATCGTTAATGAACGTATAAGGGGCACGCCAAAATAAATAATAAGTCCAACTAAAATAAATATATATAATTTCGTAAAGGTAAAATAATAATTTAATACTTTCATTGTGTTATATAAAATTACTCTTACTATATATAATTATAATAAAAGAGGAAGTATGTATTGTATATTATTATTTTAATTCATATTCATACCATTACATAAACATTTTCCATCCCCTGCTTTAATTGTTTTATACCGCCGAATTCTGGTACGTTCAGCACCAACACCACTTCCCCGAACATATACATTCTCAATTGTTCTATTAGTACTACCACTTGTTTGCGCGCCTGGGTACATTTTTGTCGATGCTGGTGCTCCAGCCGGGGCTTGTTTATAATTAAATCCAGGAAAATTTGTCCGGTTACCATACCAACGATGTCCTAATATATGTGGACGAGTTGAAATAGGTGAATTATTATTTTTTGTATAAAAGAGAGAACTGTAGTTTGACATTATTTATATTGGTTGTTATTATAATTTTTTTTATTTAACTCCAAAATAATAAATTATTTTATTTTGGAAATTGTTGTGTATTTTACACAATAATAATTCTTAAATATATAAAAAAATGTATTGTGTTGTATTATTATATAGTATTTGGTATATTAAATTAAGTAATGCTTAATTTTATTGTTTTTTTAATTGGAACAATTTTATATTATTTTATTAAACCCCAACGTCCCTGGAAAGTAGACGAAACATATAATATTAAAGATGAATATATAAAATTAGGACTTTTTGTTATTGCAACAGTTGCAATACAATTAGTTTGTAATGTGTATACTCGTAAACAACAATGTGGTGGTAATTTATCAGAAAATTTAGGAGTTGTATTTGTGTATACAATAATACCCTGGTTATTATTATTTGGAGTGGTTATTTTACTACTTCTCTCGTTCCCATCATTAAAAAGTGTTTTTTCAAATGTAATTGGATATTTTTATATATCATCATCTGCTAATAAGTTATTTACAGAACTATTATCTAATCGTGATATATCAAATGATTTAGACCAAATGCCTTTGAATAAAAAACAGTCTTATGAACGTGCTTCAGATTTAATTATGAGCATTTGTGGTAATCCTGGAATTCTTATTAATCAAATTGTTCCAGAAACATTTAATGATTATTGGAATGTTCTTATTCCTTTAATGAAAACTCAATATCATTCTAATACATCACCTGAAACACTTAAAATAAAACAAGAAATGTATGACCTTGTTGTATCGAGAGACAATACTGGAGAAGCTATGTGGTTTTTGTATACAGGAATTTTAGTTATTTCTCTCGTTCAATTAAAAATAACAACCAAAAGGTGTAGTTCAAGTGTTAGCACCATGGAAAAACAATATCAAGAGTATACAAACAAACAAGAAAAAATAGCAGAAAAGAGAGAACTTGCTGAAAGCACAACTTATAAAATAAATGGTTCATAACTTTTTAAAATATTCATTAGAATTCCCAAAATGGACACAATGGCACGTTTTTCAAGATTTTTACCAAAAGTAATTTACAAATTCTATTTTTAGACATTTTTAAAATGTCCAATTTCAACTTTTATATTTTACTTTGAGAAAAATACTTAAAAAACGCGCCAAATTGCCCATTTTTTATATTACAAATAATTATTAGGGTATATGGTATTATATGTTATTATTATTTTTATATTTTTATTATCATACTAAAAATGTGTCCGAAAAATGTGCCAAACTGGCCATATTTTTATATTTTTGTTAAATAATAAAAAGTGTAAGTCGCACGATGAAAAGTGTAAAAAACTATAAAAAAAGTGTAAGTAAATTTTATTGTGATTTTTGTGACTATGGAAGCAATAACACTCAACACTTTAGTAAACATTTGACTACACGTAAACATCAAATAAATGAATTGGCAATCACCTCGCACGATCGGCACGATAAAAAGTGTGAGACGTTAAAAATAAATAACCCATTGTACTGTTCTTTTTGTGATTATTTAGGTTCTACTAAACAAAACTTTTTGACTCATTTAAAGACAAATAAACATCAAATTTATGGAAAATTTATGGAAAACAATAAATTGATAAACATGGGTGTTAAAAAAGAGGACAAATTAAATAATAAAACATATACATGTAAACAATGCAACAAGGGTTTTATGAGTTCTTCTGGGTTGTATAGGCATAATAAAAAACAAACATGTGTATCAATTATATCAAATAAATTAAGTTCAGTATTATCTGAAACGAAATCAAAGTCTCAATATAAATCAAATTCGGAATTGCTAAATTATTTAATTAATGAAACGTCTAATTTACGTCAAACAGTAATTGAACTATCCTCAGCTATTCCAAGTCGTACATTTATTACTAATAATACAAACACAAATAATACATTTAATTTACAAATTTTTTTAAATGAAACATGCAAGGACGCGATTAATATAACCGACTTTATTGAAAACATAAAAATTTCTCTCCAGGATGTTGAAACTGTGGGAGACAAGGGGTATTTCAAATATTATTATTAAAAATTTAAATGAAATGGATGAGACAATGCGTCCAGTTCATTGTAGTGACGCAAAAAGAGAAACACTGTATATAAAGGATAATGATATATGGACAAAAGATAATGATGGAAACCCTAAAATGGTAAACGCGGTTAAACAAATTTCCGCTGAAAATATAAAACGACTTCAATATTGGCGAAAAGCTTATCCTGATTATAATGATGCACTTTCTTCCAGGTCTGACAAATATCAATCTCTTGTAAGGGAAGCGTGTAATACATCAGGTGTTAATGAATCGGAATTACGTGTAATACGCAATATATCTCGGTCAATTATAATTAATAAAGGAACGCGGGTTATTTAAAATTTTGTACAAATATTATTATACAATCAACAAAAAAATATTATAATTTATATATATTACACCTAACATATGTTTTCAGCACAAGAATATCTTTCCCCATCACAATATCAATCGTTTATTTATAACAAATGTCGTCGCAGCAAACCGAATAGTGGTGGTGCAAGTCAAGAACGTAAGCGTCAATTTAGTTCATATGAAACGACAACAAATGCAATGCGGGTAGCAAAACTTGTGCGTCTTGGTCGAGGAAAAAAAGTATCCGTCCCAATTGATGTGAATTATTTAGGAAGAATTGAAGGAAGAGGAGGAGGAGCATTGCTTAGAAATACGTTTTAAAACTACAAAGGTACTATAAACACTATTCAATAAACCCTTTGCACATGATTATTATGAACATTTTGCGAATCATTGTAAACATGAATAATGAATACCATGTTTAAAAATATTTTTTTTGTTAATTTTGTTGTGTGTATTTTTTATATATGTTAAATATATTATGGATAATATTTTTGTAATAAATTTGGAAGAGCGCAAAGATAAAATGGAACATATAAATAAAACTTTTGGTAATTATTTTAATATAAATAGAGTTTCTGCTATAAAAGATAATGAAGGATGGAAAGGATGTTTGCAATCACATTTAAAATGTATTAAATATGCCAAAGATAATAACTTAAAATATATTGTTGTGTTTGAAGATGATTGTAAACCAGTGGGAGAAAATTGGTTTGAGAGATTTAAAAATATAAAAGAGAATATTTTTGATAAAAAAGATGATTGGGATATTTTTTTAGGAGGAAGTATAAAAACAAGTATAAAACACATAACAAAATATAATTTTGAATCTGATAATATATTTAATATAGTTCGTTCTTACAATACTCATTGTATAGTATATAATCATACATGTTATGATTTTTTTTTAAACTCAAACAATGATTTACCAATTGATGTATTATGGTATCAAAAAGTTAAGTGTATTATTCCTTTACCATTTTTATTTTCAATAATATCAACAGTGAGTGATATTGACAAAAAATATGTAAAACATCATAATAAATTAATTGGGAATCAAAACAAATTAATACAACACATTGAAAGTGTTGACATTACGTGTCATGAATAGTGTATTGGTAATTATTGTGTTCATTCTTGGTGCTCTTGGGTCGTTTATGCATTTTTTATTGGAAGGAAACCACTTAAAAACTATTGCCTTGAATGCATTAAATATGTATATTCAAAAAAATAAATTAAATAGTTATGAAATCACAAATAGAGTTAATATAGAAAATATAACAAATGATAATTTAATAATATGTAATAAGACTTGTTTAAAAAATAATAATGAAGATAGTTTAATAGCTATAATTGCTATTGGTTGTATATGTACTAATAGTTATGAATATTCATATGATAAATATCCTTATGATATATATATTTTTTTACAAAATAATTAATTAATTCAATATTAATTCATTTTTTAAATCATAATTATCATCAATAATATCTTTGTATTTTACATAATTTTATTTCTTTATTTTTAATGATTATATATTAACGTTTTTTCATTTATATATATTAAGGTGGATTGAGAAAGGGGTTAATATTTTATTTGGGCATTTTTTTTCGGTATTTAGTTTCAATAAATGTTTTCATTATTTTTTTATTTTTATTATTTGAACAAAATGATAGTATTTGTTTTCGTTCTGTATTTGAAAGATATGTACTACGTAATCCACATAATCTATCCGCTATTTGCGTTTTTGTCCCACTTGTAGTTACTTTATATTTATTGGCCATTGTTTTCATCTCTTGTAAAGTTATTTCTGTCATCATACTTTATTTATATTTGTAATATATTATTATTTATATTTGTTTATAAAAATGCAGCTTTTATAAATTTATTATACTTTTGGTCATTGTATGTTTGGGTGCACAACGGTTTGTTAAACATAAATTTTAAATAACTAAATTTTCGTTTAAATTCAAGTTTTTTAGCACCCATATAAAGTAAAAATCCAAGTATTAATAAACATCCAAATAATATTGTTAATATTTTCATAATATAATCAATGCGTTCGAGGTCCTCATGTGATGTTTCCGTTTGAGTATTGGACGTAATATGAATTCGCTGCAGTCGAAGTAAATAACATACTGCTAATATACCAGTTGCTGCTATAAAAAAATAAAATTCACATTTACTTAGTATAATAAAAATAAAATATATAATACTGGTTGTTACCAACATATTTAAAAAGGTTATACTATTATTATCTGTATCAATTTTATCAAGTACAATAAAAAATAGCAGTGTTAACCATGCAATAATATGTTTTAAATAAATATTTGTATTTAATAGTGTTCGAACAGAACACGGAAATAATTCACCTGTATAATTTGCTGAAATATTCATTAATAGTAAAAAAACAACATAAATTGGAAATGATTTCATTAATAATATATAATACTGAAATATATTATCCATAAAAGGTGTACACTTTTATTTTAAACCCATGCATTAAATGTTAATTCATTTTCAGATGTTGTCATAACTGGTCTTTCAAGTGGCATTGCAATTTCATCAACTGTATTTAAATAATGAATTCGACCACGCGCTTCATTATATATTTGTTGAATACAATAAGACATAACCATATTGTTCATACGTTTAATTTGTTCGGTAAAACTTCCCAAATTTGGATTAGAATGTTGTATAAAAATACTACGCATAATAACATTTAATGTATCTAAATCTGGTGGGTCAATAATTAAATTATTTACAGATAAATCAAATACTCCTTTACGAATGCCATTTTGTAGAATAATTGCGTTTTTGGCAGAAAAAAAAGCGTTTGATAAAGGCGTTTTTTCCCATAACCCTCCAATCGGTTTTCTTAGAGACGTGCTTTGGTTTACTGGGGTTCTTGCGTAAATATTACTAAATAAATTAGTAACATCAGGACCTTGGACAACTGGACGACCATTTGATGTTGTAAAATATCTTGCCATTATTATTCTTAATTAGTATGACAATAGATAATAATAATAAAGGATAATTTCATTTAAATATAATAAAAAATGTTTTTAGAAAATTAACTCTTTTAGCAATTACAAAACATGTATTAAGACAAATATTTTTATTTATGCCATTTTAAATGTGCAATAATATAAAACGCTAATTTAATGTGTTATTGAACATTTTTATGTATAAATAAAAATGATAAAAAATATACTAAGTATATAATACATTATACTTAGTATAAAATACATACCAAATTAAAATGACTATGCAATTCTGTACCAAATGTGATAATATGTACTATACAAAATTAATGACAACTGATGATAATGATGAAATGGTTACGGATTTTTTAACTTATTATTGCCAAAAGTGTGGTCACGAAGAACTTATTAAAGATAAGGTTACGAGTATTTTAGTTACAAATGCTAATAAAACGGAACAATCATATACTAGGTATATAAATAAATACACCAAGCTTGACCCAAGTCTTCCTCGTACTAATAGACTTCAATGTCCCAACCCATCATGCATAACTCATCCACGCTATGAAAATAACTCATCAGAACAAAAAAACGACCCTCCTCAATCGGAGGCTATTTATATTCGATATGACGATGTTAATATGAAATATGTGTATTTATGTGTTCATTGTGACCAAGTATGGAACAATGAAAATAAACTATAATTTAGTATAATGATATTATGTCATCCTTGTATATACTAACTTATGATAACTATTGAATAATAAACTAATTTAAACGTTACTGTTACTGTTTTTTTTTATTGAATAAGATTGAATAACTGGAGTTTGTTTTGGCATGTTTTGATTAATTATTTGCTTTGCCTGCATTTCCATATTTTTAATTTGATTTGTAACTGTATCAAATATTTTTTGTTCAAGTATACTTTCAAATAATTTTAAACTGTTTGTATAATCACGTTCGCAACCAAGGTACAGTTCCATAATTAATTTACGAGTTTTAATAATTACACTTTCTAAAATAGTTTCTGTTAATAATGGATTAATTCTAATTCTGTTTGTGTTATGTGTAGTTTCTGGGTTTGTTTCTGTTTCTGTGTTTGTAACGGGGTCTGGAACAAAAATAAATAATGTATCGATATGTTTTAAAAGCTCGAGTTGTTTTGCTGTTGCCGTTTTAATCATATTACGAATACTGGCTGAATATTTAAGTATATTACTGGTTGATGCGGATAACTGTGTATTTTCACATATAGCACTTTTATTAAATGTTTTAAGTTTAATATCACTGAATGAGTTAATTGTTGAAGGAATATTTGTTTCTCCTGTAAATTCCATATAAAATAATTTTAGGTCATTTTTAAAAGTTTCTTCTGAAATAGGCGACATTTTTGAAAATTCACCTGTTTCATAATCATATTCGTCAAAGTAAAGTTGTTTTAGTTCATGTATGCCTGGCTCATCATCCAGTGATTTATTATTATTAGTACTACTATTTACTTCACAAAATGTTGGGGGTTGAAACTTAGGACGTTTTTTTTCTTGATTAAGATAAGCTTCACGTTGCTTTAATTCAGAAATACGAGAATCACATATATTTGTATTTCCAACTTCTCGTCCAAGCGTATCGTCTGCTTGAGTACGTCTAATAATTTCACCTGATGAATTTTTGTACATATATACAGGATTAATTGTTGTTAATATAGCCGCAAAAACATGAGCAATCTTAATATAAAATTTGGCTATTTGATTGCATTGATTTTGAGAAAGTAATTGAGAAACTGTTTTCTTTTCAGTTTGGGTTAAATTCAACTGGTTCACCGTGGTAGGATTTGACGACCATCCTTTCTGAATACGTTGATGTAAGTAAAAAAGTTCGTCATTTGTTGAACTTTTACTAATAATAGTGGATGTTAAATTAGAAAGATTATCACAATATTCTTTTTCAGATAATTTTGATAAATTTTCATAATCAGTTGAGAGAATATAGTAAGCTGCAATATAATCAATCGCAGTATAAAAATCGGAAATATTTAAATTAGAATGCGAAGAAGAATTACCCATGTTTATAATATATATAATTTATATTTATAGAAATAATTATAATTAACGTAATCAATTTATCAATTGAATAAATATTATTATGAAATATCACGAAACTACTATGGATGAGTATTTACTTGAATCGGAAAGAGTTAATTTACATCCAAAGCTTGAACCTGTATATAATAATTTACCTGATGATATAAGTAATCTTGGTAATATTATTTTTTATGGACCTTCAGGAGTAGGAAAATATACACAAGCACTACGAGTTATTAAAAAATACAGCAAAACATCGCTTAAATATGAAAAGAAAATGAGTATAACATCCAATAAAATTAGTACATTATTTAAACTAAGTGATGTTCATTTCGAAGTTGATATGGATATACTTGGTTGTACCGCAAAGGTATTTTGGTTTGATATATTCAGTCATATTTCTGATATTTTATCAACCCGTCCATCCGCACGAGGGATTATACTTTGTAAAAATTTTCACAATATTCATCCCGATTTACTTGAGAATTTTTATAGTTATATGCAAAAATCAGTTACATGCCCATATAAAGTAATTTTTATTCTTTTAACAGAACAATTAAGTTTTATTCCTGATAATATATTAAACTGTTGTCATATTATTCGTACCCCCCGTCCAACTAAAACTACATATACTCAATGTGTTCAATCATCTAAATTATGTATTAAAAAAAAATATCTTTCTCAAATTGTTCCATCAAATGTTAGAAATATAAAGGAATTAAAAGATATTTTATATGACAAGTCAGGTTCAAGTGCAGACATAAATATGACTATTCATATACCCGAATATCATGAAAAAATATGCAATAAAATACT
>Ga0233435_1003046_pt1 | contig 13192 bp, 11 predicted proteins | sample SI_122_August201_3_FD_182735 | JGI IMG/M metagenome (GOLD analysis project Ga0233435, IMG submission 182735) | Seawater microbial communities from Saanich Inlet, British Columbia, Canada - SI_122_August2016_135_MG | ecosystem: Environmental > Aquatic > Marine > Inlet | place: Canada: British... | reverse complement strand
CGATGGAAGAAAAAGTGCTCACAGTAGAGCAAGCCTTCCCTCTGACCATTCATAATACAAACCAGCAAATCACCGCACGCTGGGATTCAGCACCGGAGGTTTTTCTCTACGCAGATAAAACAACCATTAAAAGCTTAACGCCCGGCGTAACCGTTACCCTCAATACACCGGCCACCACCACCAAAAAAGACCCAAACACACTCCAACCCGTCAATATATATAGAGGGATAACCACTCTTACTGCCCAAATCCATGCTGCAGCGCACATTCAACAAGCCAGTTTTGCCATTCATTATCAGGGCTGTGCAGACAGAGGTTTATGCTACCCCCCACAAACCATCAACGAATCCATCACGTTCAACAACTCACAACCCACCCAGCCTGCTGACGATTTTTCGAACCTATTAGGTAACCCTATTAAAAGCATTACCCAAGGCCGCAGCACACCATTACCCGGCGACGAAGCATTCGCACTCAATGTCACAGCCAACGAAGGCAATACAGTATTTGCCGAATGGACAATCGCCGAAGATTACTATTTATATAAAGATAAAATTCGCATCCAAAGCAAAACGCCAGGCATTACGGTTGGTGAGATCACCTTTCCAGACAGTACGATAAAAGACGACCCAGAATTTGGTGCAACCCCTGTTTACACTCACAGCTTTAGCTTAGATATTCCACTTAACATCAGCACGCAGCAGCAACAGGTCACTCTAATCTTGGACTACCAGGGCTGTGCTGAAGTGCTCGGCATTTGCTACACCCCTCAGCATAAGACCGTCACCCTCGATCTTATTAACCCCTCTATTAATGCAGAACCGACTCCTCTAGCCACCTCATCAAATGACAGTGCAGTACTGTCTGAACAAGATGCCTTCTATCAAACGCTGAGCAATAGCTCCTTTATTTCTGTGATGGCAGCATTTTTTGTTGCAGGTTTATTCCTTTCTTTAACCCCATGTGTTTACCCAATGCTGCCTATTTTATCCGGCATTATTGCAGGGCAAGATAACCCAACACCACGTAAGTCTTTGATTTTAACAAGCATATATATTCTATCCGTCTCCTTGGTTTATGCCATTGCAGGTGTTTTTGCAGCCCTTGCAGGCGCTAACTTACAAGCCATATTCCAAGACCCTTGGATTATCGGCAGTTTTAGCCTGGTATTCGTTTTGCTGTCTTTATCCATGTTTGGTTTTTATGAGCTCAGGCTCCCTTCTCGCATGCAAAACAAGCTCAACAATATCAGCAGTAGCCAGCAAGGCGGCACGCTCATCGGTACCGCGATTATGGGTGCTATCTCAGCATTAGTCGTAAGCCCCTGCGTCACCGCCCCCATGTTTGGCGCCTTATTTTTCATCAGCGAAACGGGAGACGCTATTTTAGGGGGTTTCGCTCTGTTTAGTTTAAGTATTGGTATGAGTGGCCCACTATTTTTACTCGGCGTCACTGAAGGCAGCTTACTTCCAAAAGCAGGTCACTGGATGAACAGCATCAAGTCTATCTTTGGTGTGCTAATGCTCGCCGTTGCTATTTGGTTACTGAGCCGCGTCATTCCAGCACCAGTGACTTTAGCCCTTTGGGGATTACTGTTAATTGGCAGTTCTGTTTATTTACATGCTGTTGACCCGTTACCCGGTGAAGCCTCAGGCTGGCAAAGGCTTTGGAAAGGGCTTGGCATTGCCACACTTGTTTATGGCGTCATTTTATTGATCGGCGCGGCTTCCGGCCAGAAAGACCCTCTAGCACCGTTAAAACCACTCATCGGGCAAACAGCAGTAGCACAAAGCATGCGCCCAACATTTCAAACGGTCAGTACTTTACCTGCTTTTAAAACCGCCTTAGCTCAGGCCAAAGCCAAAAATCTACCTGCGATTGTTGATATTTATGCTGACTGGTGTGCGGAATGCAAACGCTTAGACCTAACAACATTTTCAGACAACAAGGTAAGGTCTGTACTTAGCCAGTTTAAAACCATCAAACTAGACATAACCAAGCCAAATGATGAACTTAACACCTACCTCTCCACCCTTGGTCCAATAGCACCACCCACTCAATTATTCTTTTCCAAATCAGGTGTCGAACAAAGACAACACCGGGTCATTGGCTACCAAGATCCTCAAACATTCCTCTCCACCTTACAAAGAGTTCAATCACGATGAATGCTTTCATTAAATACAGCCTTTTTATCGTTGTTGCCCTAGCCAGTGCCGCAGCGGGATTTTATTTTTCACAAAACCAATCACCCACCCCATCGAGCACACAAAAAACAACCACGAAGGTCACGTTTTCACTACCTGACTTAGAAGGGAAAATTCATCACAGTGACGAATGGGCAAACAAAATACAGGTCATTAACTTTTGGGCCACTTGGTGCCCACCTTGCCGTAAAGAAATCCCAGGTTTTGTTGAGTTACAATCCGAGTTCAAAACGCATGGCGTTCAGTTTATAGGTATTGCAACAGCTGACTCAAAAGATAAGGTTGAGGCATTTTTAAAACAGGTGCCAGTCAACTACCCTATGTTAATGGGAGAGCAAAAAGGCATTACTTTAAGCAAACAGCTTGGAAACAAGATGGGCGGCCTACCTTTCACGATTATCGTCGATCGTGACGGTAAAATTCAGAAGAGAATCTCAGGAGAACTCAGCAAAAAAGAGGCCACATCCATACTAAAACAACTCTTTTAACCCTTAATTCTCTGCAGATCACAGCAAAACTGTCATTTTTTATCACATATCTAATGTTTTACATTCAACGGCTTAGATAAAACCGCCCCATTATGGCCCGCAACAAATCACAATCTCCCTGAAAAATGTCACAAAAGAGGCTAAAATAACAGGGAAGTTGTCGCGAATGTCGTAAAAAATACCAGATTGCAATAGACAGTATTTTGATTTTCCGGCACAATATGTTGAATTACAGTGTAATTGCTAGGGGAAAACCGACCTTAATGGACATCAAGATACTGACATTAAACGGCCCAAACCTGAATTTACTTGGCCAGAGAGAGCCAGGTATTTACGGCAAAATGACACTCAATGACATTGAACAAAGTTTACAGGCCGCTGCAAAACAGCACCAATGCCAATTAGATTTTGTTCAGGAAAACGCCGAGCACCTCTTAATTGAGCATGTTCACGCTGCAATGAATGAGTACCAGTTCATCATCATTAATCCAGCCGCGTTTACCCATACTAGTGTCGCCCTTCGCGATGCATTACTGGGAGTTAGTATCCCTTTTATAGAAGTACATTTATCCAATGTGCATGCTAGAGAGCCTTTTAGGCAGCATTCATATTTATCCGACATTGCTGTTGGTGTCATTACAGGCCTTGGTGCACAAGGTTATGAGTACGCCTTTCAAGCAGCAATACATTACTTACAACAAAAACAATAACATCGTTGAAACAGGTTTGTTATGGACATACGAAAAGTTAAAAAACTGATTGAACTTCTGGAAGCTTCCGATATTGCAGAACTTGAAATTCACGAAGGTGAAGAGTCTGTTCGCATTAGCCGAAATACCTCAGCAAGCGCTGTCATGGTTGCAGCACCCGCATCAGTAGCAGCGGCACCCATTGCAGCAGCACCGGCGGTAACTCCAGCCGCTGATGATAGTGACCAAGGTGATAGCCTACCCGACGGACACATTGTTCGCTCGCCAATGGTTGGCACCATGTACCGAGCACCAACACCAGGCTCTGCTGAATTTGTTGAAGTTGGTAGCAGCGTAAAACAAGGCGACACCTTGTGTATTATTGAAGCGATGAAAATTCTCAATCAAATTGATGCCGATAAATCGGGCACCATCAGCGCCATTCTTGTCGAAAACGGTGCACCGATTGAGTATAACGAACCTTTATTTGTCATTAGTTAAATAAAAAGAAAGCCACCACCATGCTTGAAAAAATTGTCATTGCGAACCGCGGAGAAATTGCCCTAAGAATTCTTCGCGCCTGTAAAGAGCTAGGGATTAAAACCGTTGCAGTCCACTCAGATGCCGACCGTGATTTAAAACACGTCCGACTTGCTGATGAAACGGTTTGTATTGGCCCTGCCTCATCCACTGAAAGCTATTTAAATGTACCCGCCATTATCAGCGCAGCTGAAGTAACGGACTCTGTTGGCATTCACCCAGGTTATGGTTTCTTATCTGAAAACGCAGATTTTGCTGAGCGTGTTGAAAAAAGTGGCTTCGTCTTTATAGGGCCAAGGCATGACACAATCCGCATGATGGGGGATAAAGTCCAAGCCATTAAAGCCATGAGAGAGTCAAAAGTACCAACCGTACCTGGCTCTGATGGCCCACTTGGTGATAACCCGGAAGAAAACCAACGGATTGCACGTGAAATTGGCTACCCGATTATCATTAAAGCCTCTGGTGGTGGTGGCGGTAGAGGAATGCGTGTTGTCCACTCTGAAGCATCATTACTCAACGCCATTTCTCTCACCAAATCTGAAGCTGGTGCCATTTTTGGCAATGACATGGTTTATATGGAGAAGTTTTTAACCAATCCTCGCCATATTGAATTTCAAGTCATGGCTGACGAACATGGCAACGCCATCCACTTAGGTGAGCGAGATTGCTCCATGCAACGCCGCCACCAAAAGGTGGTAGAAGAAGCACCTGCACCAGGCATTACCGAAAAACAACGCCGAAAAATTGGTGACCGATGCGTCGATGCATGCAAAAAAATTGGTTACCGTGGCGCGGGCACTTTTGAGTTCTTATATGAAGATGGTGAATTTTACTTCATTGAGATGAACACTCGCGTACAAGTTGAGCACCCTGTGACAGAATTTATAACGGGTGTGGACATTGTTCGAGAGCAACTCCTTGTCGCTGGCGGCGCACCTTTATCGTACAAGCAAAAAGAAATTGAAATTAAAGGCCACTCAATCGAGTGCAGAATTAATGCTGAAGACCCCACTAATTTCATGCCGTCACCTGGGCGTATAGAGCAGTACCACCCACCAGGTGGTCTTGGCGTTCGTGTTGATAGCCACATTTATAATGGTTATTTTGTGCCACCACATTACGACTCCATGATTGGCAAACTGATCGTACAGGGTGACACGCGTGAAATCGCACTAGCCCGCATGCGTACCGCGCTAGATGAAATGATCATCGAAGGCATTAAAAGCAATATTCCGCTGCATAAAGAAATTATGCGTGATACTGCTTTCTCAAATGGTGGCGTCAATATTCACTACCTTGAGAAGAAGCTTGGCATTTAATGACAACCATTTGGCAACAAGTCACCGTTCGCGTTAACAAAAGCCAAACTGAACCTGTAGAAGACGCGCTCCTTAATTTAGGCGCGTGCTCTGTCACTTTCTCTGATGCCGAAGACCAACCTCAATATGAACCCGCCATTGGCGAAACCAAACTTTGGGACGCCACTAACGTAACCGGTTTATTTGAGGATCACGCACCACTGCTCGACATTCAAACACACCTCCTTTCAGAACAGCTCATTACCTCTGCCAACGAAGTGCAGCTAGAAACGCTTGAAGACCAGGTATGGGAACGTGCATGGATGAAAGATTTTAAACCCATGCAGTTTGGTGAAAAATTGTGGATTTGCCCAACCGGTTTCACAGTAGATGCAACAGATGCGCTCATCATTGATTTAGACCCAGGCTTAGCTTTTGGCACTGGCACCCACCCCACAACAGCATTATGCCTAGAGTGGTTAGACCGCAACCCACCAACAAACAAAACAGTGATAGATTATGGCTGTGGATCAGGCATTTTAGCCATTGCAGCCGCCAAATTAGGTGCCACCCAGTGCGCTGCCGTCGACATAGACCCTCAAGCGATCGAGGCAACCCTAATCAATGCTGAAAACAATCAAGTCACACAACATATTGCCTGCTACCTACCCGAACAATTTCAACCATTTAAAGCGGACACACTCATCGCCAATATTCTCGCCGCCCCACTGGTCACATTTGCAGAGCTATTTAGCACACTCATCAAACCTGGTGGCCAAATAGCCCTGTCAGGCATTTTAGAAGAACAAACCAATATGGTGTTAGAAGCCTACCACCCCTATTTCAATTTACAGCCGCCAAAGCAACAAGGTGATTGGATTTTAATCACAGGCGAACTCAAGCGTTGAGGTTGAATAATGTTCAGCTATACTAAACATATATAACCATACATATTGCCCCTGCTTAGCAACAACACAACAAAAATGATGCTGTTGCTGTAACAGTAGGGGTGAATTATTTCAACATAACACACTCCAATAGCCGGCCGCCTCACACCTATGTACACACAATGCCCTAACTGCAGCACAGTCTACCGTATAACGACTGAACAGCTTAAAATTGCCGGCGGCAAAGTTAAGTGCAGTACCTGTGCCGTTGTGTTTAATGCCTTAAAAGCACTCGGTGACCACGACGACGAAGACATCGACATTGAAGAAGAAAAAACAGTCATTGCCGATAAACCCTCCACGACATCAGATTCTGACCTTGAGCGTGAAGACAACACACAAATAACAGAGCCACCCAACCCTCCTCTGCGCCAACATGATAGAGAGCCCGCCGTTAAAGACGAGCCCACCATAGAAGTGGCTCCAGCCAAAAGGCCACTGGAAAAAACAAGGCAAGCCCCCCCTAAACCACCAAAGGAAGCACCACCACCTCCTCCTACAGCAAGTGCGTCAACAGCCATTGAGCTAGAAGACCTAATTAACACCAGAACCATCACGCCAATGACCTTTGTCTGGATTACAGGCAGTGTATTATTACTGCTCAGCCTTTTTATCCAGAATGGCTACCACAACAGACTCACCTTAGCTCAAGACCCCGACACACGAGAATCTATTGTCTCTCTGTGTGGTTATTTAGGGTGTGACTTACCACCCATGCGCGACGTTGACAGAATCACCATCAAAAGGCGTGATGTTCGAGAACAAAACAGCATCCCCAAAACACTACTCATCAATTTAACCATTATGAATCAAGCACGTTTCGTACAGCCCTACCCTGAAATTCAAATTACGCTATACGATGCCCAAAAAAATGAAATAGGCAAAAGGCGCTTTGCATCCAGTGAGTTCATCTCCAATCAAGATATGCTTGAACGCGGAATGCCACCTAAAACACCTACTCATATCGAGTTTGAGGTGGTTGCACCTCAAGCCGGAACAGAAGGTTTTACTTTCGATTTTTTCTAAATTCTGGCCACCATTGACCCTCAATTTACAAAACTCACGTATAAAAAAAAATTGTATAAATTTTTTTCAGTTTCCAAATCACAGACTTACCTATTTGCAAGGAATAAGTGTGCTGTATTGACCTTCATTCCTACAAATGTTGGCGCTATAATGGCCACCCTTTTAGATCAGCTCAATATTAAAACATGCGAATTGGCCATTACTCATTTCAGCGTCCAATCATCCTAGCCCCAATGGCTGGCGTGACAGACCAAGCTTTTAGACAACTCTGCCGAGCTCATGGTGCAGACATGACTGTCTCAGAAATGGTCACCGCTAAACCCGATTTATTAGGCAGCCGAAAATCTCAGCTTCGATTAGTCGCAGACGACCCAACAGCACCACTCATTGTACAAATGATGGGCAACGAGCCCGCCGCAATGGCAAAAGCGGCTACATACTATATAGAACAAGGCGCTGACATCCTGGATATCAACATGGGCTGCCCGGCCAAAAAAGTCTGTAATACCGCTGCAGGTTCCGCCCTACTCAAAGACAGCAAGCTCGTTAGCCAAATATTGACTGCAGTAGTGGACGCCTCAACGGTGCCTGTCACCTTAAAAACCCGCACAGGCTGGGATGCTGAACATAAAAATATCCCAGACATCGCCAAAATAGCTGAAGACTGCGGCATTCAAAGCCTCACCATTCACGGCAGAACAAAAGCATGCGGTTTTAAAGGCAATGCCGAATACGAAACCATTGCCAGCGTTGTACAATCGGCCAATATTCCCGTGATAGCCAATGGTGATATCACCACCGTGGAAAAAGCCAAACACGTTTTAGAATACACCAAAGCAGATGGCCTCATGATTGGCCGCGGCGCTTTTGGCAAACCGTGGTTTTTTAATCAGATAAAAACCTATCTAGCCACAGGCGAACAAATAGCCGCTCCCAGCCAGGAGGCTCGGAGCCTGCTCATACAACAACACATTGCCAACATACATAATTTATATGGTGAGTACCTAGGCATACGAATCGCACGCAAGCATTTTGCTTGGTATGTGCAACACTATGCCAACCAAAAAGCCCTCAGACAGCGCTTTAACCCGCTCACCACAGCAGCACAACAAATAGCGTTAATAAAAATCATTTTTGCTGAAGACATCATGGAGGACATCGCAGCATGAGCCAACACAATACGGCAACAACCAGAGTCATATCTCACCTATCCATTCCAGAAATGGCTGTGGAGGATGACTTGGTCAGTGAATGTATTAAAAAATCGATGTCAAAATATTTTGACCAAGTGAGCTCAAATCACGCGACTGGCTTATATCAACTTGTTATTTCTGAAGTTGAAAAACCCTTACTAGAAAGCGTGATGGGGTACACCCAGAACAACCAATCAAAAGCAGCACAAGTACTCGGCATCAGCCGTAGTACGCTCAGAAAAAAACTCAGTCAGTACGAACTGTAGTGTCATAAACACCTGCAACCGCTCAGATAACCTGTTGCGTTATCTGAAGCGCTGCAAGCTCACCACTCAAGGAAGAACAACATGGCGAAGATCCAACGCGCACTCATCAGTGTTTCGGACAAATCAGGCATTGTCGAACTGTCTAAAGCCCTTAACGAGCTTGGCATCGAAATATTATCCACTGGCGGTACAGCAAAAATATTACAAGACAACAGCGTCCCAGTCACTGAAGTTTCAGATTACACCGGCTTTCCAGAAATGATGGATGGCCGCTTAAAAACACTACACCCTAAAATTCACGGCGGTTTATTAGGTCGTCGCGGCACAGATGATGCCGCCATGAGCGAGCACAACATCCCAACGATTGATCTTGTGATTGTGAATTTATACCCTTTTGAAGCCACCATCGCTAAACCAGATTGTACACTGGCACAAGCCATCGAAAACATCGATATTGGCGGACCAACAATGCTTCGAGCTGCTGCGAAAAATCACAAAGACGTCGCCGTTGTCGTCAATGCAGATGATTACGACGATGTTCTCGCCGAAATCAAAACCAGTGATGAAATTTCACAAGCAACCCGATTCAAGCTCGCCGTTAAAACGTTTGAACACACAGCAAAATACGACGGCAACATTGCCAACTACTTAGGTTGCATTAACGACGAAGAAACAGCCGCCTTTCCAAACACTTTCAACCTACAATACAAGCATGTACAGTCTTTGCGCTATGGTGAGAACCCACATCAAAGTGCTGCATTTTATGTTGAACACAACCCAGCTGATGCCTGCATCGCGACCTCTGTTCAACACCAAGGTAAAGAGTTGTCATACAACAACATTGGCGACACAGATGCTGCGCTTGAATGCGTAAAATCATTTGATGACACCGCGTGCGTCATCGTCAAACATGCAAACCCCTGTGGTGTTGCTGTTGGCAGCAGCTTATTTGAAGCTTATGACCGAGCCTTCAAAACCGACCCAACCTCAGCCTTTGGTGGCATTATCGCATTCAACAGGGCCTTAGATGTTGAAACAGCACAAGCGATTATTGACCGTCAGTTTGTTGAGGTCATCATCGCCCCAAGTATTGCAGAAGATGCACTTGAAGCGCTAAGTGCCAAGAAAAACGTTCGCGTGCTCTCAACCGGCCAATGGGCCAACAGCACGATGGAAGGCTTAGATTTTAACCGCGTCAGCGGTGGTTTATTAGTACAAGGCCGAGACAATGGTGTTGTTGCCGAGTCAGACTTAAAGATCGTGACAGAGCGCCAACCAACCGAGCAGGAAATGCAAGATCTTCAGTTTGCATGGAAAGTGGCTAAATTCGTGAAATCTAATGCCATCGTGTACTGCAAAGATGGTCAAACCATCGGTGTTGGTGCAGGCCAAATGAGCCGCGTGTACTCCGCTAAGATTGCAGGCATTAAAGCTCAAGACGAAAACCTAGAAGTACCCGGTTCTGTGATGGCGTCAGATGCATTCTTCCCATTTCGCGATGGTTTAGATGCTGCCGGTGCTGCAGGCATTACCGCTGTTATCCAACCTGGCGGCTCCATGCGCGATCAAGAAGTGATTGATGCTGCCAATGAGCATAACATTGCCATGGTCTTCACCGGTATGCGTCACTTTAGACACTAAGCATTACCCTGTCTGCGCTTCCGATGGAAGCCGCAGGCAATTTCAAGCTCAGCAGTTATAAATTTACGACGAGTAAAAAACCATGAACGTACTCATTATCGGCAGTGGCGGACGAGAGCATGCACTCGCATGGAAAGCGGCACAATCAGAACTGGCTAACACCGTGTATGTTGCCCCCGGAAATGCGGGAACGGCATTAGAACCCAACATCGAAAATATCGACTTATCTGTCTCTGACTTTCCAGCCCTAATCGATTTTGCCAAAAACAATGACGTTGGCTTAACCATCATTGGCCCCGAAGTCCCACTCGTTGAAGGCATTGTCGATGCCTTCACAGAAAATGGCTTAAAATGCTTTGGCCCTTCCAAAGGCGCGGCCCAATTAGAAGGCTCCAAAACCTTCACCAAAGACTTTTTAGAACGACACAATATCCCAAGTGCAGCCTATGGCACCTTCACCGAAGAAGATAAAGCCATAGCCTACCTACAATCACAAAACACCTATCCCATCGTCATAAAAGCCGATGGCTTAGCAGCGGGTAAAGGGGTGGTGATTGCTGAAAATGAAGCCCACGCCAGCACCACCGTTAAAGATATGCTGTCTGGCAACAGTTTTGGAGATGCCGGCTGCAGAGTCGTTATCGAAGCGTTTTTAGTCGGTGAAGAAGCCAGTTTTATCGTGATGAGCGATGGTAAAAACATCTTGCCTTTGGCCACTTCACAAGACCATAAAGCCCGCGATAATGGCGACAAAGGCCCTAACACAGGCGGAATGGGTGCCTATTCTCCAGCCCCCTTAGTCACAGATGCATTACACCAGCAAGTGATGGATGAAGTCATCAAACCGACGGTTAATGGCATGGCCGCCGAAGGCAATACCTATGTTGGTTTTTTATATGCCGGCCTAATGATGACCGCCGATGGCCCAAAAGTGCTGGAATATAACTGCCGCTTTGGTGACCCTGAAACACAACCCATCATGATGCGCTTACAGTCCGATTTAGTCGCACTATGTTTAGCCACATTAGAGCAAAAACTCGAGACAACGACAGCTCAGTGGCATGCACAAACTGCCCTTGGCGTCGTACTTGCAGCGGGAGGCTACCCTGACGCCTACGAAAAAGGCAAAGTGATTCATGGGCTAGACAAATTTGGCGAGAATGACCTTAAAGTATTTCACGCTGGTACCATCCAATCAGGCAACGACACTTTAACTCAAGGTGGTCGAGTGCTCTGCGTTTGCGCTTTAGGTGACACCGTGAAGGCCGCACAGACGCGCGCCTATGAAGGCGTTAATTTAATCCAATGGGAAAATGTTTACTTTAGAACCGACATTGGCTTTAAAGCACTGTAAAAACAAACAGCTGAAGAATAACGGGCGGTTGTTACTCAACCGCTTTTGCCACAATTTCCTGCATAATACTCGCAAACTCAGGTAACCACGGGTTAGCTGTCACATCCACCTCAGGCAGGTTATACACAATATAAATTTGCTCTGCCGCTTTGGGCAAGGTGTATATGGAAATTTTGAATGGACAAAAACGGATATTATTCGGGTCTGCTGCCATCATTTTTCGAGAATAATACGCACTACAAAATTCAATCGCGACAGCCTTGCCATAAACACGCTGCTTATAACCTAGGTCTTTACCGGTTCGATCAAGCATGACACCAATATCAGACACATGACTCAAAGACATCCCTTGTGCCGCAATTCCCTCTAAAATCACCGATTTAACATCATCAAAATCATCTTCAGTCACTACCGCATACAAGGACTCAGCCGCCGATGATGTTGCCATACTCAAAAAACAGAGCAAGTAAGCCAGCCACTTCATAATCCCCCCTTTATCTCACTCATAATTCATCCAAGCATGCCACTTTTAACCTGCAGATCCTACCCCTACCCAGAGTATTGTTGACTATAATTGGGTACAAATATGATTGATGTCATGACTAATTCACACACATCATTGATAATCGTTCTTTTAACCTATTGAGGCTACGCCTGTGGATCAAAATTCTGTCGACAAACGCATTAGCACGAATATTGATGCCATTAAGCGCGCCCTGTCTCACCACCTAATCTACAGTGTTGGCAAAGACCCCATTACTGCCACTAAACGAGATTGGTACTTAACCACAGCACACAAAGTCAAAGATCATCTTATTCATCGCTGGATGGAAACGATGCGTACCTATTATCGCCAAGATGTAAAACGGGTGTACTACCTCTCAATGGAATTCTTGATTGGTCGCACTTTGGGCAATAGCTTACTCAACCTTGATTTTGAAAAAGAAATTAAGCAAGCCCTAACCGAAATGGGTTTAACGCTAGAACAAATCATCGAGCTAGAGCATGACGCAGCACTCGGCAACGGTGGCTTAGGCCGATTAGCCGCTTGCTTCTTAGACTCTTTTGCCACCCTCTCATTACCTGGATATGGCTATGGCATCCGCTATGAATACGGCATGTTCGCCCAACAAATTTACGATGGATACCAGGTTGAACACCCTGATAATTGGCTAAGCAATGGGAATCCTTGGGAGTTTCCCAGAGAAGAAGTGGCCTACCCGATCAAATTTCGCGGCCGAGTAGTTGAATACACAACGGAAGAAGGCAAAGCATGCCATCATTGGGTCGATGCAGAAGAAGTCATCGCGATGGCTTATGACAGCCCAATTCCAGGGTATGGCACCGATACAACTAACAATATGAGACTGTGGTCCGCTAAGGCCACACATGACTTTGATTTACAATATTTCAACGAAGGGAATTACATTCAGGCCGTCGCCGACAAAAATGGATCGGAAGTTCTGTCAAAGGTGCTCTACCCCGATGACTCTACCTTGCGTGGTAAAGAGTTACGATTTAAACAGCAGTATTTCTTTGTGAG
>Ga0233435_1003037_pt1 | contig 13222 bp, 14 predicted proteins | sample SI_122_August201_3_FD_182735 | JGI IMG/M metagenome (GOLD analysis project Ga0233435, IMG submission 182735) | Seawater microbial communities from Saanich Inlet, British Columbia, Canada - SI_122_August2016_135_MG | ecosystem: Environmental > Aquatic > Marine > Inlet | place: Canada: British... | reverse complement strand
CAAAAAAAATGAGTAAAAAGTTATTTAAAACTTTTTTACTCTTTTTTTAAGTCAATTATTGGCTTTAATTAGATTAAAATTCAATATATTTTGTAGTATTATTTTCCCCATACGTGAAAAAGAACCTAAAAGTTTTGACAAGAAAATATATGTGAATATACTTGAGTAAATAGTTTAGAAATTAATTATAAATTATGACAGATCAAGAATTAAAAGATTTAGTTGCAGGTAATGCTGTAACTATGAAAAGTTTGCAGGAAGGTACTAAGAAAATGCAAGGAACTTAAAAGAATGAATAAGAGAATTAAGAGAATCACAAAAAAAGACAGATAAACAAGTAGATAAAACATCAAGAGCTGTAAATAAATTAGAAATAACAATGAAAGAAATATAAGGATTTATAATAAATGAAAAATTAAATCAGAAATAGATATAATATGAGTAAATGGATCTAAAGTATTCATAACAGAGACAAAGACAAAATTACATAAAGATCATATAAATAAATTAATAAAAGAAACAATACCAAATTTTAAGAAATATGATAGAAGACATTCATGAATGAAAGTATTTTGAGTAGTATGAGCAAGAGTAGTAACAGAAAGAGTTAAAAAACATGCTTATGATAATTGATTATATGTTATTCAAGAGTATAATGATTGAAATGCAATAATGTTAGAAGAAAGTTTAAAAACAGTTAAGAGTTTGTAAGTTTTATTTTTTCTTTACAAAAACAAAAAAACTTATAAAATAAATAAAATTTTTATAAGTTTTTTATTAATAATAAAATAACAATTATGCAAAAAAATAATAAGTTAGCCTTTACATTATTAGAATTAATAGTGGTAATCACTATATTGGCAATATTATGAACCATAGCATTTATAGCAATGGAATGATACTCAAAAAGTGCTAGGGATTCTACTAGATTAAGTAATATGTCTAGAATAAAAACTAGTTTAGAATTATTTTCATTACAAACTTCGAAATATCCAGAATCAACTAATCCTATTCAAGTAACATATGTTACAGATAATCTAAATCTATGGAATCAGGGGAGTTTTTGAATGCAAACTTTCAGAAATATAGAAAAATTAGATAGAATTCCTCTGGATCCATTAACAGATAAGCAGTATATTTATTCAGTTACAAGTACATGAAAAGAATATCAATTATGATGAATGCTAGAAACTGATGACTTCGTAGGAATCCCCCCAAATCCTTTTATTAAAGGGGGAGTAACTCCTCAAGTTAATGCATTAGAACAAGAATCAAAATTTAGAGTAATAGGGAATTATAATTGAAAAATGCTAAAAGTACCAAATGGAACAAAAACAACAATATTAGCAGTACCAAGTATAATAACTCTATGTTGAACAAATGTAGAAGAAATAGTTAATAATAATTATTTCTTACATGATTGATATAACAGATTCCCAAGAGAATTTAATGGAGTAGGAACATATACACAGTGTGATGGTACATGAGAAATATTAGTAAATAGTTGAAGTTTAGTTATATTTGATGGGAATACAAATAGCTTGGTATGAGAAGAAAATACACAAGCAAGAATAGATTTAATATCAAATATACAATCAGCATATACCTGAACATACTTAGCATCAAATAATGATAGCCTATCAAGTATATTATCAATAGATATAGAATCTAATCCAGAACAAGCTGATTTATTATGACAGTGAATAGTTAGTGGTAATATAAATACTAGTATAATTTCCTCAGGAGGAGATAGCAGTTTAGATAATAATACATCAATAAGTGATAATACAATTACAATAAATGCTTGATTTGAAATATTAGATATACCTAATGTTTGACAAAGGGAATTATATACAAAAACAATCGATTGAAAAAAGTATGCATTATTAAGAAATACTGCTACTACTATGCTACTTGCAGATAAAATAGATCCAACATGAAGTTGAACATATATATCTGATGATGTATGGTTATATTTTAGAGACAATGGTGATAATATAAGATTTGATTATTCTGATGATAGTTTTATATTTTGAGTAGACTGAAATTTAAAATATATGAGGGAAAATACTTGAGTTTGTGTTGACTTACCAAATAGTTTAAGTCAAACTAATTTATATTGGCAGGAAGATAGTTGATGTTCATGAGTTGGACAAGATTATACAATAATACCAGAATGAGATAATCTACATTTATATACACATAGTTCTTTATGACATAATATTGCAATAATATCTACAGAACCAAATTCTCAAATAGCTACATTTACTAATAATATTATTAGATGAGTTCGGGTAGAAATACCTAGTTGAGTTACTATGGTAGTAAATCCAAATTATTCAAATGTTGTTGATAGTGATAATTCAAGTACTTGGTATGTATCAAGTTTAAATAATACTATAAAAATGCATTCATGGCCTTGGCCATCACGGGGAACTAGTTTTCAAACAGAACAGGGGTGATATACTCCACTTTTTAGTTGAACATGATCTACTTCTGTACAGAGTAGAGATACTATATGAACTATAGATTTTAATCGGGAATATTTTTATGAAACAGATAATTGAAAATTTAGAGTAAAGGCTGAAAATTATTTAAGATGAACAAATATTATTTGAGAATGGTGAAATATTACTAGTTTTTGAGATGTCAGTGAAGTAAAAGATTTTTCTCGTGCAAGATCATGAGTAACTCGGTTAACAACATTGAAAATGTATAAAGATTGATATGATAAACTTTGTTTTTATTTCTCAGAAAATTCTATTGCATATAATTGATGTATTTCATTAAATTAATGAATCAATTTTAATAATTCGAGCTCTGACTCGAATTATTTTTTTTAAAATAAATTTAAAAAATCTTTTGACTAATCCCATATATATATATACTGAAGTTATCAAAAAATAGTTTTGATAGCTTTTATTATTATAACAATAATTTTATGAAAAAATTTAAGTACACAAAATTGTTAGTTTCAATATTATTATCAGTATGAATTACATCATGATTAGTATTTGCATGGAATGGTTTACAGGCAACAGATTGAGATACACTAACTGCAGCTAAGTGGAATGAGTTGGTTACAAAAGTAACAGGGATAGAAACAAATACATATACTAAAACAGAAATTGATAACAAATGATATTTAACTTCTACTACATGATGATGAGTTCAATTATCAAGTACTTGTACTACATCTACACCTTGAGTGATGAATTATGACTCTGTAAATGAGCTAATGAATATCTGTTTATGATGAGAATGGCAAACATTTGCAAGTGCTGTAAAAATATGATGAGATATATCTAAACCATGATTGTCTTGTAAAGATATATTAGATAATTGATGAAATGTTTGAGATGGATTATATTGGGTAATTATATGATGAGTAACAAAACAAGTATATTGTGATATGACAACTGATGGATGATGATATATGTTAATAGTTACATTAACAAATCAAACAACAAATATAACATGAAGTACTCCTCCATGGAATAAAGGGCTTTGAACACCAAATGTATCAGAATTTTATTCAATGGATATATCAAGTTTAAATCAATGATCAGATTGGAATAGTTTTATGATAAAAGAATGATGAGGTAAATGGGTAGCAACTGAAGTATCAGAAATATATAATAATTATTCTTGAAAGACATGAAGATATACTTGAACAGCAGATAATCATTTACTTATGTGAAAGGCAAGTTGAAATATTAGATGAGATACAGTGAGTGCTTCATATATAAATAAAATTGAATCATGAAATAAAATTCGGTGAATAAAATCTTGTTCAAATGAATGATGATGCAAAACTGATTGAAATGAAGGATTATCTATAGCATATTGAGAACAAAATCGGTGACCTTGTTATTCTTGAACAGAAAATATATCATTTTGAAATGCACGGTGACATTCGTCAACAACACGTATATCTTTATGTTGGTGATGACATAGTGACCCCTCAGCTACTCTACCTTTAACTTATTGGATTAAATAAATAAAGAATAAAACTTTTTTTACAAAGTCTTTATTTTAAAAACAAGATTACAAATTTTATCTTTTTATAAAATATTATGAAAAAAATTAAGTATATAAAATTGTTAGTATCAATAGTATTATCAGTAGGGATTACATCATGATTGGTATTTGCATGGAATGGTTTACAGGCAACAGATTGAGATACATTAACTGCAGCTAAGTGGAATGAGTTAGTTACAAAAGTAATAGGTATAGAAACAAATACATATACAAAGTCAGAAATAGATGCAAAATGATATTTAACTTCTACTTCATGATGATGAGTACAGCTTTCAGCTACATGTACAATTTCAACACCAGGAGTAATGAATTATGATGTTGAAAATCAATTAATGAATATCTGTTTATGATGAGAATGGCAAGAATTTGCAAGTGCTGTAAAAATATGATGAGATATATCTAAACCATGATTGTCATGTAAAGACATATTAGATAAATGATGAAATATTTGAGATGGAATATATTGGATAAAACCAACTTTAACTACATCTGCTATTGAAGTATATTGTGATATGACAAATGATTGAGGTGGTTGGACATTAGTTATGGTAACAGGTAATTGAGGAAGTCATTCATGGTTAACAACTGAACAATGACCTATAACTGCTATTAGACCAACACCATTACCTGCAACTAATGTTCATTATAAAATGTCAGATGATATGATGAATCAGATAAAAGGAACAACAGGAGAAGATATAGCAATTCGTATGATAGAATCTGAAAAATATAATGTAAAACGTTTTTGAAAAAGATCATGTACATTATGAACTAGTTATGCAGATAATAATGATTCAGATTGTGTTTATGTTACAGGTGTATATTCAGAAAATCCTACATATACAAATTTATCAGATACTGATAGTTGGAAATTTTACTTATGAGCAATTAATAGTTGAGTTGATACTTCATGGAAAAGATTGAGTGTTTATGGTAGAAATAATTATTGATTTCATTATTGACGGAAGGGACCAACTTTATGATATAGTTTTTGATGAACAATGTGGGTTAGATAAAATATTTAATTAATAATTAAAAAAACTTATAAAAATTTAATTTTTATAAGTTTTTTTGTAGAAAAATTTGCAAAAAATAAATAATATATTATACTATATATGTCTATATGTATAACATACAGTATATGAAAAAGTTAACATTAAATATATGAAATAGTAAAAATACAATTTTTACTGTGACTGAATTAGCTAATTATTTGGAATATGGTACAGAAAATTCTTTAAGACAAAAACTATCTAATTATGTAAAAAATTGATATATAGAAAATGTAGCTAGGGGAGTATATAGTATACCAGGAAAACAAATAGATAGATATGAATTTGCAAATAAAGTATATTCACCAAGCTATATTTCTTTTTTCTCAGCATTATATCATTATTGAATAATATTTCAAGCAGAACCAAAAGATGTTTATTTAGCATACATGAAATCTGAAAATAAATATTTTGAAAAGTTGGAAATAAATATACATTTAAAAAATTTAAAAAAAGAATTACTGTTAAATACAGTTTGATTAGAATTTAAAGATACATATACAATAGCATCAAAAGAAAGAGCATTTTTAGATACAATATATCTTTATGATAATATTTATTTTGATAATATTGATATATTAGATATAGAAGAAATAAGAAAAATTATATCAATTTATCCAAGACAAAATATGATGAAAAAAAGAATTAAAAAATATTTTCCTAATTATTAATTATATGAATGCAATAGTAGCAAAACTAGATAAACAAAAACATAATAATATACTATTAAATATATTACTAGATATTTCAAGAGACTCATTATTATCAAAAAAATTATTATTTAAATGATGAACTTTACTTTATTTTTTATATGGATTAGATAGATTTTCAACAGACTTAGATTTTGATTTAATAAATATATGAAATAAAGAATTAGTATTAGAAAAAATATGAAATATATTAAAAAAATATTGAGAAGTTAAAGATTTAAGAATAAAAAGATATACTATTTTTGGAATGCTTTCTTATTGAGACATAGATCATAATATAAAAATAGAAGTAAGTTTAAGATGAGTTTCATGAGAATATAGTTATAAAAATTTTTTGTGAATAAAACTTAATACAATGAATATAGAGGATATTTTTTCAAACAAATTAGTTGCTTTAATAAATAGATCTCAGTTAGCAAATAGAGATATTTATGATATACATTTTTTACTTAAAAAACAAATATTAGCAAATAAAGCCATTATTATACAGAAAACAGGAGAAAATTTAAGTGATTATATTATAAAAGTGATAGATTTTTTACAAAAACTACCAAAGAATTATAATATATTAAATTGATTATGAGAGGTATTAGATAGTAAAAAGAAAGCTTTTTGTAAAAATAAATTAATTGATGAAACTATATTTTTATTACATTGATTGAAATAAACAACGTGATTTTATATTTGAAACAGATATAAAAAAAATGATAAAAATAAAAAAGCAGCTACAATAACTTGTAGCTGCTTTTTGGATGTTTTTATTTTCCAACTTCAATTTTATGAAAAAATTTAAGTACACAATCTGATGATTTTAAACAACATAGGCATTTAGTTCCAAATTTAACACAGCTAGTATCAAATAGAATATGAAGAGTTGGTTCTTGGGATAAAAATGATTGATGAACAAATACTGAATATACAGATAATCAGTGATGATCAGAAACTCGTCCAGTTAATGTTTATTTATTATATTGTCAAAAAAATTAATTTGATTATTAGAATTTAATATAATCAGATAAAATTTTCTCTTTACAAACACAAAAAAACTTATAAAATAAACAAAATATTTATTTTATAAGTTTTTTTTATGATAAAATTAAGTAATTTTCCAATAAAGACATTGAAAACAAGACCTAAAATAAGTGATAATGTTTCTACAAGTATATTATTACAAGCAGGTTTTATAAGACAAACAATGGCAGGAGTTTATAATTATACAACACTAGGTTTAAAAATATTGAGAAATATAGAAAACATAGTTAGGGAAGAAATGAATAATTATTGAGCAAGTGAAGTGCTTATGTCATCATTATCACCAAAAGAATTATGGGACAAAACAGGTAGATGGGATTCAATAGATGTTTTTTTTCACCTACCATCATGACATGAGTGAAAAGAATATGGATTAAATTCTACACATGAAGAAATAGTAACACCACTTGTATGAGAATTTATAAATTCATATAAAGATAATAATGCATGTGTATATCAAATGCAAACAAAATTTAGAAATGAAAAAAGAGCTAAATCAGGATTATTAAGAGGAAGAGAGTTTTTGATGAAAGATGCTTATTCATTTCATATATCTAATGAAGAATTCGAAAAATATTATGAATGAATGAAAGATGTTTATATGAAGATATTTGATAGACTATGATTAGCTCAAGATACATATATTACTATAGCTGACTGATGATGTTTTACTGATAAAAATTCACATGAATTTCAAACATTATTAGCAATCTGAGAAGATAATATTTATATTTGTGATAGTTGTGGTTTATCTCATAATGAAGAATTAATTAATAAAGAAGAATTAATTAATAAAGAAGAATGATTTAAATGTTTTAAATGTTGAGATATAAATCATAGAATTGAAAAAGCAAGTGAAGTGTGAAATATATTTCCACTTGAAACTAAATATTCAAAACCATTTTGATTAAAAATGCTAGATGAAAACAATAAAACACAAGATGTAATTATGGGATGTTATTGAATAGGTATTTCAAGACTTATGTGAGTAATAGCAGAATATAATATGACTGAAAAATGAATATCTTGGCCAGAAAGTGTTGCACCTGCTGATTATTATATAATAGTAATATGAGAACAAAATTTAGAAAAAGCAAGTGATTTGGCAGAAAAATTAGAAAGTAAATGAAAAAGTGTAATACTTGATGATAGGATGTGAAAAAAAGTAGGTTTCGGACAAAAAGCAGGTGATTGTGAATTATTTTGAATACCAAATAGGATAGTAGTTTCTCCAAAAACAATTGAAGCTTGAGGTTTTGAGTTAACTAGTAGAGGAGAGGAAAGTGAAATAGTTAGTTTTTAATTATATATATTATGGTAGATAATAATGAAATAAGTGCAATAGTTGAAAGTAATTGAAAAAAATATATTTCTAAGGAATTATATGATTATGCTGAATGACATGTTGATACAGTTAATAAATTATTAAATGGAGTATGATGACATAGTTTTAATTTTTGGGAAAAATTAGATGTAATACCTGTTTGACAAAAAGTAGATAAAATAATTGAAAATTGTATATTAGAAGAAGAAGAAGAAGAAGAGTTAGTTTAATGTATTAATTTTATTAAAATTATGATAAAAATAATAATACTTGCAGATTCATATAAGCATTTTGAAAATGCAGTGAAAGAATATGAAAAAAGATTAGGAAAAAATATAGAAATAATAAAATTAAAACCAGTAAAAACAGGGAATATAATACAAAAAGAAACAGAGTTATTAAAAAAGTATTTAGTTAAACAAAATTGATACAAAATAGTATTAAACCCAAAATGAAAAAATATAGATACAAAAGAATTTTATAATCTAGTAGAAGAAAAGAAAATAGAGTATAAAAATATAATCTTTATAATATGATGAGCATATTGAATAGATTATAAAAATCTACAAAATCAAATAAACTATGAATTAAATTTAGGGAAAATGACAATGCCACATAGTTTAGCATTGCTAGTTTTAATAGAGCAAGTATATAGAGTAGACATGATTAAAAAATGAAGTAGTTATGATAAATAGGATTTTTGAATTACAAAAAATCTTTTGACAAAAATAGTATTTATTAATATAATGTATATAGCTTTCATGTATGGGAGTTAAAAAATAAGATAAGATGTATATAAAAAGAGAGGTGTTCGAGACCTCTCTTTTTATGTTGTTTTAGTTTTTCTTTTAGGAAGTTTTTTCTTAATAGAAAAACTAACAACATAACCTTTCCATATAGGAAAAGTTATATATACTTTCATGGTTAATAAATTAAAAAATAAGATAAGCACATAGTTATTATTTTGAAAGTTAAAAATAATAACTATATACATTTTATACAAAAATAATTAAAAGTAAATTTTTTTTTAATAAAACTTTAAAAAAAAAATTTGCAAATTTTTTTTTTTTATAATAGAGTAGATTGCAATGTTGATTCTTACAGATCAGGACTAACAGTTTTTTGAGTAGTTTATGCAGCAAGTATAACTTCAACTACAGATACAGTATCTTCTTGAGATAGTATAACATCAACAACAAAACCAATATTTAATGCATACTCTGAAAGTAGTTTGAGTATAACATGAAATATGAATGTAACATTTCCTTCGGAATCTGTAGATACTACAAACTCTTTTGATGGAACTACATTTACAGCACCAGTAACATGATACTATTACTTTTCTACATCAATCTCATATCAATGATGAGATTGAAGTGATGATACAACATATATATCTTTTTTAAAAAATACTTCAACTCATCATTGAAGAGTAGTTTATAATATAAAAGCAAATTCAAAAGCTTGAATAGAAGATGTAGTTTCAACAAATGCTATAATACAATTAAATCAATGAGATACAGTAAAAGTATTTCAAGATAATCACCAAAACACTATAACTACTTTTGAATATAGGTCATTTCAAGGATATTTGATAAATTAAAAAAATCTTTTGACAAAAATAGTGTTTATTAATATAATATATATAGCTTTCATGATATTGAAGGTTAAAGAAAAAAATAGGTAATAAAAAGAGAGGTGTTGAGACCTCTCTTTTTATGTTGCTTTAGTTTTTCTTTTAGGAAGTTTTTTCTTAATAGAAAAACTAACAACATAACCTTTCCAAATAGGAAAAGTTATATATACCTTAATTTTGATATATGGTTAAGAATTAAAATAGGTAACTTTATTTTTTAAAACAAAGTATATAAAATGTATTTATTAAAAAATAAAAGTCAAAATAAAAAAATCTATTGCAAAGATTGTAAATAAGACTATTATATAGTAGTCTTATTTTTATTGTCACCTTTTTCAATAAAAATAGTTATAGATAATGTAGATTATTTTATAAACTAATTTTTTTATTATGAAATTAAAAATATTGTTATTAAGTTTATTTGTTTCAATGTTTTTTATTAATTCTACTTTGGCTGTAGTAGAAGATGGAACCGTAACAGTGTGAGAACCAGAAATAAATGAAGAAGAAGTTAAAGAATGTATGAGTGAATGATTTTCCTTAGAAGATTGTTTGCCAATGAATACTATTCAAGAAGAAAATAAAGATGATAATCAAATAATAGATAAATTAAAAGAAATAGAAGATAAAGATGAAGAAGTTGAAGAAAAAATAGATTTTGAATTGAAATCATTTAATAGTTGTGAATCACTGGAAAATGTGATGTGAAAATATATAAAAGATTATTGGAAAGTTAATAAGGATAAATGGTTAAGACCAATGCCTATGTATTCAATGGATATTATGACAAAAGGTGCTATTATGGAAGACTCAGCAGTTGTAAATGAATCTGAATGAGTAGGATGATGAGAATCAGAAGAATATTCAAAAACAAATACACAAGTAGAATGAGTAGACGAATCAGATATAGTAAAAACAGATGGAAAAAATATTTATTACTATAACAAAAGTGATAAAAATGTATATATAGTAGAAGTATGAAGTTTGAAAGTAATTAAAAAAATAAAACTACCAAAAACATTTAATAATGTAGTATTATATATTTGAAATAATAGACTTACTATATTAGCAACAGGATATTCAAATGTTAATTATAGTAGATATTGGATAAATAGAAATACAAAAACATATACTATAGTTTTTGATACAACAAAAATAGAATCACCAATGTTAACAAAACTATATGTTGCAGATGGTAGTTTATCAAAATCAAGAAAAATAGGTAAATATATTTATGTAATAAGTAATAATTATTTCAATATACCATATAGAAATTTTAAGGAGTCTGATGATATAATTATAGATGTAAATAAAATTTTACCAAAAAAAATAGATATAAGTAAAGTATCAGAAAAAAATAAACAAAACTTGGAGTTAAGATGAAAAAAATTACCATATAGTATTAGTTCATGAAATATAGCAAAATGTAGTGATATAGAATATGTATTACCAGATGAAGCAACTATGAAAAAATATGATTTTGCACCATCATATAATATAATATCAGTAATAGATACTGAAGATACTAGTAAGGAAGTAAAAACAAAGGTAATAGCTGGATCTAGTTCTGAAATATATATGAGCACTGATAATATGTATTTAACAAGTCATATGTATAGAGCTTATGATTTCAGATGTGGGCCATGACAAATGTGTATAATGCCTTTTTATAATAGATGAGAAAATACTTTAATTCATCAAATATCAGTTGATTGACAAGATTTAAAATATTCTGATTCAAATTTAATACCATGAAATCCATTGAATCAATATTCTATGGATCAATATAAAGATAAATTTAGAATTATTACAAGTACAAATTATCCAGAAAGATCAACAGCTATTTATATATTAAATAAAGATTGACTTGATATTCATGGAATGCTTGAATGAATAGAACCATGAGAACAATTTAAAAGTTCTAGGTTTATAGGAGATAAACTATTTTTAGTTACATTTAAGCAAGTAGATCCACTTTTTGTTATAAGTATGTCAGATTGACAAAATCCTAAAATACTTTGAGAATTAAAAATACCAGGGTATAGTACATATTTGCATCCATATGATGAAAATCATTTAATAGGATTAGGTTATGATACTACTGAAAATAAATGGTGAGGTACAATGAATAATGGTGTAAAACTAGATTTATATGAAATAAATTATGATAGAAAATGTGGTGATTCTAATTTAACAGTAGAAGAACAAGAAAAATGTGACAGCTGAGATTATAAATGAATACTTGTAAAACAAAAATATTCTAAAACCTATTGAGAAAAGGGTAGTTATTCAGAAGCTTTAAGTAATCCTAGAATGTTTATGTGGAAGTGAGAAGATAAAAAATTATTTTTACCAATGACTCTTTACAAGAATGACAAAAATGATAGTTATAAAAAAATAGATTTTTTCCAATGATTAGTTGTTTCTACAATAGATAAAGATAATTGAATAAATGAAAATTTTAGAATTACTCATATGGATATAAGTAAAGCAGAAAAAGATAGAAATAAAGAATGTCTAAAATATACTGCAAGCGATAATAATACAAAATGTAGAGAATTAATAGGTGGATGAACTTATTGTGAACCAATTAAAAGACAATATATTCCTAGTTATTGTTACAAAGATTCAACAGTATGAGAATATATTTCATCTAGAAATTGGAATTATAGACAAAGTTTTGTAAATAGAGCTATTTGGATAGGGGATAATACTTATTCTATAAGTGATGATATGATAAAGAGTAGTGATATTGATAGTGGGAAAGAAAATGGGGGTGTTGAATTAATAAATTAACCGATAAAAAAAAGAAAAAACATTTTGTTTTTTTCTTTTTTTTGTATATAGTAATAATTGTAATTTATTTATTTATTTATTACTATGAAAAAAATAAAAAAACAAGGATTCACATTAGTAGAACTAATAGTAGTAATCACAATATTAGCCATATTATGAACAATAGCATTTATAAGTTTGCAATGATACTCAAAAAGTGCAAGAGACAGTGCAAGAGTCTCAGACATGAGTAGAATCAAAACAAGCCTAGAACTATTTAAAATAGACTGATGAAAATATCCAGAACCAACAGAATCAGTTTCAATAACATATAATAGTACAGAAGCCTGGACACAATGAACATTTTGACAAACAACATTTACTAATGTAGAAAAATTAGATAGAATCCCAAGAGATCCAACAACAGAAGAACTATATATATATTCAGTAACAAATACAAGAAAAGAGTTTTTGCTGTATTGAGAATTAGAAGCAGATGACATGGCAATGTCACCAGGATTCCCCCCAATACCATTAAGTTAAGCCTTAATGGTATTTTTTAATGCCAAAATATTATCTAAAAATAAGAAAATATCAAATTTAAAGCACAGTTAAAAATCTATTATAGCTTAAATAATAGTAAAATAACATT
>Ga0233435_1003034_pt1 | contig 13230 bp, 12 predicted proteins | sample SI_122_August201_3_FD_182735 | JGI IMG/M metagenome (GOLD analysis project Ga0233435, IMG submission 182735) | Seawater microbial communities from Saanich Inlet, British Columbia, Canada - SI_122_August2016_135_MG | ecosystem: Environmental > Aquatic > Marine > Inlet | place: Canada: British... | reverse complement strand
AAACGCCATTAAAAATCATTTCGTACCAAATCTTGTAAAAAACAAAAAAAAACAATTAAAAAAACAATTAAAAAAAGAAAAAAACGACAACTTATGAAAGGCGGTTCAATAACAAATATATTAAGTAAACATCAAAATAATAGTTTAATTGAAATTGGAAGGGGGGGATTTGGAACTGTGGTATTAGATGAACCTCAATCAAAATCTGTTTATAAAATTAGCAACAAACTTAATACATGTAGAGAATGGCATTATGAATCAAATATATATAAAAAACTAAATAAGTTTGATATTGATACTAATTTATGTAAGCTTGTCAAAATGAAAGACAGTTATTTTGATAAGAATACATGTGCTATGGAATTAACAAGAGCTTATAATCCATTTGGAATTAATGAGACGTATACAGTACAACCCCATTTTCAGTATGAAACACTTACATATAAGAATAAATTAAGAGGGTTGTTTTTGGGAATAAATGAATTAGTAGAACATAACATATTTACACACGAAAATATTCCCATTTATATTGCGGATTTAGGTGTATTAATGGCGAGACTACATTATAAAATAAAAAACGACGGATATGATATTGAATTATTTATTTCAAAAAGGGAAAATGAACCTACTAAAATTTACATCGGTGATTTTGATTTATCACAATTTTATGAGGATGTTCCAGATATTGAACGACTTGCATGGTCATTTGAGGCAGTTGCATATTTTCCAATTGAGGGTAAATTATATGATATATTTTCAAATAATTATATAGAAGAGGCTAAAAAATATAATATGGAAAGTGTTGCAAATGATGTATTATATAAATATATAAACTAACTGGTATATGTGTAAAATAATGTTTATTTGTTAATTATATTGTTCTGTAAGTAATTTAATACATAAAATACATAAAATAATAAAGTATTATTTATTAATTTATATTAAAAATATTAATTAATAATATACCAAGTACTTTATTATTTATTTAATTGTATATGTCTTCGTCCTCACTTCCGTTGGCGAAATATGTATGTATAAAATGTGATTTTGCATGTAATAAAAAATCAAATTATACAGTTCATTTAAAAACTCGAAAACATAAAAAATATCATCCGTTTGAATTAAATATAAATTCAAATTTACCAAAAGGGGGGTCATTTTTTTTAAAACCAATTCAATGTGCATATTGTGGAAAACAATATAAATCGCGAAGTAGTGTATGGTATCATAATAAAAAATGTAATAATTTGTCAGCATTATCAAGTCAAAAAGTTGACAATGATATACTTACTACACTACTTGCCCAGACAAATAAACTAATTGATGAAAATAATAAGCTTCGGTGCACAATAGCAGATGCAATTCAAAATACTAATGATATATGTACAACTACACCCCCAACGATTGTTCATAATACAACTATTCATACAAACAATTATACTGAGACAAAAACGTTTAATTTAAATGTTTTTTTAAACGAAACGTGTAAGGATGCAATGAATTTAATGGATTTTGTGCAATCGATAAAAATACAATTAAGCGACCTTCAAACCATTGGTCATGATGGATATATTAGTGGTCTTACAAATATTATTGTTTCAAACTTAAATTCTCTTGGTGAAACAAAACGTCCTCTTCATTGTACAGATAAAAAGAGAGAAACTGTTTATATTAAAGACGAGGACAAATGGGATATTGGTAATAGTTCAAGTGATAAATTAAAATCGTTAATTAATCATGTTAGTCTTAAAAATATTAAAATGTTACCAAAATTAAAGGATATTCACTCTGACACAGAAACACAATCAAATGTATACCAAAAAATACTTATTGAAACAATGGGGGGGTGCTCAGAAAAAATATTAGAAACAAATAATAACAAAATAATAAAAAATGTTATTCGAGAAATTGGAATTGATAAACAAAATTAATTTATATTTTTGTACATTATAATAAAATATAAAATATTCTTAAAAACATAATAGGTTGAATTACAAGAGTTCTTTTTAATCAATTAACATATCTAAAGCATATTCACATGCTTTTTGTTCCGCCTTTCTTTTTATTTTATGTGTAGCCGACCCCATAAAAAGTAACAACTTACCGGTATGTTCTATGTGTTCTCTCATTTTAGAGAATGAATTTATTTTAGACGACATTTTAATACTATCTTCATGGTTTAACACATGTATTGATTGTCCAATACACAAATAAACACCCATTGTATATCCGGTTTCAATATTATGTTCAATTTCCAAATACACTGGCGTTATTTTAAATTCACGTTGTATTTTTTTTTGTAAAATATTTTTATAATTATCATCAGTTTGAATTAGTTGAACCCAGTCAATATGTTCTTCAAATACAGCTTCAATAAATCGTTGAGCCATTTGAAATCCGGGACCTGTTTTAAAAATACTACTAAACCAGTTTTCTTCATCTTGTATGGTCATTTTATTAAAATCCAAAAAAATAGCACCAATAAATGCTTCAAATAAACATCCCAACTTTTTAAGTAGTGTTCTTATTTTTTTCTCTTCAGTTTGACTTGATAACAAGAGCCATTTATGAATACCCATATCATACGCAATTTTTCCAATTGATTCGTTTTTTACAATAGCAATTTTTTTTTCTGTCATAAACCCTTCATTCTCTTTTGGAAAACGGCGATATAAATAATATTTAGTAATAAGCTCAAGTACTCCATCCCCTAAAAATTCAAGACGTTCATTTGACTTACTTTTTAATGGAATACTGTCTGGGGGAGGGGGAGTAATTTCAATGTTTATATCATCTGTATTTATAGTTGTCCCATGTATATACTCTGTTTTTTTCACATAGGATGAATGAACAAATGCTCGTTTATAAAGCTCAAAATTTGTAATAATGGGTGGAAGTCCATATTTTGTAAGAATGTTTAAAACATCTTGGCGAGTTATTTCAATGTTTTTTGAATTATATGGATTATATACAAAAGTTCCTTCTATTGTGGCAGTAACATCTGGAAATTTTGTTAAATTTACAGATGATTGTAATAAAGTATCATTTAATGAATTAGTAGTCATTATAAGTGATTATAATATATTATATATATAAGTGAATACCGTTTATACCACAATAAATATATATTAATTATTTACTTGCAATAAACTTCATAACAGAATTAAGTGATTGTTTTGTATTATGTAATAAATTAAGTGATTCAAGTTGTTTGTGAGGTGATGACGGGTCAATACTAAGAACTGTTTTCAACATTAAGTTATCAACAAGTTCATCTATACTTATAATAGCACTTTCATAATTATCAGCATATTTGGATGTTAAAAGTGAGTCCTGAAGATGAATAACTTTATCATGTATTAATGATGCAAAATCTTCAGAGTTACCACCAATTCCATTTTGAGTATCAGTATCCAAACCATCTTCCATTCCTTCTTTTATAAATCCTAATTTAAACCATGCAATATAAGAAATATATAACAATGAACATACTGCTAAAATTATTACCCATGTGGGAATTATATGTAATGAAAAACTCATTTTATAATACTATTATAATTAAATATTATTATAAAGACGAAATAATTTTATCATGCTCAAGATTAACTTGAGTTTTTATTAACTTAAATTCGTGTAAAAGGCTTACATAATCAGCAACAACATACATTTTGTAATAACCATATTGAAGGAGGTCGCATTTGTTACTTAATTTTATTTGTTTTGTTATAAGATTAATAATGTCATTATAATTTTTTAAAAAGTGAGTTAATATTTGGAAACGAAACATATCAAAAAATGAACGGTATATTTTTTTTTGAATAATACAATTAATAGCACTATTCATATTAATATACTTAATAATCTGATTAAATTCATTTAAATTTGATTGATGTATTATAATGTCAGGTTCATAAAGAAGAGGTGACTCATCCATAATCATACAAATGGTCAAAAGAATAGACGAAATAGTTTGACATGACGACCATGAGTCTCCTCCACCCCAAGTATTTAAAATGGACAAACATACTTCTCCATTCGAATATAAATTGGGATGAAACCGATAATTATTATTACGAGTATCAAATTTAATAATTGGTGGAACATATGGATAAGAAGATAAAAAACGAAATGTAAAAAAATAATAGCCACCAAAATATGGCGTTCCTTCTCGACCAACAATTAAAGCATATCCTGTAAGCATATCAGTGTTATCGTGCATATAATAAATTCCATGTGAATCAAGTGAACCATTCATTGCTTCTTTAATATCTCGAATTAAACGACGCTTACAATCCAATGGTAATAGTGCCATTTAATACTATATAAATAAGTATAAAAACTAATTTAAATGTTTTTAGTTATTTTACTTAATTATGCAGTTATTATCCATTGATGTTGGAATAAAAAATTTAGCTATTTGTATTATTGAACCAATTTTTCCACAGTTTAATCAAAATCGTAATGCAGTGCGTATTTTAAAGTGGGATATTATTGATATTTCAACAAATAAAACAACTATTTGCGAACATATCTCTTGTATGTCATCTGCTACATTTATTTATCAAACAAAACATTTCTGTCGTTCTCATGCAAAAAAAACATTTCCATCTATTCATTTTCCAAATAATACCATATCATCAAGCTCAATAAATAAAATGAATGTTAAACAATTAGATGCATTTATTCTAAAATATAAAATAAATATAAATGACAATCATAAAAAACAAAAAAGTACTATTTGTAAAACTGACAAATTACAATTAGTTAAAACGTATATTAAAACTAATTTTTTTGAACCATTGCAATCGATTAATGCAAGTAAGGTTCATTTAAAGGTCGTTGCATCTAATATTAAAACACGATTTAATGAATTGATATCTAATTATAATATTACTCATGTTGCTATTGAAAATCAATTTGGACCACTTGCAGTCCGAATGAAATCAGTTCAAGGAATGATTACTCAGTTTTTTGTTATGATTGATGAAACAATTGATATACAGTTTATATCATCATCCAATAAACTTAAACTTGGTGAAACAATAAGTTCTGAAGACAATATTAAATCATCCCTATACGCGGACCGAAAAAAAAAAGGTATTGAGAATTATCGTTGTTTTGTAGTGTTAAACCCAAATAGTATTTCACAAGATATGCAAACACATTTTAATCAACATCCAAAACAGGACGATTTAGCCGACTCGTTTTTACAAGGTATGTGGGTACTAATAAAGGGGGATTATTCGTTAAATAACATATAAACTATATATCATTTATAACTGTTTATTTTGCAGAACATGAATATAAATATAAGGTTACAATACGTATAATGGTTAAATTAATTATTGTTGAATCACCTGCTAAATGTCAAATAATTGAAAAAATAATGGGGTATGGATATAAATGTATTGCAACATGTGGGCATATCCGAGAAGCAATTTTATTAGATATTACCGATATACATGATAAATCTGTTTTGCCTGTAAAATATAAAAATATTTCATCCAATACAAAAACAATTGATAAACTTAAACAATTAGTTAGTGTTAGTCAAGAAGTTTTTTTAGCATGCGATGCTGATAGGGAAGGTGAACGAATGTGTTTTGATATTTGTCACATTTGTAAACTTGATGTTGCCACAACTCCCAGAATTGTATTTAATTCAATTACCACAAGAGATGTTGTAAAAGCATTTGAATATCCAGGACGAATAAACATAAATATAGTTCATGCACAACAATGCCGACAAATTATTGATTTATTTATTGGATTTTACATCTCGCCCATGCTGTGGAAACATTTTAATAATCTCAATAATAATAGTAAATATCGAAAAGGGGGGAAACATTCGGCGGGGCGTTGTCAGACACCTGCTCTTCGTATTATATACGATAATCAAAAACAAATTGATGATGAATTATCATCCAATAATTTATACACACCATATTACACCATAAAGGGCTATTTTACGAATTCATGTATTTCGTTTACTTTGTGTACTGGTACAAAAACAACTATTTCCATTAATACAAAAGAAAAAGCAATTGAATTTTTAAATAACGAGAGAAACTTTACTCATATAATAGAACGAAGTCAACCAGTTTCAGGAATAATTAACGCACCCCTTCCATTTAAAACAAGTAGTCTATTACAAGTAATTAGTAATATTTTAAGAATAACGCCATCTGAAACAATGAATTATTGTAAAGAACTATATGAAAATGGACATATTACATATATTAGAACAGACTCACAATCGTATAGCTTAGACTTTTTAGACCAAGCAAGACAATATATTTCGAAGACATATGGAGACAATTACATTCCACACTCATATGAACACATTAGTCTAATAGCCGGAGATAATTATAAAGGAAATACACCCTGTATAGCCCATGAAGCTATAAGACCTACTTGTTTAACTGTTCAATTTAATAATTTATCAGATGTTAGTGAAAAAAGTTCAAAAATATATAAAATTATTTGGGAGAGAACCATACAAAGTTGTATGCCACCTGCGTTGATATATACAATTAGTGCTTCTATTTCATGTAATGGTATGAATCCAAACAGCAGATATCAAGCAACATTTGACACAATACAGCCAGGAAAAAATGGATGGAAAATAGTTTGTGCCCCAAAATCATCACCCAAATCAATAATTCATACGGATTATTTATATTTATTATCTATTCCTGCTAACACTCCTGTTTCCATTAATATGCATTCATGCCAAGCAGTTTTTACCGTTCCCACTGGACCCCTTCATTTAACTGAAGCACAACTTATACAAAAACTTGAAAAACTTGGAATTGGACGGCCATCTACTTTTGCGTCTTTTGTGGATAAAATTCAAAATAGAAAATATGTAAAATGCCAGACAATTAAGGGAGTTCAAACTTCGTGTGTGGATTTAGAAATGATACCCGATATTTCTGACATTTCTCAAACAGAAACCATAAAAATTTTGGGCGGAGAAACAAATAAACTTATTATTCAATCCATTGGTAAAGCTGTTTCAGAATATACACATGATACATTCGATATGTTATTTAATTATGAGTTTACAGCAAACATGGAGAAGCAATTGGACGAAATTGCGCAAGGAAAAAAAGACAATGACAATTTAGAATCACCTTCTACATGGCATGACGTTTACATTGAATACTATAATAAAGGAGCACGCCCATTTAGTTCAATTGTAACCAAAGAAACATGTGAAGATAATTTAAATCCCCCAATAAATAAAACTTTGGATAAAAATATCCCCAACAAAAATATTATACGTGAAATTACATCATTTATTTCAATTAGAAAAAGTAAAAGAGGTGATTATATTTATTTTAAACCCCCAAAGATAAAAAAACCTAAATTCTTTTCATTAGACGCATTTTCAGGCGATTATTTAACAACGACTGATATTGAATTACGAAAATGGATAAAGATGGAACATGGAGTGTAAACAAGAGAAATACCATTTATTTAAGTATAACAATAAGTATAATTAAATAATAAATTTATTTTAAGGAACATACCATATTCAATTTACATACCAAAAGAAGTGAAATCTGTTAATACGGGCATAGGCAACATATTTATATCCGCAGCATTGTAATTGGGGACTTTTTTACATTCAAATGATGGTTCAGGACATCTTGCACAAGCAGGACAAGGTGGAGGAGCTTCTGTTCGTGGACATGATGATGCAACTGGACATGCAGGACAAACAGGGGGGACCACCTGAGACTTTAAAATGTACAAGTCTTCTGTACCAGGTGGTATTTGAGAAGCACTTATGCCAGCAGTCGTATTTCCATTAGGTCCAGTAGCAACCCCAACAGTAGTTCCACCCGGGCCTGTTGCTGTTGTAACAGATGCTGTATTTACATTATTATTATTGTTATAATTATCATAGTATGGAGTTCCATTAGTTGTTCCATAAACTACTTCACCTTCTGGTCCTTCCGCAACATATGCAGAATTTCCATATGGTCCAGTTGCACCAACCGCATTAACATCATCATCAATATCAACATTTGTATATAAATAAACAGTATCATCGGGATAATTTACACGAATTGCAGCATGTCCATTATTAGTAATAACAGTAGCAGTTTCTCCATTGGGACCATAAAACACGGTTTTAGTTTCAGACGTAAATAATTCTTTAAATCCTTCAACATTAAAATTAGAATCATTTGGTTTAGTTGTTGTAAATGAAACGGGTGATGCTCCCATATTTTTTGATACATTTATACGTGTATTACTTATTACCTCAATACTCCCACCCGAATCTGTTTCAAACCTTTGTCCAATAAATATTTTAGACGAATTGTCTGAGATTGTTGTAGATTTATTTTCTTCCATATTGTTCATTCCATCTCTCGAACATCCTAAAATAGAACAAATTAATAAGGCACTAATAAGAAATAGTATAAAACACAGTCCTGCGTATTTTACTTTAATAATATTCATTATATATAACGTCTTTATTATATCTGTTTGTTTTTATTTTATTATACTAAAAAAAATCAACATTACTAAAAAATAAATAATAATAATAAATATAACAGTGTTAAATAATAGTGTTAAATAATAGGTACATATACCCTTACCACCTTAATATAGTATTTCTAAGTCGGAAATTTTCCAATACTCGCAGGTACCATCATTCATCGGTCTACGTATAATAAATGGAATTTTTTTCTGAGCTAATTCCATTTCGGCAATTATATGAGAATTAATAATATTGTCTGGTACATGAATAAATGGCGTTGCTCCATTTTCAATTTGAACACTTCGTTGACCCAGAATTTGTGTTTTTTCATACTTTGATAAAATAGGAATAGACTTATGAAATGGGTCAACAATACAATTATTAATTCGAGTTATTTGTGATAGCTTTATAACTTCATCTGAGTTATGAGATATTTCTTCAGGATGTGCTTGTTTAATATAATCAATTTTAGATGTTTTTTCAAACTTTTTAAAGTAATCATCATTCATACTATCGTCCATATCTGATGTATCACTATAATCGGAGTCATCGTCTTCAATATTGTCTGTATCATATTCCTCAAGTGAATCGTCATCTACTTCCAAATTAATATTATCACCACCATTCATCTTTAATAATTCTTTAATTTCATTATCATTATTTAAATTTACGGATTCAATAAATTTTGGAGTTTTATTATCGTCCTCATCATCATCACTTTCTTCGTCTTCTTCACTATCAATATCACTGCTACTATTATTGCCATTAATGTCATTTACATCATCATCATCATCGTCGTTAGATGCGTCATCACTATTACTGTCATATTCATCATCACTATTTTTATTTATTAATAATTCATTTATATCAATTGTTGTTTCAGTAGTATTTGGTTCAAGTGTAATTTGCTCAGGTTCAGTATAAAGTTGAGGAGTTGTCATTTGTACTTATTTATACTATTTATTTATAATATTTATATGATTAAATACTTTTAATTCATTTTTTTTTATAAATATTATAAATAGTCTATACCGTGCTATATTTAAGTGTCATTACTTTTTACCAAATTATTCGTACTATTAATATTTTTCTTAAACGTTTTATTTATAGAACTATTGCTGTTATTATTGTTAACTATATTTTTATAACACGGTAAATAACGGGTGTTTTGCATTTGAAAGCATCTCATAATTAAATAAGGTGAAACCGATAGTGCACTAACAGCTGTATGATATCCAATATAACCAATATGACTTAATGTATTATTAAATTGAATACTATACCACCAATAAGGAGGAATATATACTGTTTGTCCAGGGCAAACCTCGATAATATGTGTTGATATTTTTGATTTTATAACTGCATCCGTTTCGTCTGATGACCATGGGTTTATATTTGATTTAAATTCAAATAAATCATAATCATATTGGGGTGATAATTCATTAACACTTGATGGAGGAGATAATTGAATGCGAAAAGATGATGTATAGGCAGTTAAAAATGTTCGGTTATTAATATCATATTTAAATGGAGTTGTTCCATTATTTCCACCAATTAATAAATCTCGTATTGTATATATATGACCAATTGGTTTTAAAAAACTGTCTTGACTTTTAAAAGAATTTTCAAGCTCACTATTATTTAAAAATAAACTTGAATTATAACATGAAAAATGAGATGAACATGACTTAGTAATTTGGTTAATATTTGAATATTCAGATTTAATTTGCAGTGGGCTACTTTTTATATTATCATTTGGAATATAAATATTTAGCATATCTGTTTTAGATATTCCTAAGCTATTAATTGCATTTGTACTTCGTGATATATCAAAGTAAAAAACACATGGTTGACGAATATTACATAATTCTGTTAATTGCGTTGTTGTTAAAGTTCCCGCTTCATAAATTTCTAAAGAGTTAGTTGTTTTTAATTGTGAGGTTATATGAACATATACAAATAATACAATTAAAAAAATAGTAATTTGTAAAAATATTGAATTCATACAAAATAATTTAAATTATAAATTTAGTAAATTTATTATAAATTAACGTATAAATAATATTACTTATAATTCAGTAGACGCTACCTCATTCATAGTATTATTTTCAGTTGCATCACCTGATAATGGGGGTGATACAGTGGGTTGTATATTTATAGAGGACATTTGCTCCTGAAGGGATTCAAGCTTTTGAATAATAGTTGAATTAATATTTTGCTGTGCATGAATATCTTCCTTTGACATATCAATTAATTCGATTTTTTCTTCAAGTAATCCCAAACGTTTGGATAAAAGCCCAATTGCATCAGCTACCGCTATTTTTTTAGGCTTCGAACTCACGGATGGAATGGGGTGATGCTGCGGATATTGTTGGGGGGGATAAAATTGACCATTACCATGATTCATATATTGAGGGTCTTGGTATTGAGAGTCTTGATGTTGAGGATTTTGGTACATATTACTTGGTGGCATATTCCCACCCATATTAGAATAAGGTGGGTGTTGATATTGATTAGACTGGGGATGATTATAAAACCCAGGTTGTGATTTAGGGTAATTAGATTTCCCTTTATTATATTGTACTGGTTGTGATGATGCTCTTGATTGTCTTGAACGTTGTGGCATTATTTGTTATATTATGACTTATAATATAATAAAAGTTTGCCTAAATATACGCAACAATTACAGTTATGAGTATAAATATTATTTAATTTAATTTTATTAAATAATAATATATTAGCTAAAATGAATATTAAAAATGATGAAAAAATAAGTAGTAATAACTTGTGCAAACATATACTTATTTGCACGACTGCAATTAATCGTCCTATTCTTCACTCAGATGTTATTCATAAATGGTATAATTATATTTTTGAAATGTTACATTTTAATCCAAATAAATATAAAGTTCAATGGTTTATCAACATAGATTATGTTGAACGTTTACAAGCCAGTATTCTGGAAACAGAACAAAATTTCGAATTACTTATACCAAACATTCCCATTCATTTTACACATGAACAAACACAACCAAGTAAGCCTGGTAATTTTTTATTAGCATGTCAAAAACTAACAATTGATGCAATGACATATGTTAGAACAAATAACCTTAATCCAAAAAATGTAATTATATTTTGGCTTGAGGATGACTGGAACCTTAACTCTCAACATATACAACTTCATAAACTAATTAATACATACTTGTCAAATTTATCTGTAATTAATTTAAGTTACATAAGAAATAATTATCTACATGCACTTGCTCCATGTATTATGAATTATCAATTATTTATAGATTTACATGCAAAAGCATGGTTATCTCAAAAAACTAATATTGACCCTGAGCATTGTGTTGGTAAATTAGCAATTGCTCAATATGGTCCATATGCTGACATACAAAATATTACTATTATTAATCAATACAAAACAATTAATACTAATTTTTTTAATCAAACCATGTTATCATATCCAAAAAGTTATTATACATACGACTCAGATGTTAATAAAGATAAGCATATTATTCATAATAATTATATTATCCCTGAACAGGTTCCAATTATCTCGAATAATATAGTAACATTTATACGTATAACATGTTCATCGTGTAATGATTATGGTCGCACCTTTATGAAAAATCTTAATTTAACAAAAACAAACAAGCAAACAGACGAACATATTGAGTTTTATAAATAATAATAATATTTATAGTTTGTTTTAAATTTTCAATTTCTTTATTAAAATCATAGGAAAAAGATACTTAAACATAATTATTACATATAATATATTATGTCAAATACAATTATTTTGGAATATGTTTGGGTTGATGGAAATAATTGTTCGATTTTTAGTAAGTCGCGTACACATTGTTCGCCCAATTTGAATATTAGTATAACTGATATACCCAAATGGTCGTTTGACGGAAGCTCGACAGGGCATTCTAAAATCAATTCAATAAACTCAGAAATTATACTTATTCCCAGATTTACTTGCTTAAATCCACTTCAATCAAATTCACAAATTGTATTATGCGATACATATAATTCGGACTTTACAATTACATCTTCAAACTATCGAGAAGAAGCTATTAAAACTATGATTGAAGCAAATACTCAACAGCCTATGTTTGGTCTTGAACAAGAATATTATTTAATTCCATCTAATAACACCCCCCAACAAACAAACTCTTGGCGTAAATGGTTTTGTGCACTATTTTTTCATGAAACCCCAAGTTCAATTGAATATACTCAAAACTATTGTGGCGCTGGACCGTGCCACACAATTGGACGAAAAATTGCAAATGAACACTTACATGCATGTATAAAGGCAAACTTAACTATTTCAGGTATAAATGCTGAAGTTGGACCAAATCAGTGGGAATTTCAAATTGGGCCAAGTATTGGAATTGAAGCGGGTGACCATTTATGGGTTGCACGGTATTTATTAATTATGATTGCTGAAAAATATGAAACTGAGGTTGATTTTAGTCCAAAACCATTTTTACATTTACCAGGTTCAGGATGTCATGTTAATTTTAGTACAAATAATATGCGAAAATATCACAGAGGCTATGATTATATACTAAACGCAATTAAACTATTATCCGTAAAACACAACAGTCATATGAATATCTATGGTTGTAATAATAAATTACGATTAACGGGAAAACATGAAACCGCCTCAATTAATGAATTTACATGGGGTGTTGGAACCCGAACAACATCTATCCGCATTG
>Ga0233435_1003000_pt1 | contig 13352 bp, 7 predicted proteins | sample SI_122_August201_3_FD_182735 | JGI IMG/M metagenome (GOLD analysis project Ga0233435, IMG submission 182735) | Seawater microbial communities from Saanich Inlet, British Columbia, Canada - SI_122_August2016_135_MG | ecosystem: Environmental > Aquatic > Marine > Inlet | place: Canada: British... | reverse complement strand
AGGTCTGATCGCCGCCAACTCAATATCCCGATTGATCGTTGAGGACGATCATTTTGGCTTCGTCGGCTTGTCAAATTTTCCACCAATAGGCCAGGCTACCTGCGCTCCGGATGGTGAACCATTGCCCGTTACCGGCATCAATACCCTGACGGGCACCATTCGCCAGTGCGACTGCGTGGCGCAAACCATGCAAAATCCCTACATCCGGGCGCTAGTAGCAAAGGACGCAGTCATGCTCGATCGCACCGTCGCCAATCTAAACAAAGAGCTCAAGCGATCTATGAGCCAGGACGATGGCGAGCCTCTGCAAGACATCCATGGCAAACCAGTCACGACTTTATTGGACGTCAAAAAATACCTCGCCGCAAACACACCTGATTATATGGAACTCGTTAATGTCTCTCTAGAAAACGGCTATCTCATCGACAAACCGATGACACAAATTGCTTGTCCTAAGCCCGAGCAATGGGCACAGCTAAAATACGAACAAAAACTCGAAGGCAAATACAGAGCATTCACTGACGTATCAACACATGACAATCGCTATCATTTTGCCGCTATAGGCAGTACCGCATCACTCGTCGATAAAGACAATTTTGCGAGCAATGATCCTCGTTTTCTCAACACCATCGTCAAGGTTACATGCACCTACAAGCTGCAAAATCTCGGACCAAACATTCTGCCACCAGGGATGATGACAATGGATACAATCAAGGTCTCTGCATGCGCACAACCCTACAGCCTGCCAGACCTGGGTCCAAAAGGCATCATGACCCTACGCTTTACGGGCACCCAGGTAGGGCAGATGAGGTCATTCGGGAGTTTTTTGACAGAGGGCACATTTCAAGATAGAAAGATCACCACATATGATGTGACAGGCGGAGACTATCCACGCGACGAGAAAGCGAGGATGGTGCAAGTCACCCCAGAAGTCGCACCCAGCACTACACAGCAGTTTTCAGAGCACTTTTACTATTGGCTGCGCAATGGCCATCTTTTGCCTCATATGGACAAAGTCATCGAGATGCTAGGTGATGACTTTCATAGCGAGGCAAATCAGATCATTGCCTTCGAGTTCACACATGATGGCCGAATCTCCAGGCGCATACTAGAAAAAGACCCTTTCCCTATCGGCGTCACATCCGAGTCTCAGCTCCAAACAGTAGCAGACACCAGCCTTAGAGACGGGGTCAGTCCTGTGATCATATTTCGCAACGATGTCAAAAACCTTGGCATTACAAGTGGTGGCAAGCATTGCGGGCAGCCTCTCGAAGGATTCCCACTCAATTGGTGCGAGCTGGACGAATACGGAGGTGACGAACACATCGCGAGAGGTTTAGGCAAGGGAAGGCTCGGCACCAATCTGCTTTTGATCGATCCTACCGGCAGTGCTTCCGTAGACGAAGCGGTACAAGATGCCACTCGTTCCCCGTTTCGCACCATCGAAGGCTCGCCTTTGGCCTTCCAGCCAAGACGAAGCTTTTATTCGGGTGGTCTGGCTCTAGACATAGAGATAGGAGGCATCAAGGCCTCCACGGCCAAGGACGATGTCTCCCGCATGCAGACCGCGACGAGAGGTCGCGAGATCTGAGTTTGAACAAACTTTGATGCTGAGTTAAAATCTATCAGATCAAGCAAAATCCCTATGGTTAACGCAGTTTATGAGCTCTTCTCCCGAAAAACACATCCAATTAGACCAGTTTCTCAAATACCAAAACATTGCTCAATCAGGTGGCGAAGCCAAACACATCATTCAGTCAGGAGCAGTAAAGGTCAACGGAGTACTAGAGACCCGTCGCGGCCGCAAATTATATTTAGGCGACGTAGTCGAGATCGACGGAGAAAAAATGACAGTCGAATAGGCGAGTCATTGACATCAATCAGTCAGTCACCGGCATTGGCTGCTTTTCCATTTCGCCTTTAGGTCTAAAGGCATTATAAAAAACAGGGTACATCGCGGGCAAGACTAGCAGAGACAGCAGGATAGCAGGCATTAGACCACCGGCGATGACGATAGCAAAAGGCTTTTGCGATTGCGAACCTATGCCTGTTGCCACCGCAGCTGGTATGAGACCGGCCATAGCCACGCAAGTAGTCATCAGGGCCGGCTGCATACGCACCATAGCACTGTCAAAAACAGCCTGCTTTAGAGTCTTGCCTTGTTTGACAAGCTCGGAAACCAGTGAAACAAGGATCACACCATTTTGCACCGACACCCCAGAGAGAGCTATGAAGCCGACTCCAGCCGAGATGCTAAAGTGTGTATGCGTCAGCAAGAGAGCAAGCAAACCACCAGGTATCGAAAGTGGCACCGCAAGCATTACTAGAGCCGCAATGCGAGCTTCTCCTGTAGCCGCATAAAGCAGCATAAAGACCAGGAGGAGTGTTACTGGGATGATCATAGCCAGTCGGGCCCCGGCGTGCTGGGCGCGCTCAAACTGCCCTCCCCAGACCATGTGATAGCCCTCGGGTATCTTGACGTACTTATCGACGCGCGCACGGGCATCGTTGACCGCAGAGCAAAGATCGCGTCCTCGTATATTGGCTTTGACTGCCAATCTGCGCTCATTTTTTTCACGCGTGATAGATGAAGCGCCTGGGGCTTCGTCGATCTTGCATAATTGGGCTAGAGGTACCGAAGATCCACGAGGAGTCTTGACGAGTATGTCTCTTATCTGCTCTGAGTCGGCGCGAAATCCCTTGGCGTAACGCAGTACAACGGCAAACTTGCGCTCGCCCTCGTAGACATTGGTAACGGCCTTGCCACCGACACTGGTTTCGATGACATCAAGCACATCCTGAGTATTGACACCATACCTGCTTGCTCTTGCTCGATCTAGGTCGACCACGATCTGGGGCTGACCCAGCAATTCGTCGGCAGCTATATCAACCATGCCAGGTACCTGCTCGACTTGGTGCTTGACCTCGCGACCAAGCCTGGTCAGTTGGACGAGATCTGGCCCAAAGATCTTGATCGCCAACTCCCCTTTGACGCCAGCAATGGCCTCATCCATATTGTCTTTGATGTACTGTGAAAAGTTGTACAAGAGGCCGGGTAGAGTTTCTTGCAATTGGGAGTTCATTCTGGCGACGAGCTCTTGTTTGGACAGACCGCTGGGCCATTCTTCTTGAGGTTTGAGATCGATAAAGACTTCTATGTTGCTGTAGCCATTTGGATCAGTGCCATCATCGGAGGCACCGATCTGCGTGACGGCCGTCTTGACTTCGGGAAACCGGCTCAAGATCTGCCTGATTTCTCTGGCTAGGGATACACTACGATCTAGCGAAACACTCGTTGGTAACACTGTCACTCTAAGCCATATATTTCCCTCTTCGAGCTCGGGGATAAACTCTGACCCTAGTAATGGTGCTAAAGGCAGGCTGGTAAATACTATAGCCAGGGCGACGAGGCCGACTAGACGGGAACGGCTCATGCAGGTCTCGAGCAAAGGCTTGTAGACTCTTTTAGCCCAGGTGACGATCGGCGAGTGTCTCTCTTTGGGCGGGCGCAACAAAAATACAATGGTGCACAGCACTGGTATCACAGTCAGTGATGCCACCACGGCAGCTATGAGGTTAAAGTTCATAGTCACAGCAAGTGGACGAAATAGCTTGCCCTCAACCGACTCGAGAGTCAGGATCGGCAAAAAAGTAACGATGATAATGGTGGTGGCAAAGAGGATCGGTTTGGCGACCTCTCGTGCGGCCTTGCCTATAGTGGACACAACATCGCGGGCAGGAGAGCCCTGAGGCAGTTTGGAAAGCAGCCGGACGATATTTTCGACCATAACGATTGCACCATCTACGATGATACCAAAGTCAATGGCTCCCAGTGAGAGCAGATTGCCTGGGACTGAAAAGCAATTGAGCAAAATGAAGGCGATAGAAAGGGCCAGAGGAATGACTGTGGCACAGATGAAGGCGCTTCGGACTTGAAACAAAAAGAGGACCAGCATAACTACGACGAGGACAATGCCTTCGGCTACAGAATGGCCAATCGTATTGACCGTGCGCGAAACCAGTGCCGTTCTATCGTATAAGGGTGTGAGATGCATGCCGGCGGGCAGGGCGCTGGCAACGTCATTCCAGGCATCTTTTATATTGGCGACGGCACGAGAAGGATTCTCCCCCCTGCGCATCAAAAGGATGCCCTCCACTACGTCATCATCATTGCCCTGACCGACCTGGCCGACTCTAACTGCCGGTGTGATCTCGACCTCGGCGATGTCCTTGACCAGCACCGGGGAGCCGTCTGAGCTGGCGGCAATGACGACGTTTTCGACGTCATCCTTGGATCGCAAAAGGCCCAGACCTCTCACCATAAAATCCTGATCGTTACGCACGATATAACTACCGCCGGTGGAGCCGTTCGAGCGATCCAGGGCTTTTTCTACATCATCCTGACTGATGTTTAGAGCCCGCATGCGAGCAGGATCGAGCTCGATCTGATAGGTTTTGGTCGGGCCACCAAAACTGGTGACATCAACGATGCCAGGAATCGACTTAAATTTACGGACCAATACCCAGTCTTGCCATTGCTTGCGATCCATCGAATTCCAGGTTTTGGAGTCCACGGTATAACGATAGACTTCACCGGCTGGGCTAGCGTCCGGGTCAAGCTCAGGAGCTATGCCTGGTGGCAGATCGGCTTGGGCGATTTTTTCGAGTACTTGCTGTCTGGCGACATTGGATGGTACGCCATCATCAAAAACCACGGTGATGACAGACAGACCAAAAATACTGGCGGAACGTGGCGGTTCAGCCTTGGGTATGCCGTTTAATTCTTTTTCGATCGGGATAGTGACATTGCGCTCGACCTCCTCTGCAGCCTTGCCAGGGACTTTTGTGATGATGCGCACCTGCATGTTGGCCACATCAGGATAGGCTTCTAAAGGCAGATGCAGATATGCCTTAAAGCCACAAAACAAGATGGCCAGAGCAAAAAAGACTATTAACGCGCGCTTGCGGAGTGCCCAATCGATAAACATGATCTAGTCGTCTTCGCGACAAGATTTGGAGCGCAAGATAAAACTACCGTCTGTGACGATCTTTTCACCCTTTTGCAATCCCGAAATGACTTGCACGTTGCCGGCATTTTCGGGCCCAAGTCTTACCGGCCTTTCTTCAAATTGATTTTTATGCTGCGCGACATAAACTACACTGTCACTGCCGGCAATCTGCACTGCGGTCTTTGGTATTGCCAGGACACTCTTATCTCCAACATTGATGATCATGCGAGCAAACATGTTGGGCCGCAAGAGATTATTGGGATTGGCGACTTCGGCTCGTACAGTCAAAGTCCTGGTGTCCGCATTGACGGAGTCGGAGAGATAGTCGAGTCGACCGCTGAAGGTGCGACCGGGGAGGCCGTCTACGTGCAATTCGATCGGTTCGCCGAGTGAAAGCTTTTCGATGTCCTTCTCATGCACATCTGCCTTAAGCCACACTTTTGAGAAATTGCCGAGAGTGATGAGACGCTTCGAGGTGTCGACTTGTTCGCCAACGTTTACAGATCTTTCACAGACGACACCAGAAGCTGGTGCAACAACCTCGATAGCAGCATCAATCTGTCCAGTGCGCAGCAAACCTGCAATTTGAGCCTCCGAAACACCCATGAGGTGCAATTTTTGTTTGAGCGGCTCGGTGATAAGCCGCAATCTCTCTTTTGAGAGATTGATGGTAGCTTCGCGCTTGCGCATGAGAGCACTCAGCTCGATCGTGTCTTTGTCGAGTTGAGTGGATGCTGATTCGTAGTCTGCTTTGGAAGCTATCTTTTCATCGACCAGACTCTTGATCCGTTCAAAGGTCTTTTGCGACAAGGCAAGTTGGGCTTTTTCCTTGGCTAGATCGCTGTCTATCTGCAAGAGATCGCGCTTTAGATCTGATTTTATCTGTGCTTCATTCTGCAAAAGCTCGGCTTCGGTTGCTTCGACATCGGAGCTACGTACTAAAAATACTGGTGCGTTTTCGTGGACGAAGTCACCGACCGATACGAGTACTTTGGCGATTTTGCCATTGACCGGAGAATTGATGTGGGTGACTAGATTGGCATCGGCCTGGACTTCGCCTGTGGTCTCGACATTGGCCTTCATACTGCAACTGCCAACGACAGCCATTTTTAGATGGGCATAATCGACGGCCTCTGGTGATAATTCGATGACGCGATGATTGTCCAGATCGCGTTTTTCGGCCTTGCCAATTTCGGCAGGCGTGGCCGCGCTGGCCCCTTCGAGTTTGCGCATGCTGTCATGCGAGCAACCGGTCAAGATATAAGCCATGGCCGAAAAACTGATCAAAAGATTAGTTTTAGTAAGTTTGGGATTCCGCATTGCCATTTCATCTCATTGAAAAATGTGGCTTGTAATAAAGGGGGCTATTCTCAGGATATAGCGGGTTTGTGCTGGAAGTGTGACTAAAAGCAAATTGGTAAGAAAATCTACAGAATGGCGGTCCACAATCCGTTAGAAAATAATTTCCTTTTTTCTAACGGATTCAAAACTCCCACACAGTGACCATTATCAGCCTCGCCAATCCAAGCGGCGCCTCCTAACTGACTACTTTCTTAGTCCCTATAACGAACAAACGTTATCTAACTTTGCTTCTAACACCCGTTCGATTATTGATGTTTGCACTGGCAGCACTAGCAGCACCCGCTGTCCCTCCAGCAGCACCAGGAGCCCTGACCGCAGTCGACACGGTTAATACAGGCGCCGGCCCCTGCCAGTTTTTATTAAAAAAGATCGGAGTCTGCAACTTGCCGCGATCTCGCAAGACCTCTGCCTCAACCTGGTCTTTTAAATAAGCAAAGGCCTGATTTAGGTCCGCCTGCCCATTATTTTGCTTTAGACCCTCGATCAATTTGCGAGTAAACACACTATTAGCATAGGTTTTACTTTCCCACGATACCTGTTCCGGAGCACTCGAACAGATAATGGCCTGCCCCTCGCCAATCGGCACCTTGGTCAGATCAAATTGATTTTCACGGATCAAACCCTTCTGTCCACCTGCCGAAGCGCCACTGTGACAGACGTCCATCACCAATACGACACGCCGAGCATGCACCTGCTCTTTGATGATCTGCGACAGCCATTGCATGGGGATACCCGTACTCAACAAGGCCTCAGGCTCAGTATCGTGGGCCACCAAAAAATTGACACCACCAGCCTCGTCCTTGGCTGTACTACCATGGCTCGAGACATAGATCACTACTAGATCGTCAGGCCCGGCCCGGCGCCCCAACCATCCGCCACCCAATTGCTTGATGATATTGTCCCTGGTGGCATCCTTATCGGTCAGCAATTTGACATTGTCGACAGGAAAATGAGCATCGCTTGTCAAAAATTTGGCAAAATCTACCGCATCTTTTGCTGCATAACGCAGGTTTATCGCGGGATCGGCAAAGTTGCTGATCCCGACTACAAGCGCATAACGATTGCGAATCGCGTCCTTGCTGGCAATAGGACTAGCATTAGCACTAGTGGCAGATACCGGAGATGTAGGTACAGTGGTTCTGGTAGTGGTATCGCCACCAGTACCAGTACCAGTACCACCAATCATCCCTGTCTTGATCTTGGACGGCTTTTCTTTTAGATCGGGATTCGCCATGACAATCTTTTGAATCTGAGCCATCACGACCTGAGCATCAGTGGTCTTTTTTTGTTCCTCGAGCACTTTCTCAAGCAATTTGCGATCCCCGAGAGTACGAGGACTGTCAATACCGTAGAGCTTTTCACGCACAGCAAGAGACTTGCGCAAACTGGCTTCGGCATCGCCAAATTTTTCCTGGTCGATATCCATCTTGGCCAGATCGCTATACACCCGCGCCAGGCCCGCAGGATCAAAATCTTTATTGCCCTCGCCCACAATCGCTACTTCTTTAAATAACTTGCGTGCTTCGTCGACATTCTTCATTTCTTGCTCGATTTCGGCAAGATTGATCAAGGCTATAGCTCGCGCCACTGACCTGTTGAGCTTGTCCAAGATAGCGATAGCCGTGCGAGACTCTTTCTCCGCCTCCGGCAATTTTTTTTCGTCTAACAAGACCAGAGCCAATTGCAGATGAGCTTGCGCAGTCTCCTGCTTATCGGGACCTAGAGTCTTAGTAAACAGATCCACACAGACCCGCGCCGTTTCTTCTGCTTTTGCATACTTGCCTTGATTGCGCAGGATCGAAATCATTTTGCTCAGGTCGCATCCCACCGATGTATGCGAAGCACCATGCAATTTCTCATGTATGCCTACAGCCCTAGCGATCAAGCTCTCAGCCTCAGCATAGCGATCCTGATTGATTGCCACCTCGGCTAGATTGGAACAGCATGTAGCGACCTGCGAACTATCAGGGCCATGTAGCTTTTCGAGGATCTCGCGGGCCTCTTCCATCAATTTACGAGCCTCGGCATAGCGCCCCTGATCGTCATAAACCGACCCTAGATTGACCTTGGTAAAGGCAATACTATCTAAAGATTTTTTGTCTTCGGCCATGGCCAGAGCCTTATTGAGATACATCTCGGCATCGCCCAATCTTTGCTCCATACGATAGGCTCGCCCGAGAGCGTCCAAAAGTCCTTGCTCATCCAGATTGGCTTTGAGCATTGTTTGATTGCGCAGCTTGATCGCAGCCTCCAGCGTCATTTTGGCATCAGCCGGCCGCGACATTTCTAGATAAAGAGTCCCGAGAGCATAGAGAGTGGTCGCCTGGATCAAGACCTTGAGCGGTCCCTTGCCTTGAAACATCGACAGTCCTTGCTTGTACAGCTGCTCGGACTCTTCAAAACGATTGGCATTGCGATAGACAGTGCCAAGCATCATCATCGTGCCATAGATCTCCCAATCGGCGATCTTTGGCACATTTTTTTTGATGGCCAGGGTCTTTTTGAGATAGTCCTCGGCCTGCTTGTCTTCGCCCAATCGGCAATAGATCTGCCCGATAAACTCGTCCAACTTGGCTTTATCGAGACTGTCAGGCTTAAGATGCTCGGAGTTTTTCTCTGCCTCTTTAAATTTGTCGAGCGCCTCTTGTAGCCGCTTTTCTTTAAAGAGCTTGCTGCCTTCTTGATAGTACATCGAGTACAGAGGCTCGGCCGCTTTGACGACTAGCACCGTATTTGCAGAAAGCAAGAGCAAGACACTCGTCAAAACTGCTGCTCGATTAGTTAGAATGGGCATCTACTGTCCTCCAGTCCGTCAATTATATAATCATTCAATTTGATCCATGCAAAACCAACAAACCCCATTCGACCAGAGATACAAGCTTGCCAATGGCGTTAGGCTGGCGCTATATGTACTTTGTGGCCACTCCGATCTCGATGGTCCGAGCTATGATCAGGAGCAAGCTTGCAAGAGTTTAATCGAACGCCTGATCGTTTCCATGCGCAAAAAGGCTGGCGAGGCGCAAGCCGACAATTTTGCTCAGTTATGCAAGATACTCAAGCCGCATCTAGAAGTAGTGGAGCTCGATCAAGTCAAAGACCGATACATCAAGTTTGCACCATATGCGAAACTACCTGCCACCAGCATTGAACAAATAAAATCCACGGCCACGGCTATCAAGATCTCCATTACCGAATGGCTCGATCCGCAGTTGCTGGGCCTGCAGATCATGCAGTTTCTTGCCGCGCACCTGGCCATGGACAGTAAAGGCACGATTTTGGAGCCCGATTCGCTCAAGGCCTACCGCTATGACAACGAAATACTAGAGAGATTTGAGTCCATTCAACCCAAGGCCCCAAGCCTCAATCCGTTTATCATGCTCGTTCAAGGACGATCGCAAAATCATCCAGACCGTGTCACAACTAATACGGTAGGCCTGTCCAGATTTCAGCTGCCCGAGATCGAGATGGGCGATCTCACCGACGATGAGCACAGACTCAGCTATCTCATGGGTGGTATGGCGCAATCATTGATCGAAACCGCATGCAAGACTCAAAATGACGAGCACCGCTCGATCGACTTTTCTACAACACCATTGGCAGTATCAACCGATCAGGTGATACTGGCCAATCTCAAAGATCCACCGCATATTTCACCCATTACCAAGACTGCAAAGATTCCCATGCGGCTGGTATATAAACACGGTGTGCCTATACTCGAGCCCGATTGGCCGCAGGAGGGAGAAAGAGTAGAAAGAGACGCTCAACTGCAAAAGATTTTAAGCATTTTGGGATTGATCGAAGAATATCCCGACATCTTGAGAACGAGTCACGATTAGAAGCGCAATAAATTGCCAAACCCGGGAACTATTATTTAAGAGAGGGCGACTTTTAGACCTAACAGAAATGGAGCCGGTAATGTCTAACGATTATTTGAGGCAAACTCGAGCATTGGGCCTAGCTCTGGCTTTGACCTTGACGGTTATGCCAGTTTTGAGCCCCTGGGCGGCCTCGGCTGCAAAGAGCTCTGGAGATCAGTCCGCCTCCACGAAATCCACGAAACAATCCAATGACAAAGTCCCAAAAATCGTCACTAAAAAGATAATCGTCACAGCCAGGGGCGATAGCATCGATCCTGAGTCTTTTGCAGGCAAACCCCGTGTCTATTATCGGGCTGGCACAACCTTCGCAAGAGTAGAGCAATTGAGCGAGGGGACCAAACCCTCCGGGATGCTGGTGGTCTCGGCACCCGATATATGGATGATCGATCCTGTCGAAAACGTAGCCAAACATATTGTCGACAACAATCCGCCCTCCGCTGTCCGGATGCCCATCCTCTCTAGGCGGGACGAGGCGTTTAAAGATCTAGAGTTTGGCAGGGAGATGGAGTTTTTTAAGTCTCTGGATATCGAGGGCAAACCCGGCCCAAAAATAGACGGCAAGCCTAGCCGCGTCTACCAATACGCAAAAGACGGCAATGCCGTCAAGATGTTTGCGAGCAAGCAAGGCAAGCCCCTGCTCCTCGAGATAGATGGGCGCAAAGGCAAGACATCTTTTGCATATAGCACCTACCAAGAAATACCTTTTACTGCGTCGCTTTTTCAGGCGCCCCCTGGTCTAAAAGTAGTCGAGGCTTCGTCCCGCAGACTGACGAGCAAACAGGACGAGGGTCTGGCCGAAAAATTGAGAGAACTGCCTCACTATAAGCCGATCCAGGAGCCAAAGACTGCCGTCAAGGCTATCGATAACAACCAGGACGCGCAGGTCTGGCTGACCTATTACTATCTCTTTCCTGAGTCACAGCTGACTATACCTGCCATGAAAGCCATGGAAAAAATGGGCTATATGGAGGATTTCGGAGCCTCCTTTCCTGTATGCGCATTTTTGAGCAAGATCTTTGAGGCCAATCCAGACAAGGTGCATGAGTGGGTAGAGGAAATGCACGGACTCAGCCCAAAGACACAGGAGACGATACTGCCTCTGGTGCTACGTTGGGCCGACACCGACGCAGCTCGTGATGAGCTAAAAAAACTCAATATGCCAGTGGACAGCAAATATCTCGAGTTTGAAAAAGCCAATCTTTCTCCCGAAAAACTCAATACTTTCTACATCTCGTCGCCATCAAACCTGGATATGCTCTGGGGGTGCTTTATGGCTACAGGGGACGAAAGATACGTGCAAAAGATCATGACCACCCTGCCCTGGATGCGCGAAAACACAGATCACACGCCCAAATTTGCCATTGGCGCTGCAGCAGCTTATTCGCTCTGGATGAATGCCAAACAGCATAAAAAAGTACTGGAGATCTGCAAGGCAGAAAGCGAAAAATCAGGCGAGTTGCAGGCTAAGCTCAAAAAGATCGTGCAACTGGCCGAGTCAGACCAATTTGGAGCTCATTCTTTGAGAGCTATCCGTACAGACAACTAATTCTCAGGTCTGTACTACTATTTAGCTTTGACACCATATTTGATGCCCCAGTCATCAAGCAATTTTCTTACTGCAGGAAGTGCTTTTTCGGCAGCATCTTCGCCTGCCTTGAGACAATCGCGGGCGTCGGATCGGCTAGTGGAGATTAATGAGACCTGGCCCACATCTGGATGTATGCATAGATCGGCAAGTTCGCTCTGAAATCTATCTGGATCATAGATCGACCAGGACACAGTACGTCTGGTCATAGAGCCAAACTTGCGAAAATCGTCTTTCTGCATTTTTAAAAAGACCGGGTCGATATTGATCGCGATCACCACGTCGGCACCCAACTCGCGGCACTGCTTGACGGGCAGATTGCAAGCGATGCCTCCATCGCAAAAGAGCTTGTCGCCCAGCTCTACAGGTTTACGCAAGGACGGCACGGCGGTGCTTGCTTGCATGGCATAGCCCAGATCGCCGGAGCGCAGCATATAGGGCTTGCCATCGAGGACATTAAAGGCAACGGCGGCAAAATTTTTGGGCAAGAGCTCGATGAGTTTGTTGTCGGCTGAGAGTTTGCCCATAAGATACTTGCGAAAGGCCGAACCACGATATAGACCATCATAAGAATCAAATCCGAACAAACGCGGCAAGATAGTGATTGGTGCGACTATCAATCGAAAGGCCAGTGGCACGGTCATAAACTTTGACATGACGTCGCCAGAGACAAACTCCTGGGCCATGACTCTAGGATCAGCGCCGAGACAATAAAAACCACCGATAACAGAACCAATGCTGGTGCCGGTCACATAATCAAAACTGATACCCTCACGTTCCAACACTTTGAGGACGCCCACCTCGGCCGCTCCCCGTGCCCCGCCGCCACCAAGAGCAAGGCCCAGTCTGGGTTTGCGCCCTAGCGCCTTAGGTCCGCCGGCATAGCGTTTTTTCCAGTTTTCGATGTCCAGCCTATCCGCAGCGCTGGTGAGAGTCATGACCGGTGTCAAGGCTTGGGGCTGCCCAGGGGGAACGGCAAAATCCTTTGTCGGATCATCGACAGCCTCCACCACTGGTGGTGCGACGCGCACTGCCGATGATTGCACAACGCCACGATCAAAGCCTTCTGCTTTTTCTCCGGCCTGTTCGTCTATCTTTTGATCCAGAGGCTCCAGCCGATCGCCCAATGCATCTATATATCTTTCCCTTACAAGAAGAGCGTCGGGGTCTTTTAAAGGACGACCAGGCGTTTGGCCCTGCGCCGATGCCTGGAAGCAAAAAAACATGGACAGGGCGATCAGTGTGGTGCTTATAGTGCCATGAGGCAGCATTTGGATAACTCGATGATAAGAAATGTGCAAATTGTCTCACAAGCCATGCATCCAGACCAATCGTCTAAAGATATCTGCAATCATTTTGTACAGATAGCTGTGAAAGGGAGTTTTTCATGCAATTCAGACAACTGGGCCATTCTGGCCTCAAAGTGCCTGTATTGAGCTTTGGCGCTGCGACTTTTGGTGGTGGCAACGAGTTCTTTAAGGCCTGGGGCGACACCGACGTCAAAGAAGCCACCAGGCT
>Ga0233435_1002992_pt1 | contig 13389 bp, 13 predicted proteins | sample SI_122_August201_3_FD_182735 | JGI IMG/M metagenome (GOLD analysis project Ga0233435, IMG submission 182735) | Seawater microbial communities from Saanich Inlet, British Columbia, Canada - SI_122_August2016_135_MG | ecosystem: Environmental > Aquatic > Marine > Inlet | place: Canada: British... | reverse complement strand
GCTAACACGTTTATAAGCAAAACTGTTATAAGTGATACTTCTAAACAAATAAATACTTTAACGGAAAAGGAAAAGATCCAACAAATGACTGAATTTCTTCTCAAAAAAAAGAAAAAACAAAAAAAACAGCGTAATAAAATAACTCAAGAAGAGATTGATTTATACAATAAAAAAATTACCGAATACGACGATGGGTTTGTTCCAGACTATTATGTGTATACAGACGGTGCATGTAAGAGAAACGGCGAAGTTGGAGCAGTTGCTGGGTATGGAATATATTTCTCTCAAAACGATAAGAGAAATATATCAGAAAAAATAACAGAAAATAATGTTGCTCGAACAAATAATGCGGCTGAGTTATCAGCACTCATACGAGTATATGAAATTATAAAACTGGACATATTAAATGGTAAAAATATTACAATTGTAACAGATTCAACATATTCGATTCAATGCGCAACAACATATGGTCTTAAGTGTTTAAATAATAATTGGGTTGGGAATGAAGGTTCAACAATACCAAATCTTGAATTGGTAAAAGCCGCATTTAACATATACAGTCAGAACTCATTGGTTACAAATCATGTGCGATTACGTCATATTATGTCACATACTAAGGGTACTGATGTTCATTCAGTGGGGAATCATGAAGCTGATAAATTAGCAGTTAAAGGAGCAGTACATTAGTAAAAAAGTAAAAAATATATGTAATATGAATAATATAATAAATAATAAATAATAAAGTTTTTTTATTTTAACACTGTTTTTTAACAGATTTTGTTTTTGTTTTTAATTTTGTATTTGAATTACTGAATTCATTCATAAGTCGATGTCTCTCTTCCTTATATTTTATATATTCTATTTCTAATTTATCCAATTCATTAAGCCACATTTGATTAATAGATGTAGTTTTAATATTTTCTAATTGTTTTATTTTAGTTTCATATTCATTGTTTATTTTCTCAACATTTTCTTCTGTAACACTATCCATTGTCATTTTTACTAAATATTTAAAATCAATATCATCATTAATTATATCGTAGTTTTTATTAGAAAGCATTTTATTAACTTCATCTTTATTTTTTCTTCTTAGGTCAATAGTACCTTCCAAAGTTTCATTAATATATTTGGACTTGTTACTTAATATTATAAGTTCATTTTCAATTGCATGAATCATATAAGTTTTTCGCTTATCATATAGTTCTAAGCGGGTTATATAATAATCATCAATTATTGTATTTACGTTATTATATTTTTTCAATGTTTCACAAGCATCAAACAAATGCATATTGGAAGTAGTATTAGTTGTGTATAATTTTAATAATTTTTCCAAGCCATTACACCCGTTTTCATCAATATTTGACTCTAACTCATCAATAATATTTTTATGAAATGTAATAATAAAATCAACATTTGTATCCTTACTTAAGTCATCATAATCTTTTACAGTAGCAATTAATACCTTTTTATTATCCGACCTTGTATCCATAAGGTTTTCTAAATGTTCTTTAAATGTTTGTGTCCAAAACCCAATAGGAAGTTCAGAAACTCTAATTTTGTCTCCAGATATTTTTTCATAAACACCCTTAATAAGGAATTTAGTCTCACTGACAGAGGATATTGTTCCTTTAAATCCTTCATAATAGGGAATAAATGTTTCGTTAAATGATTGTCCTGTTAATTTACATACAATATAACGTATAATTTGAATTAAATTATAACACATAATATCAGTACTAAACCCAGTACCAATACCCTTTGAACCATTAACAAGAATCATGGGGACAATTGGTGCATAAAATAATGGCTCAACTGGAGACCCATCATCATTCAAATAAGTTAAAATGTTATCATCAACTTGGGGATAAATATATCGAGTAATTGTATTTAAAAGGGTAAATATATATCTTTCAGACGCACTATCTTTACCACCTTGAAGACGAGTTCCAAATTGTCCATTTGGAACGAATAAATTAATATTATTTGAACCAACATAATTTTGTGCTAATCCAACAATAGCAGAATTCAAACTGGCTTCACCATGATGATATCCAGAATGTTCCGAAACATACCCACTAAATTGAGCTACTTTAATTTCAGAATAAAGACCTTTTTTAAATGCCGAATAAAGGATTTTACGTAAACTGATTTTCAGTCCGTCCATTAAATTTGGAATACTTCTGTCGCAATCATATTTTGAAAAGTGAATAAACTCACGATCAATAAATTCTTCATAGGATACAAGAGGTTTATTAGTATCCATATAGCTTTGTCTATTATATTGTTCTAACCACTCCTTTCTGTCATCGGCTCGCTTTTTGTTAAATACCAAATCAATCTTATTATCAGAATTTGTTTTATTATATTCAAAGCCAACAATTTTTTTGTGTTCAAAATATTCGCGAAATTCTTTACCTGTACTGGTTCCAAGACCCTTGTAATATTTTATTTTCCATCCATTAGAATTATTTTCTTCTTTCCACTTAGCATATTCACCATCATTATAAAAGTTTAATTCTGTATTTCCTTTTTTTGCCTTTAAAATAGGTGTATTCATAAATCCAATAAACCCAGGAATTTCAAGAAGGGAAGGCCATTCCTCATGGAATAAATTAATTCCCAGTCCTTTAATATGACTACCATCTAAATCCTGGTCGGTCATAAATAGAATTTTACTATAACGTAAATTTGTATGAATAGAAGAATTTGTATATTTTTTACCTTTTTCAAGACCCATAATTTTTTTTAATTCTGAAATTTCTTTATTTTCCGAAATTTTTTTAGTACTTTCTCCACAAACATTAAGAATTTTTCCCTTTAGTGCATATACACCAATAACATTACGGTCTTCCGAAGATAAGCCAGATTTAATACCAGCTACAGCTGAATCCCCTTCACCTAAAATAAGAGTACACTCACACGATTTTGCAGTACCCGCCCAGTTGGCATCAGTAAGTTTAGGAATTCCACGGATTGTTTTTGTTTTATTTCCGTCAGATTTTTTGGCGGCCCTTGTTTCTTTAATTTCAGTTAAAGCACATGCCGCATCCATAACACCCAACTTGGCTATTTTTTCAATAAACTTATCACTTACCTCACATTTAGAACCAAACTTAGATACGGGAGTATTCATATAATCCTTTGTTTGACTATCAAATGCCGGATTTTCAACATCACATCTAATAAACAACATTAGTTGCTCCTTAATAGAGTAACTATTAACACAAACCTTTTTTTTCTTTTCAATATAATTACACAATTTACGTGTAATTTGGTTCAAAACATATTCAACATGCTTACCTCCTTTAGATGTATGAATACCATTTACAAAACTCATTTGACAAAACTCATTTGTAGGTGTTAAACAAACAATATATTCCCATCGGTCGCTGTATGATTCATGAATACGAGTTGTAGTATTTTTATTACCCACATACATATCAACATATTGTGGAAAGGTTTTAATCGGAATCAATGTTGAATTACACTTTACCTTTATATTTTTGTCAGTAATTGCGGCAATATCGTGAATTCTTTTTTTTAACAAAGCAACGAAATCACAAGACAACCCCGAAAGACCAAATCGGGCATAATCTGGTTTAAATGATATTTTTGTATAAGGCTTTGATTTACACTTGGTTATTTTAGGAGGACAAATTTCGTCTAAATTTGACTTGAATTCTTGCTTATATTTTAAACCTCTTGTATGGTCAACTGTTTCAATTGAACCTTCGGATGACCAAATTAGAACTAACTTAAATCCAAAACCGTTTTTACCACCAACAATTTTTTTTTCGTCCTTGTTGTAATTAGTGGAAGTTCTTAAGTGTCCAAAAATAAGTTCGGGAATCCAAATGTTATATTCGGGATGTTGGGCAACATCAATACCATTACCATCATTTAACATAACAATTGTACCATCACTCTCAATTGTAATATCAATGTTTGTGACTGGAATACAATTAGATTGTCCATTATTAATAAATTGCTTCATACGAATAACATGGTCACGACAGTTCACAAGTCCTTCATCAACCAATTTAAATAAACCGGGAATATATGTAATTTCTTTTTGATATATTTTATTAGTTTCTTCATCAAATATCCACATATCGGAGTCAATTTGTTCTATAGAACCTATGTAAGTATCAGGATTGTCCAAAATATGTTGTTTATCTGTTTTTTGTTGATACTTGGCAGACAACTCGTTATTTTCTTGAGAAGTCATGTTGGTAATTGATTTATTAGAAGACATAATAAGTAAATTATATGATTGTGCTTAACTTATTATTTATAAAAAACCAATCATTTTTTTTTATAAATTATTTACTAATTATATTTTAATAGGCCTCCTTTACAATATGATATAAACTCATCTAAATTATTTGTTCCACATGAAGAATTACAATGGACACAAATAGGCAATAAATTATCAATGTCTAATGTTCCACCTTTACTTTCTGGAATAATATGACCAACACTAAAACAAAGCTGTGTTATATCATTAAGCCCGCAACATTGGCATTTAGTTTTTCCAATAGTTTCGCCAACATGTTTTGCCCATACTTTACGTCTCACAACAATGGGAATAGGTGTTTTTTTATATTTTTTTGTTAAATTTAAAGAGTTGCAAATAATTGGTACAGGTTCATCAGTAATTTTTGGAGGAATTACATTGTTTTTAGGTGTTGTTGATGTTACTGTAGAATTTGTTATTGTACTTATTAAACAATTACTCATTGTTAATAAAAACGTTGTGTAATTTTCAAAAATATGTACATATTCAATTCCTTCAGCATATGTACATATATCTAATTGTTTGTCACAAGACAATGTATATGTTTTTAATTTTTCAAGATTAAATGCAAATGTTGCAAATATAAAAGGAATATATAGCATTGGTTCCGACCCATATTTTTTACAATACTTCATGCATAATTCTTTTAAAACTCCAATCTGTTGTTGTATGTTTGAAATTTCTAAATTTTCTAACCAAAAATCATAAATTTGTTCCAAATATCTATTAACAATTAATTTAATCAACGTATTCCACAATTCATTATTTAATGAACCAAATAAGTCTTCGTTTAAAAAAGAGACTGATATAGGATGTTCGGACAACTTTAATTGAATATTTTTTGACAATTTATTTTTCTCATAAATGTCCATAATTAAAATATACCCCTTTAATAATATGTATTATTATGTATTTAAATTGATTTCACCTACTAAAATATATATTTTATGCCCAGAATGGTGGGACGTTTCATTATCCAAAAACGAACCAAGTGACCCAGATTTAACATTGGAAACAATTTTTTTTAAATTAAAAAAAATAAATAAACCACTATTCAAATATATGTCATCCAAATTATCAAAAGGTCTTCAAATTGACCCAATTGGAGCACATCATTGTAATCAAACATCCCCTCAAATTGTATATGAACTAATTCCAATTTCAGAATCGGAATTAATACATATGTCAATATCTGGAGGCAGAGGTAAATATACCCAAAAAAGAAAAAAACAAGGTCATATGTTAAAAAAAAGAAACAAATAAATTTATTAATTAATATACTTTGATGTATGCACAATTGTATATTTATATTTTTTCATAAAACAATATAAAAACATGCTTATAATGAGTATTAGTTTAAAATGAGTTCAAAATCATCAACAAATAATTTATCACCCATAATTGGGATTGATTTGGGAACAACTTATTCGTGCGTGGCAATTTGGCAAAATAACCATATTGAGATTATTGCAAATGACCAAGGAAATAGAACAACCCCATCGTTTGTTTCTTTCACAGAAAATGAACGATTAATTGGAGAGGCTGCTAAATCAAGTTTATCAAGTAATTACAAAAATACAATTTTTGACGCTAAACGATTAATTGGAACTAATTTTTATGATAAAAGTGTTCAACACGATATGAAAACTCTTCCTTATACAATTATTAATCAGGATAATAAACCAATGATCCAAGCAACTGTTAAGGGCGAACTTAAAACTATGTCCCCTGAAGAAATTAGTTCTATGGTTCTTATTCGTATGAAAGATATTGCGTCAGAATATCTTGGTGAAGAAGTTAAAAACGCCGTTATTACAGTTCCTGCATTTTTTAATGATGCACAACGCCAAGCAACTCAAGATGCAGGTCGTATTGCTGGTTTAAATGTTATCCGCATTATTAATGAACCAACGGCAGCCGCTCTTGCTTACGGTCTTGATACGGACACTTCAACTGAAAAAAATGTTCTTATTTTTGATTGTGGTGGTGGAACATTTGATGTTTCAATATTAACAATTGAAGAATCAATTTTTGAAGTAAAAGCAACAGCTGGAGACACTCATCTTGGAGGAGAAGATTTTGACTCAATGTTGGTTCAGCATTGTATTGAAGATTTTTCAAGAAAAAATAAAAATTGTGAAACACCCCTTGAAGATAATAACCGAGCAAAGCGACGACTTCGTGTTGCATGTGAAAAAGCGAAACGTTCGTTATCAACATCAACCGTTGCTAATATGGAACTTGATAGTCTTCATGAGGGTATTGATTTTAGTACATCTATTACACGTGCCAAGTTTGAAAGTTTATGTAATGATTTGTTTCGCAAAACAATGATTCCAGTTGAACAAGTTCTTCGCGATTCTAAGTTTTCAAAAAATCAAATTGATGATATTGTTTTGGTTGGAGGGAGTACACGAATTCCCAAAATTCAATCTATGTTAAGTGAGTTTTTTAATGGAAAAGAACTAAAAAAATCAATTAATCCAGATGAATGTGTTGCGTATGGGGCAGCAATTCAAGGAGCAGTTTTATCTGGAAACCATACCGGGTCACTTGACAGTATGTTATTATTAGATGTATGTCCTCTTAGTTTAGGTCTTGAAACTCAAGGAGGTGTAATGAGTAATTTAATTAATCGCAATACAACAATTCCAACCAGAAAATCACAAATTTTTTCAACCGCGGTTGATAATCAACCTGGAATTCTTGTTCAAGTATATGAAGGCGAACGCCCTTTTACTCGTGATAATCGTCTTTTGGGTAAATTTGTATTAGATGATATTCCTAAGATGCCAAGGGGACAACCCCAAATTGAAGTTGGTTTTGAATTAGATAGTAATGGCGTGTTAATTGTTGATGCGGTTGAAAAGTCTTCTGGAAAGAAACAGTCAATTAATATTAAAAACGACTCCGACCGACTATCAAAAGATGAAATTGAAAGACTTGTTCGTGAAGCTGAAGAACACAAACAAGATGATATGCGTGCAAAAGAACAAATTGAGGCATATGCAAAACTGGAAACATTTATTTATCATAAAATGAACCAATCTGAACTAAAAGAGGACCCTACCCTAATTCAGGCTAAAAAATGGTTGGAAGAAAATCGCCAGGAACTAAAAAATGTTTATGAAGATAAGTTAAAAGAACTTGAAGAACAATTTCCTGAACCAACTCAAGATTCTAATACCGAATTTCAGCAACCTCCTTCTTCATCAACACCGACAGAAAATGATGAGCCTCATATTGAAGAAATTGACTAAAAATATAATTGCACAATATAAAGAGATGAACCCAAAAATACAATAAATAATTTATTATTTATTGTACAAAACATACTTTTTTTAAAATTCGGGGTCTTCTGTAAATACGGCAGGTGGGATATACGTATTATTTAAATTAAACATAGTTGTTAAATGCTCAAACATATTGTACGCAATAAATGTACTTGCTCCAACAATTATTGATTCTTTAATAACTGTTTTAAATGGTTTGGTATCCTTTGTTACACGATGCTCAATGAACTTTAAAAGAACAAAAATAGCCATTGTGCATGTGATTAACAATAATATATTTTTCATATAAATATATTATATTCTTATTTGTAATTGAGTGTTTTTACGCAATTATGTATTTTATTTTAAAGTTGAGCTGCACCAATATCAATAGATTGTAAGTTTAAACCAGCATCTGGTCCCGAATTTAATATATTTTCCATATTAAAATTTTTAGGAAGTATATTTTCATCATCTCCCTCATTTTCATTGTTATTATCGTCCTCAATAAATGTTGTATGAGTTGCATCAGGAGACTCTGAAAAGCGAACTGAATTTGAATTTACTGGGTCTGTATTTTCTGTAACATGGGATGGCACTTGAGATAGTGTTAATGGTTCTTGGGTTTGTTCTTGTTCATTTTGTGGAGGGTGTTCTATTTTTTCTTTATCTAATGATAAATTAACATTTTCGGGTACACAATTTTCAATTGTTTCTTCTGGTTTAATATCCTCATATAGAATTTCTTCCTTAATATCATCTGTTACAATTGTTTCTGTTCCTTCATCTAAATATGCTCGCATAATAGTTGCTACGGGAATATTGTCTCGTATTGCATCCATAATACACAATTCAACTAATATCTCAAAATCTCTGTTATTTTTTTGAATTTGTAAAGCAGGAATACCAACCTCAAATAAAAACATTTGTTTATATACTTTACGCGCTACCTTGATATAAACGGAATGAATAAAGAAATCAAGTTTAGGTATATCAATACTAATTTGTTTCTGTTTTTGCCCAACACGAGCCAATGTCATTGTTTTAAGCTGAATAATATGTACACACGATAGTAAATCTTCTAAATAATTCCAAGTGGTTGTTTTTTTTTTAATTCTTTCACATTCGGTTTCAATCATTGTATTACTCCATTTTGGAATTCGTGAAATAAAATTTTGAGTGGTCATAAGATATTTGGATGGTTCATTATTTTTATTACATAACTTAATTGACTCATGAAGTATTGATGTAAATCCTTCAACAATAAATGGTGATAATGTATTAATAATTAAAGCAATATATTCACTCCTGCTTTCTTTTTGATTTTCTGGATAAAAGTCGTCCATACAATTATTACATAATTCCCAGATTAATTAATTTGGTGTCTGAACTAATTAAAAGAAAAAATAAAATAAACGCAATTAATAATTTTTCATCTCTTATTTCTTTTTTAACATTATTAAATGTTAGTATATACTCGTATAATTGGTCCTCTGGTAAATTTTTTATAAATCCAGGAGTTTTTAAAAAAGTTAATATATCAACACCTGCAAATCCAAGTTCGTATATATTATTTGCATGCTCATATATTTGGTCTACTGTTAATATATTATCTTTAGTTGAACGAATTAGTTTTGTCAAATAATTATAAAGTTTGGACATAGATGTTTTTGGATTTGGGTCTAAATTATGGTCAACTTGAATGCGATGTAAATTTAAATTTATATATGCTTTATGAGAATCAATATATGGTTCTGGAACGTAAATTTCACAAAAACGAGAAAGTATTGGTTTTAAAATCTGATGTTTATCCTCCACAACCATAAAAAAACGCGTAGTATGATTAAACGATTCAATGCATCGTCTTAAAGACGATTGCGCATCACTTGTTAAATTAGATGCATTAAGTAGTACAATACTTTTAAAAGCATAATCAGATGATTGATGAATGTGGGTTTTGGCAAATAGTTTTAAAGATTCCCTAATAAATTTTATTCCTTTGCTTTGAGCACAATTAACATACATAACAAATTTATTAATTTGTTCCTGGTTCCCATTATATAGCTTATTAATAAAATTAACTAAAATTGTTTTTTTACCAGAACCACTGGGACCATGAAATAATATATTTGGCGTTTTTTTTGTTTCTGTAAATGGTTTAAGTTTATTTATAATAGAATTATGAATAGGTAATAGGTCACACATATCTTCTATTTTGATTATTTATTATAAATATATATGTACACTTTAAGTATTTACAGCTTTAAATTGTTTAATGAATCACTTATGTTTGTGATTTTTAAACAGGTGCAGCTCCATGAGTATCTTCAGCAACTCCCTGAATAGATGATTGGGATATATTACCAATTGGTGCTTGTGGGTGGGATAAATTAGATACAACCTCTTCTTCTAATGTATAAGGAAATGCTCCCAAATTAAACATTGCCATTTGACGCGACTGACGAGCATTTGATGGAATAAATCGCGCAAGTGCGTCGTTACCCGTCATATTAGATGCGTTTATAAGTACCATAAATGCGGTAAATAGTGCTAAACATGCAGTTATAGGATGAGTGTATTTAAATAAATATAAAACAATTGCACCAATTACAAATTTACCTCCAATAGTATCAACATAATCAGCAACATGTTCAGGCATATTTAACCCCAACAAAATGTAACATACAAAAACGGCACATAATACTTTTTCTAAAGAAGGTGTTTTTTTAAAGGCGGACGTAAATAACTTTAACTGCATTGTTTGTATATATTTTAACAAAAGAAAAATAAATAAGATAATATTGTTCCAATATAACAATATTATTTGGCGCTGTTTTCTTTTTTTTAAACGTGTACTCCTTATTTTATATGTATATATATATTATATCATGACATTTCAAAAAAAAATAATTGGGGTTATTATAATTGGTTTAATTATTTATTTTGTCATCGTATTTCTTATGTACTCTAAAGGAACAGATACAAATTGGCCTCCAGTAGTTGCGGCATGTCCAGATTACTGGACTATTCAAGGTTCAGAAGATGGGGAACAAAAATGTATAAATATGCGAGATTTAGGTACATGCCCACCCACTGGAGGGTCTAAACATACAGTTATGGATTTTTCAGATTATCCTTATAATGATAAAGAGAATGGTGCATGTAGTAAATATAAATGGGCAAATTCGTGCAATGTTCCATGGGATGGAATTACATATGGCGTTGTAAATCCATGTGACAATTAAACTATTTTTAATTATATTTAATTATTAAATAAAATTGATTATTTTTTAATTAATAATATTAAATATTAAATATCTAAAATGGATAATATTATATTATATTTTAATAATTTATTAAATAAAAACAATCATAAAGAAAAAGATATATACGAAAAAAAAATATCAACCGTAAAATTAAATGAAATTGATGATATTAGAAAAAAATATAAAATTATAGATGTAAAATGGATTGATAAATTACAAGTAAATTATTCTATGTTTGGAGATGATTATTTTAATGTATCTAAAAAACATATTATAAATAATATGTTAGAACACTATTTGACAGATAAAGATAAAGAAATATATGAAAAAAAAATAAATTATATTTGTAATGAAAAAGAAAAAATATGTATATGCAATATTAATGCTAATAATTTTAGAAAAATTTATGATGATATAAATTATAAAGATGAAAATTATATTTCTTGGATTAAAAAATGTAATGAACCTTTTTAAATATTTAATAAAAACATAGTATATATTCGTATTGTAATGAAATTAACAAACTTATTTTATAGTTTCTCTCAATTATGGAAAAAAATAGTAAATAATAACTATGTTATTAAACTGTTAATTATATTATTTGGTTATTTATTACTTAATAGTGTTTTTTGTTTTAGAATAACGAGAGAAGGTATGGAGTCAGATGAGAATAACAATAAATATACTGAGTATGATTTAAATGACCCCGGAAGTGCTATGATACTTGCTCAAAAAAATGCGGGAAATATACAAGCAATAAAAGATATGATTACTAATATTTCTGAACTAAACAAAATAGTAAATGATAATACATTAGCAGTCCAGTCTGTTCAAACGCAGGTAAATGATTTAGCTGAAGCACAAAATTCAATGGCGGGGAATATGGTTGGAACAGATGTACCTGAAATTAGTGATTAAAATATTTCTCTCAATTTATAAATTATTTAATAAAAATAGTAGGTGAATATATCATATGTTTGTTATACTAATAATATATTTTTAAACAATCATCATATAAATAAACATTATATGCTATATAAGTTTAAAAACTTGCATTGTATGTTAATAAGTTAGTTTAAATAAAAATAAAAAAATAATTAAACTATTTAACCGTGTTTTTTTTACTTTTATATACTTATAAAATATATAAAAATAATTTAATGTCATCATCTGTATTTAATGACGTATTAGAAGACCCACATGAAGTTCAATCTTCATTACTGGGACCAGCTTATAAGTATCATGAAAATATTAAAACACCATCTCAAATTGGAATGTCCACAAAGGGTAGTATAAAAGCACTTGGAAAAAATATAGACGGTCTTATTGAGTACACAGAACTACTTGTTACTGGAAAAAGTAAAGCATCTGCTACCGGTGGCCCGTTGGGAAATAAATTTTTTTTAAAAACTGGAGCAAAATGCATTGACACGGATACAAAGGAAACTGTGGACCGTCATATATATGTAAACAATATTCCAAATGGAGAAATTCCATTTATTTCTCAAGGTATGGGTGTTAATTTTTCGCAATTTAAAGGATTAATACCAGGTGCGATGGGAAACTTAAATGTTTTAAATCCGTTTGGTCTTATGCGTGCATTTTTGTCGGGGTCAAACCCCGATTGTCAAAAAATAACTATGGATGTGGTGGATACAAATAATAATCAGTTTACTGAATCGAATTATGTTACTTTTGTAGATATTAATAATATAACTCCATGTGATTTTCCAAACAAAGTAAATCCAATTAATGGTAAAAAATGCAGGGAAACGTTTGTTGTTGAATCATATCCTTACTTAAACCAACCAATTAAAGTTTGCGATATAACATTACCCTTTACAATAATTAACGCAATTCAGTGGATAAGTGTGTTTCTTACATTTATAATATTATTTGTTGGTGTTGTAAATAAATAAAAGAATAATTTAGCATTTTAATAATTATGTTTATTTGTATTTAAAAAAATGAATTATTTATAATTATATATACATATTAGTATTATATAATTATAAAATGGATATTTATGCGACATCAATTATGACACAACGTGTACATGTAGAATTTACATGTGTTGGTTCAAATATAAATGATATTTTAATGGAAAATATACGTTCAATGTATGAAAATACATGCTTAAACGGAGCATATATAAAACCAGGTTCGTCAATATTTATTTCAAAATCCGCCCCACGAGTAAACGGACATATGGCCAGTTTTGATGTAGTTTTTAAGTATGATTCATACCGCCCATTAGATGGTTCTGAAATTGATTGTACTGTTGTAAATGTTACAAAGGCTGGAATACGAGCTGAAATTATTGACAGTGTTAATTCTTCCCCAGTTGTAATATTTATTTACCGTGACTATAATTATGACAACAATAAGTTTATCGCAGTTAAGGAACGTGATAAAATACGTGCTCGTGTAATTAATTCACGATGTGATAAAACAGATACATATGTTTCTGTTATTGCAAAATTGATTTAATTAGTTTCTTACTTAAATCCAACTTAATATAAATTATATTATTTTATTAATTATATTATTTTAT
>Ga0233435_1002991_pt1 | contig 13389 bp, 12 predicted proteins | sample SI_122_August201_3_FD_182735 | JGI IMG/M metagenome (GOLD analysis project Ga0233435, IMG submission 182735) | Seawater microbial communities from Saanich Inlet, British Columbia, Canada - SI_122_August2016_135_MG | ecosystem: Environmental > Aquatic > Marine > Inlet | place: Canada: British... | reverse complement strand
GATCAATCTTCGTCCGAGTCCGCTTTTTCTGCGGAGCGGGCTTTTAACTCCTCCCAACTGTTAATCAGGTCGGTATCATCATAGTCCTGCTCCTCTTCGTAGAAGAAGTCTTTCAAATCATCCACATGAAGGTGGCATAAGCGAGTTCGGCATTTGGCTTTTTTTAGCGCTTCAATACCTTCGCGCCGAATTCGATTGGAAGTAATAAATAAATGCTTGAGCTTTAAAAGAACTTGAGACTCGGCGATGGCTATAGCTCCCTCATCTTCAACAAGGTTTCCATAGAGACTCAGCTTCTTCAAATTGGACATATAAGGGGATTCGGCTATCGCCTTAACACCATCATCACTGATAACATTTCCATATATATCCAGATCGGTCAAGTGCTTGAAATTTTCCGAATTGGCGATAGCACTGATTCCTTCATCACTGATATTATTATTCGGTAGCATGAGCTTTTTTAAGCGCTTAATACTTTTCGATTTTGACAGGGTAACGGCACCCTTGTCTCCGATATTCTGATTGCTCAAATCCAGATTCTTTTTATCTGGAGTCAAAAACTGCTTTATAAGATATTCAACACTGGCCACAACAAATCACCTGAATTAATAGATTGGATTGAATTATATCACAGATAACTATTGCTCAAGAAATTGCTTCTTCACCCACGCCACTTCTTCCTCTCTCGTTTCAATAGCCCCTCTCACATGGGCTTCCCGAAGTGTTTTGAACACAGATTGAAAAACAGGGCCGGGTTTTATTCCCATTTCCACCAGATCATCTCCTGTCAGCGACAATTCTGCCTGCTTATGGTACTGGGTAAAATAGGTATTCGCGTATTGGTTGGCGCGATCTGTTGATGCGGCTGCAAGAAAATAAATTACCGCTTCTACAGAAAATTCGGACAGTTGATTATAGATCGTCTCTGGGCTCCAATCTTTGTCCTTTTCAAGAAGCATCAAGCTTCCTCTGCAACTCTCTCTATCCCGGATCAAAGCTTTTTTTAACCGTGCCTGCATTTGCAGTCTGTCCGTAGTTTGCACAAAAGATTCTTCGTCCAGAGGGTAAAGCAAGGACAGAAAATACAAATACCAAATTTCCGGTTTCTCAGGAAGCGATATAAATTCAGCCCAGGATAATACCGTTGTAATTTTTTCCAGAGCCTGAAGATCCATCATTTGCGGTGAAACGGATTGCAAAAGACCAAACTCCTTCATCCTTAAAATACATTTTAAGGGTTGTTTCTCCTTTAGAATTAATATTATCTCATTTAAAAGTCGAGTACCGCTCAAAGAGTCTACCAGCCTTTTTTTTATAGCTACTTTCATAAAGGCTTCCGTCTGTCTGCTAATCTTAAAGCCATACCGCTGTTCAAATCTTATAGCGCGGAACAACCGACACGGGTCCTCAATAAAACTTAAATTATGCAAAACATGAATTTCTTTATTTTTAATATCTCTTTCACCATTAAAAAAATCTATAAGGCAAAAAGCGTCCTCCCCGTTTAATTTCACAGCGATGCTATTGACCGTAAAATCTCTTCTAAACAAGTCCGACTTTACTGAGCTTTGTTCCACTGTTGGGAGTGCCGCAGGATGCTCATAATACTCCAGTCGTGCCGTGGCTACATCAATTCGATATCCATCTGGAAAGATAACCACCGAGGTTCCAAATTTTTCATGGGACTTAACTCTGCCTCCAAACTCTTCCGCAAGACAGGAGGCAAATAGTATTCCATCGCCTTCAACGACGACATCAATATCCTTATTGGAAATATTTAACAACAAATCTCGCACGAACCCACCTACCACAAAGACGGAGACTTCAGATCGATTGGCAACTTGCGAAACCCTTTCCAGCAGGTTCAGCAGGTCTTGCCCCAACCTTTCCTTAAGCAAACTTTTTATATTTTTCTGAGCGCCCACGGGGTTTCTGTTACCCCCCTCACTGGCATGCATTTCGCGCAAAATATCGCCACGGCTCACCACTCCTACCAGCTTATCTTCAAAGTTCACAACAGGAATCAGTTTCTGTTTCTCTTCAATTATGAGAGGGGTCACCGAATTAAAAAATTCATCGGGCGCGGTGACTGAAAACCGTCGAATCATAAACTCCTCAACACAATCCTCTTCCAGCTTATGATGAATCGCTTTTTCCACAATCTGCCGGGTTATCAGCCCCACTGGTTTTTCTTTTGATAAAACAGGCAATGTATTCAGGTTGTATAGTGTAAGAACCGATTCAACAGAACGTATGGAATCATCCACTACAACCGAAACTACGGGAGAGTGCATCACATCTTTTATCCGGTTCGCAGGTTGCACAATTTCAGATAATGTTGTGAGGATTTTTTCTCGCGCCTGCACCAATGTCATATCTTTGATGCTGGCAGATGCCGCGTTACGATGGCCTCCCCCCTCAAACACTTCAGCCACTCGCGAAACATCGACTTCATGACCTCGACTTCGCGCTATCAAATAAATTCTTTTATCCATCCGAACAATGACAAACAAAGCATTCAGGTTTTCCAGTTCCAGTATACGGCTTGCTACATAAGCCAGATCACTGACATAGTCTTCCACCGATGCTATGGCTATTGTTAATTCAACCCCATTTATGAGTTGGCGGTCTAGATTCGTCACCAGTTCATTGAAAACACCCAGTTGCTCTATGTTTAACTTTTGCGACATATACCGCGAAACCTGATCCAGGTTCGCCCCTCTTCTCAATAAGTTACTCACTGCCACTAAATCTTCGGGAGTGGTTGAGGTAGAAGTAAGGGAATGAGTATCCTGATAAATTCCCAGAGCCATCAATGTGCTTTCTTCAACTGTCAAAGAAATATTATTTTTTTCAAATATCTCAGAGAAAATGGATGTGCATGCCCCTCTATTTTCAACAACCATTTTTTCAACCTTGCTCTCCGGAACAGGATTCTTATGGTGGTCATAAATGTGGACTTTGACATTTGGATGAGTCATCAAAGGAGAAAATACCCCAATCCGTTTTGGGTCATGGGTATCCACCAAAACGAGTAAAGTGACTTTATCCATCTGTATATCTTTGACCCGTTTGAACTCTAGCGGGAACTTTTCTTGCTGTAAAAACTCATTCACCTTACTCTCGGAACTTCCTGGCAAAACGAGAAGGGCCTCGGGATATATTTTTTTTGCCGCCATCATTGAGGCTATGCAATCAAAATCCGCATTTAAATGTGTAGTAATTATCTGCATCGCTATAGAATATTTTTTTCAAGGGATGGAATAACTATATCACCAAACTCATAGACCTTGGAAAAATATCGAAGGAGACACTTTCTGTCTATTTACGGCTAACCTGTAGGGTAGTATTGAAAGGAAATTCCTGTGGGAGGGTACAAATCTGGTTGTCACAAGCCCGGTAAACCAATCTGCCTTTAATGGAGTACTTGTCTGTTTCAATATTATCAGGGACGTTATAAGTTCTTGAGAATTCCACATTGCCTTTATGGCCTTTGACCATTTTCCCAACCGCCCCGTCCTGAATCAACACAGACTCGGGCTCCTGCCAGTCCTCCTGCTCCTGAAAAACGTTTCCATCTATCAAAATTTGCGTGGCCAGTAACTCGCTTCCCTTTAAAGGCAATAGCGAATAAATATGCCATCCCTCTTCAATCAAAACGGACATATAAAACTTAAAATCTTCACCAGGGAAAACCACCGATTTACTTGTTAACGCATTTATCTTTATTTGTGGAAGGCTTGCTTGCGAACGGTCAAAGGGAGGATTTGCAAATAATGCAAGAGGAAATAAAAATATGAGAATCAGGATTATTAAAATTCTTTTCATATAGGAAGAAAAGGAATTGCAGGAAAACTAGGGATTGAGTTTGACTTCTGTTCCGGTCAAGGCAAGATATTTTTCTATTGCCTTTACAAATTTATCTTCTGAAACAGCTCCCGAAAACATTTCGCCGGTAACCGTTCCTGATTCATGATCATAGGAACCCAGCACGAAAGTGGGAGTACCCTGGATGCCCATTTCCGCTCCGTCACGAATATCTTTTTCTACTCTTTTTTCATACTTACCTTTTTTCCAGCAGGATTTAAATTCATCGATATCCTTGACCCCTGCCGTTTCGGCCGCTTCTAAAACCTGGGCTTCACTGATAGCATGAGTCAGATTTTCATAAAACCAGCTCTGAAGTTGCCAAAATTTATTCTGGTCTCTTGCACACTCAACGGCTTGTGCGTAACCCTTGGCTTCTTCGTGAAATGGCAGAGGGAAATGTCGGTAACCAAATTGAACGGAATGAGGGTATTTTTTTCTAACTTTTTGTAATGTTTTTTGTACTCTTTTACAGAAAGGACATTGGAAGTCTGAATATTCCAGCACAAATACTCTGGCCGTTTTATTTTCGGAAGACCATAGCATGGCTGTCCCTATCCCCGCTACCAAACGAAAATCGTTGGGTGGGGTAAGATATACTTTGGCCCAGCCCTGTTTGACTGCCCGTTGGAATTGCTGCTCAACAAACAGATTGCGATAACTAGCCTTCAGATAGTCTTCAATTTCACCACGCACCTGCTGCAAACTTCCCATCTCTTTAATTCCTGGCGTATTATCATAAAACTTTTTAATTTCCGCCTCAGAAACAGTGGGTGTACTTTGCGCTGAAAATTCAGGATGCTTTTTAGCAAGTTTTTCCAGAATTTTTTCTTTCAAAGCACGGGTTTGCATTTGATGCAATTGCATCAAAGCTTCCTGAATACGAACATGTTTTAAATCATCCAGATGAATGGGCTCGCCATCTACTTCTGCAGCCACTGGATTATTGGAATAATAAGGGGTTGGGTGAGGCGCAGAATAGCCCCATCCCGGAACAAGAAATAAAAAAGAAAAAAGAATCGTCAGGGCCACTTTATTTTTTTTGGATTTAATTAACACGCCAACCTTTTAAGAAGAGAAGCTCAAATTCGAGGAGAGGCCGTTAAGAAAACAGCCCGGATTCAAAACCAATTTCAATTTATACTTTATATTATCCCCCAATCAACACCCAAAACGCAATCCATTGTTTTTAATTAATGGGAACGATCTGGGTGTCCAAAAAGGGGTAAACCGAGGATCATTACTTGCTGAAAATTAAAACTTTTTTCCGAAAGTTTATTTTTTAAACGCCTCTTCCGGATTCAGAAATTTGTGACAATTTTCCGCAAGTTTCATAAATGCTTTTGCAGCAACAGAATCTGGGCGGGAAAGCACCACCGGTTGACCGCTGTCCGAATTGGCAACAATTTCACCATCGAGAGGGATACTTCCGAGATAGGGGAGCACCAACTCTTCTGCCAGTTTCTGACCGCCACCTTTTTTAAACACATCAATATCTTTTTCACAATGCGGACAAGCCATCGTGCTCATATTTTCAATGACACCTACAATCGGGACATTACTATCTCTAGAAAATGAGATCATTTTGCGAGCATCAAGGATCGCCAGATCCTGCGGCGTGGTGACGACTACCGCTCCATCCACTTCACCAATGAAATCGATAATCGTGATTTGCTCATTGCCAGTTCCCGGGGGTAAATCAAACAGTAAATAATCCAACTCTCCCCAGTTTATATTCCCCAGAAGTTCGATAATGAAATCATATTTAACCGCGTCGCGCCAAGCAATATGCATGTTCGGATCTTCAATCAAAAAACCGAGAGAAGCTACTTTCAGTCCGTTACTGGTTTCATAAGGATCGATTCCAACATCGGTAGATTTCAAGCGTACATTTTCAGCTTGCAAGAGTTTGGGGATATTGGGTCCGTGCAAATCGGCATCCGCCAACCCTACAGAGTAGCCGCTTTCCTGCAACGCAATGGCAAGATTTGTGGTTACGGTACTTTTACCAACGCCACCTTTATTACTGCCAATAATGAGTTTATGTTTAATCTCATTCATCCGCTTATTGACAAGCCAGCGGTTATGTTCATTTTTATCGGCTTTACAATCGGTTTCATTATTAAACTCACACATTTCACAGGTGTGAAGTAACCGACATTCTCCAGTGACAACCATCTAATCCTCCTGAAAAAAATATAGGGGCTCCCCTGGAACAGATGAAAAAGGGGAAACACCCTTAGATATAATTGCTCTAAACCCTGAGGTTATGGAACTCTGATTTCGATGTCAAGTGAAATAGGGCAAAATCAGGCTTTCTCACAACAAAGTTCTATTTTTCCTGAAACTTTTACAGCCCTTTTTTATCTAAAATGGAATTGCCTGAGGCTATTTACAAAGACGACTTACCAGGGATAGCCTCATCTACTGCAACCTCATAACAACATTACTTTTATTTCAGGAGTTCTGACACATGAAAAACCTTGGTTCAAAATTTATCTCCCTCACTGCAATATTATATGTTCTGGCAAGCACAGCTGCTTTTGCCAACAACTCTGTATCCATCAGCGAACCTGCCGATGGCGCCAAAATCTCTGGTCCTGTAAAAATTTGCCTCTCAACATCGGGAGTAACCGTTGAGCCTGCAAAACATGGAGTGCATGATGGCAAAGGGCATCACCATATTCTTGTGGATGCCGATGTCCCGGGAGATTTGAGCAAACCTATTGGCAAAGATGCAAATCATGTTCATATGGGTGATGGATCGAAATGCAAAACCTTGAATCTCGTTGCAGGTAAACACACCATCCGCGCCCTGTTCGCAAAAGGAAATCATGTTCCCTATGACCCTGCTCTGACAGCAAAAGTTTCCATTGAGGTGCTCGCAAGTGTGAGTATCACCAGCCCTCCTAAAGGCGCTATGGTCACCGGTCCTGTTAAAGTCTGCCTTAAAACTTCAGGAGTCGAAGTAGAACCCGCGAAAAAGGGAGTGAATCAGGGTAAAGGGCATCACCATATTCTCGTCGATACCGACCTTCCAAGAGATTTGAGCAAACCCATTGGCAAAGACGCAAATCACATTCATATGGGCGATGGCTCGACCTGCAAGGAGATCAAGTTGGCTTCAGGAAAACATACCGTGCGCGCTCTATTTGCAATGGGAAATCATGTTCCCTATGACCCTGCACTCACAACAGAGGTAACATTTAACGTCAAGTAATATTCGCTCTAAACACGCCGCCTGGGGGACAATAACCGGGCGGCGTGTGTGTTTCCTCCCTCTATTTTTCACAACCCTCCCAGAACCTTTGAGCTTCAACCTGCCAAAATCTGTTATAATTTGCTTAACCCTGTCCAAATACTGTCGCACATTTTGGCTACATCATTAATTTGGCAAATTCTTTTAAATTATTAAACAAACAACAATGAAATTCTTTCATCAGAAAAAAATTATCTTTTCCTGCACTATTTTCCTTTTAGTGGGATGGCTAAGTTCATCAAGTGCCCATGAAGTTAATAAAAGTGCTGTTGCTTTGCTGGTCGCAAAAAATGAAACGGGTAAAACCGTTGGAACCGGGTCCGGTTTTGTAGTTCAACCCGACGGTACCTTGGTGACTAACTATCATGTTCTCGTCGATGCTCACTCTGTCAAAGCCTATTTTCCCAATGGCACACAGGTAGATGTTATAGGGATTCACAAAATTGACCGCGTCAGAGATTTTGCGATTGTAGAACTGGAAAAGGGGTTTTACTCCACCCTCGAACTAGGCGATTCTTCAAGCCTGCGGGCTTATGATTACACCAGCGCACTCGGATATTTATCTGAAAACGTAAAAGAAGATAACGGAACTGTTGAAGGCATCGTGGCGCAAACTTACGGCTTTGTCCTGGGCATACACCCACAAGCTATTCCCGATGTTCCTTTCATCTATACCACCACAGCTTTTGGTTCCGGTTTCAGTGGCGGCCCTTTGGTAAACAAGTCTAACAAAGTTGTGGGAATTGCCACCATTGAAGGCCGATCGATTAACCTTGCGATTCCAATCCAGTTTGTAAAACCATTTTTACAGGAAAAGAAATCCTTTAGCTTTCAGGAACTTTTGCATCAAGACAAAAATTCCAAAGAGGCTATGTATTATCGCGGGAATTTTTATTTATACGGATTAGGAGACCCAAATAAAGCAATTGATGAGTTTGAAAAAATACTCACTCAAGACCCAAACTTCACCCTTGCCCATTACGACCTTGCTGTTGCCTATCGTGACCTTGGGATGGAGGATGAGGCCATCCAGCAATATGAAAGAACCATTGAACTACAACCCAATTTTCCGGAGGCCCTGTCCAATCTGGGGAGTTATTATTTTCGTTCAGGAAAAATTGAACAAGCAAAAAAAGTGTTTGAAAAAGCGGTTAAAGTCTATCCTAATTTCATACAAGGACTTTCTAATCTAGGGGCAGTACTGAACAAACTAGGCCATCCAGAAGAAGCCATCCCGCATTTAAAAAAGACATTGGAACTGAATCCGGAATTTGCCATCGCAAGTTTTAACTTGGGGAATTCCCAGTTTGCCTTGAATCGTTTTGAGGAAGCTCAGAAATCTTATGAACGATCCACAGAACTGGGTCTGGACTTTCTTTCCATGCACTGGAAACTCTACGAGATCCATCTGACCCGAAAGGCTTATAAAAATGCTGAAAAAGAATTGCAAACAATTCTACAGATGGACCCACTGAACGAAGAGGCACAAAAGAAACTATCCGCGCTTCCAAAAGTTCATTGATTTTTCACCTGAAAGCTTTGAATTGTTTCCGTCACCACAGAGAAAACTGAAAACATACTTTCCGGCGAGCATTTATCAAGCGTGTCTTCCTGGGTATGCCAGTAGGGATAGTCGAAATCTATCAATACAGTTGCGGGGATGCCTATTTTGTAAAAAGGATAATGATCGTCAAAAATGGTGTACTTCGATTGCGATTTAAAAGATGAGTTCTTTTGTTTCTCAGCAATGGAATATATCTTGTCAAGAAAACGACCACTGCCCTTCAGGGAATAAGTCTCCTTAAATATCTGCAGATCCTTATCCCCTATCATATCTATAATCAATACCCAATAGGGCCAGGATTGTCGGTCCACTTGCAGAAGACTTTGCGCATAGTAGGTCGATCCAAGTAAATTGAGTCCTGACCCGCGGGCACCATAATCTTCACCATCAAAAAATACCAGATGAATCGGCCGGGGAGCCGGGTGTTGAAAAAGATAATGCGCCAAAGCTAACAAAACAGCCGTGGAAGAGCCGCCATCATTCGCCCCGAGTATGGGCTTGATTTGTTTTTCGGGATGAGTTTCCTGATCGGCGAAGGGACGTGTATCAAAATGCGAACCTATTACAATAGGTGCGCCTCCTTGTGTCCCTGCAAATTGTAGCTCCAGGTTGACCATACGGATCTTTTTTCCTTCAGAAACTTGAACCTGAAAGGGCTGCTCCACAACCCGATCAGCATATTTCTTCCCCACACGGCGGATCAGCTCGATAGTTTCCTGATAGCCTTCGCTACCCGGATTACGTGGACCGAACCCACAAAGTGTTTCTAAATAACTCCATATAATCCCAGAGTATTTTTCATTCCCCACCGCTTCAGGGGTTGCTGGTTTCAATAGGATCAGGAAAGCACCCAGAATAAGAATCGTGATAAGTTTTTTAATCATAAGCTCTGTAATAATTCCTTTCCTTAATATTGGCCTGGGGATGATGACCCCTGTTAGAGCTGAATTCTTGAAAAGATGCAACATTTTATCGGATATAGGATGTATCGATAAGCAATTGGTTTATTGAATACTATATATCTTAAATTACCACCGCACTCTCCCATCTTCAAAGCCTGTTTTATCCCCAAACCGACTTGACACATAGGGGATAACCCGGTATTTTAAAGGAGTTACGGCGTTAAAAAAATATAATTTATGCACTTTTTGAGCTAAAGTATTTTAGCCTACAACCGATAAATCATTTGAAAGCCTCGCTCACTCTTGGAGGAGCTAAAGAACGGGGCTTATTAGAATCCATCTAATTTACATTAATTACGAGAAAAGGCTGTTATCATGGAAATCCCAGGCAACGATTTTCGAATCAAAAACAAAATTATTCAGGATCGAGTTAAGGTCGGCGAAAAAGCACCTGCTGCAAAAAGCGAAGGTGCCTCTTCTGCTGGTGGCGAACAGATCAAAATTTCTTCACGCGCAAGAGATGTGCAGTTAGCGAATGAAGTAATCAACACAACCCCTAACGTCCGTGCAAGCGAAGTGGCACGTGTCAAAGCAGCAATTGAAAAAGGGTATAATGTTGATAGCAGAGATATTGCAGAAGGTATCTTGAAAAATCTGCTGCAAGAATCTTAATTCTTTGATCTGACCCAGCCTTCTATCTCTCCCTCATATAATTGAACCTACTGGTTCAATCGATGGGCGGTCTACCGCCCTACCCATCCAGAAACAAAAATCCAACTATTCTTTTAAACTGAGATATTGAGCAAGGCAGGCTATTTCTGCTGTAAAGATACAATAGGCGTGGGAAGTGTTTTCAGGAAGTTGTTGAGTTCGTCAACCAATATATTTGCCTCCAGGCCATGCATGAGGGCACCTTTTTCCAGAGTATCGAAATTGACAGCAAAACAACTGCTACATGCCATTTCTCGCTCATTAAAAAACTTCTTAGCATCCGGGTAGGTGCTAAGAATCTCTTTTATTGTAGAGTTTTTGTGAATTACCATAACTTGATCGGTCAATTAGTCTTGCTCCTTTTACAGGGTTATGCTAGCATCTACCCTTCTTTAAGACAATATTATTCGGAGTGTTTTAGATGTCCCAGCAATGTGAAGTTTGTGATAAAAAACCCCAATTCGGCAATAACGTAAGTCATGCGAACAACAAAACCCGCAGGGTCTGGAAACCCAACCTGAAGAAACTACGCGTGGTAATGAAGGGGTCCATTAAAACCATGAAGATTTGTACCCGGTGTCTTAAATCCGGAAAAGTAACAAAAGCGAACTAATTTACGGTTAGTTTGTTCTCGCCATTTGGTTTCAGGTTCCCACCCATTGCTTCCAATCTGTTTTTTACAGGCGAATTTTTGTTAAACTCTTTCATTCGTTCCAGATAAATTACGCCATCCACCTGTCGGATTTTTTCCAGCATTTGGTTTAGATGCTCAACATCATGGATCTCGATCGAGAGATCAAAGTAGGCTCTTTTATGAGCCCCCTGTTGAACGTTTGCGCGTATAATATTGATTCCACCTTCAGCAAATGCGTGACCAATTCTTGCAAAAATTCCTGGATTGTCTGCAGCGACAATTGCGATATGTGCTTGGTAAATTGTTTTACTTCCCGTATCCCATTCCACGCCAATCCGTCTTTCGGAATCATCGATGACCTTGCTCACACTCGGGCAGTCAATATGATGCACCGTTACCCCTCTACCCCGGGTCAAGTAACCAACGATCGGTTCCCCAGGTAAGGGGTGGCAACATTTACCAATGCGAATCATTATATTATCGTTAAGACACTGAACCTTTATAACATTCTCTTGCTTATTTTCCTTGAGCTTGACCAGGGATTCAGCTCTTTGTTTTTTTCCTTCCAGTTTTTCTTTCGGCAGAAGTTTTTCAAGGACATGATGGGTTGACAGCTTTCCGATTCCAATCCCCGCAAACAAACCTTCGGACGATTTGAATCCGCAAGCATGCGCCGCTTCGGCCAGAGCTTCTTCATTCAATTCCTGAAAAGGGTCGAATCCGTAATCGCGGATTTCCTTTTCAAGCAATTCTTTACCCAACTCGAGGCTACGCACTCTTTCTTCATTATTTACAAAGTTCGAGATGCGATTGCGCGCCTTGGATGTTTTCACAAAAGTTAACCAATCCCGACTTGGGGAAACATCATCAGAAGTTATGATCTCGACTTGATCCCCGTTTTTCAACTTATAACGCGGTGGCACCGACTTTCCATTTACCTTGGCCGACCGATAATGACAGCCCACATCAGTATGCACCTGAAACGCTAAGTCGACCGGCGTCGCATCGTAAGGCAGAGCAATAACCTCGCCGCCCGGAGTAAAAACAAAAACCTCATGCGGAAAAAGGTTCACCTTGAACGCATTTAGAAATTCTTTCGGATTCACCAAATCCTTCTGGTTCTCAATCAGGTGTCGGACCCATTGCAACTGATTATTGCTGTTATCCTGATCCGAATCTTCACTTTCCTTGTATCTCCAGTGAGCAGCAATTCCCCCTTCGCAAATCTTATGCATTTCTTCAGAACGTATCTGCACCTCTACCCTCTCACCTCGTGGCCCAATCACCGTAGTGTGCAAAGACTGATACTGATTCGGTTTAGGCATCGCTATATAATCTTTAAATTTTCCAGGAATAGGTTTCCAAAGAGAATGCACAAGGCCGAGAACCGAATAACAGTTCTGCACCGAATCGGTCAATACCCTTAATCCCACGAGATCATAAACATCTTCAAAACCAATATTCTGGTCCAGCATTTTTTTATAAATGCTGTAATAGTTTTTGGGTCGACCCGCAACCTGACCCTTAATCTGTACCGCTTTCAACTCCTTTTCCAATCGCGTAATCGATTTTTCAACATACTTGTCACGATAATCCTGGCCTCTCGCTACTTTCTCTTCAATGGCCCGATATTCTTCAGGATAAAGGTAACGGAAAGAACAGTTTTCCAGTTCAGTATTCAACCAACCAATCCCAAGACGGTTCGCAATGGGCGCATAGATATCTATAGTTTCTCTGGCAATACGCCTTTGCCTTTCTTCCGAAAGCGATTCCAATGTCTGGACGTTATGTGTTCGGTCGGCCAACTTGATCAAAACCACACGAATGTCCTTTGCCATGGCAAAAATCATCTTGCGATAATTTTCTGCCTGATTCTCTTCATGGCTGGAAAAATTCATCTTACTGATCTTGGTGACTCCATCCACTAACTGAAAGATTTCATCTCCAAACAACTCTTGAATTTCTTCGGGAGTAGAAAGCGTATCCTCAAGGGTATCGTGCAACAATCCAGCGGCCAAGGTGGTCTCATCCATTTTCAACTTAACGAGATTATGGGCCACTTCAATAGGATGGGATATATAGGCCTCGCCAGACCTTCGGCTCTGACCCAAATGGGCTTTCGCTGAATATTCATAAGCCTTTCGAACAAGGCCAATATCAGCATCAGGCAGATATTTTAAAAGTTCTTCGGTAAGCTCTTGAACCCTCATAATTGAAACACCCTCTTAAAGATCGCTAGCGTATAAAACCTTACTTTAAGCATACTTCCACAGAATTTTTCTGTCAATCAACAATCAAACTCTTGCCCCCATCTTCCGGGGAAGCTACTATTGAGGCATGAATTCTACTGCATGGAAAAAACCATCTCTGGACGACCCTATTCAATTTATCAAGGGGGTCGGACCCAAAAAAGCACTTCTATTGGAAAAGCTACAATTGACCACCATAGAAG
>Ga0233435_1002980_pt1 | contig 13426 bp, 12 predicted proteins | sample SI_122_August201_3_FD_182735 | JGI IMG/M metagenome (GOLD analysis project Ga0233435, IMG submission 182735) | Seawater microbial communities from Saanich Inlet, British Columbia, Canada - SI_122_August2016_135_MG | ecosystem: Environmental > Aquatic > Marine > Inlet | place: Canada: British... | reverse complement strand
ATAGTAAATACGATATAGTTATTGATTTAGATACTGGCGATAGAGGTGCTTTTATAGCGAAGTATAGTGGTGCAAAAATTAAGGTAGGTAGTGGTGTGGTCGGTAACAAGCTTGTTAATTCTACATATACTCACGTATTACCAAAAAAAAAGAAGCAACATACTATTGATATAAATTTAGATCCATTACGTGTTTTAAATATTCCTATTAAAGATAAAATGGTTGAGATTTTCTGGGATAAAGAAGATGAAAATTTTATAGTTAAAAAGCTTTTAAATGTTAAAAGGTTTGTTCATGTACACCCTTTTTCTAAAGTACAAAAGAAAGAAATTACTAGTTTATCAATGGCTGAAATTATTGACTATTGTGAAATAGAACTAGGAATTACAGTTGTTATGACCTCTGCCCCAATTAAACGCGAGTTGAATAAAACAGAAAAAATTGTTAATTTGTGTAAATCAAATCCAATTAATTTATCTGGATCCCTCTCCTTAAAGCAAGTTGCAGCATTGAATAAGAAAGCCTCATTTTTTGTCGGTGTCGATACAGCAATTATGCATATTAGTGCTGCAAATAATATTCCTGTATTAGCCTTCTTTGGCCCAACTGCAGTGGACTCTTGGGGGCCTTGGAGTAATGATTTATTTGAGTCGAATTATAATAGATATTCCAGTTTTCAACAAATGGGAATGCACAGAGTTTACGCAAAAAAGTGCCATGCAAGATTATTTAGTGATGAGATAATAGATTTAGATATGGGTTTTGTTAAAACCAAGGTATTAGAAATTTACAATGAAAATTCTAATACTTAAATTTAGAAATATTGGAGATGTATTATTAATAACTCCCTTGTTGAGTAATTTAAAACAATATTACCCAAAAACTCAAATCGATGTGGTGATTAATAAGGGCACTGAGTCAATGGTTAGCCTTAATCCAAATATTAATAAATTATTTATTTACGATAGAAATTTAATTAAATCTTTGTCACCAATTAAAAAACTCTGGAATGAATTCCAGTTCTCCTTTTCTTTTAGAAAAAATCATTATGATATGGCGATAAACTTAACGGAAGGCGATCGTGGTACTCAAATTGCTTGGTTAAGTGGCGCACCAATTCGTATTGGTTATCCAAGTAAAAACTGGGTGTTGAAAAATGCATTTACCCATTTTTTGCCAAAGCAAGGTCTTAGGCATGCGCTTGAAACTAATCTTGATCCTTTGAGGGTGCTTGATATTCCAATTACCAGTAAAAAAGTTGAAGTATTTTGGAGTGATAATGACAACATTATTACAAACAAGAAAATAACTAACACTCGCACATTTATCCATATTCATCCAGTTTCTCGTTGGTTTTTTAAGTGTATTTCAGACCGGACAATAGCAAGAATTATTGACTATTGTGAAACAGAGTTAGAGATAAAGGTTGTTATCACCGCCGCACCTGAAAAATATGAGATTAATAAGGTTAGTAGTATTCTGGACTTGTGTAAATCTAAGCCAATTAATTTATCAGGAAAATTAACTTTAAAACAAACAGCAGCTCTTAACAAAAAAGCAAAAATATTTATTGGTGTAGATACTGCAATTATGCATATAAGTGCTGCTAATGACACTCCAGTTTTTGCTTTTTTTGGTCCGAGTGGTGCTAATCATTGGGGGCCTTGGGATAATAATTTAATGGAATCTGGATATACTAAAATTAATGGCCTTCAATCAATGGGCAAACACAAAGTATTTTCTGAAAGTAGAGAATGTCAACCTTGTGGCAAAGATGGCTGTAATGGCACTAAGATAAGTGACTGTTTAATGTACTTGGATATTGATATAATTAAAAGCAATATTAAGGAGATGTTGAATGGGTAAAGTAATAAAGGTTTTACATACCGAGTGGTCTGATGGTTGGGGTGGCCAGGAGATTCGTATCATCAATGAGATGATTGCAGTTCGTGAGAAAGGTGTAGAAGTATTTCTTGCTTGTCGTGATCATGCGCTTATCAAGCAAAAAGCACTTGAAAATAATATTAAGGTTTTTACTTTCCCATTTAGAGGTAATGCGGATTTTAAAACACTATTTGGCCTTAAAAGGATAGTTAAAGAGTATTCGATTGATATAGTTAATACTCATAGTGGTAAAGATACTTGGACGGGTGGATTGGCTGCAAAACTAGCCAGTGCCAAGTTCATTAGAACTCGTCATCTATCTAACCCTATAAATCCTTCGCGTACTAATTTTATTAATGAATTAGCTGATTATATTTTTACAACTGGTGAAAGTGTAAAAAAAGACATGATTAAGATTAATCGTATCAAGTCAGACAGGATTGAGTCTATTCCAACAGGTATCGATACTAATTTATTTAATCCAGGTAAATATAATAAAAATAAATGTCGAGAGCAATTTAATTTAAAAAAAGATGAGATTGTAATTGGTATAGTTGCTGTACTGAGGCAGTTTAAACGGCATGATCTGTTTCTTGATATGGCAAAGCAGTTAGTTAAAAAGTATTCAGGTAAAAAATTAAAATTTTTAATTGCTGGAGATGGTCCAAACAAAGAAACAATTAAAAACTTAATTTTAGATCATAAGATGTCGAATAATGTAACTATGTTGGGTTATGTCGATAACGTTCCTGAACTTCTTTCAGCATTAGATATTTTTGTTTTAAGCTCAGACTCAAAAGAGGGCGTTCCACAATCTGTGATGCAAGCCTTGTTTATGGGCAAATCTGTTGTTGCGACCAATAGCGGTAGCACAAAGGATTTATTTAATAATAATTTTCAATTAGTTGGAGTAGATAGTAGTGCAGAGTTGCTTAAGGGGGTTTCTTATTACTTAGACAATGATAAAGGTAAGAGAGTAGAGGCGCTAATTAATGAAAAATTCTCTCTTGAATCTATGTCTAGAAAAGTAGTGGAAATTTATAATCATTTGTTGTCGTAAGCATGTGATAATTTACATATAAATTAATTGATAGTGCTGAATTATGGAAGATTTATTTAACGATATAGATAAAAATAAAATATCTGAATATCATGATTATTGTCATCAGAGTGATTCTTGGCCAGAAAAAAGTCCGATTTCACATGAGGAAAATAGTATTTGGCATTGGGTAGAAAAAAACCACCAATATAATTGTCAATTATGGGATGAAGAAGATAAGGCTCGTCGAACTGATGTAGATGATAGTGATATCGCATTAAATAAGCGTAATATTGATCAATTTAATCAAAAAAGAAACGATACTATAGAGAACATTGATGAAAGCGTTCTTAACCGATTAAAAGACATTCAAGTTCTTGAGAATGCGTGGTTTAATAGTGAAACTGTAGGCTCTATTATTGACAGGCTTTCAATAGTCAGCCTTAAGATTTTACATATGGGCATTCAGGCCGATAGGTCAGATATTGAGTCAGATAAGAGAACAGAAGCTAAAAATAAAAAAAACCGCCTTATTATTCAAAGAAATGACCTCTTATTGTGTATTAATCAGATTTTTGACAATGCTCAAAAAGGGAAAGCTTATTATAAGATTTATAGGCAGTTTAAAATGTATAACGATCCAAGCATGAACCCATATCTTTCTGGATTAATAAAATAACCCAATATTTTCCATATGATTATTCCAGTTATATTATCTGGTGGTAGCGGTACACGACTTTGGCCTTTGTCGAGAAAACTTCACCCTAAGCAATTTATTAAATTAATAGGGGAGACTACATTATTCCAAGAGGCGGTTCTTAGATTGCCAAAAAATATTGAGAGCCCATTAGTTATTTGTAATGAAGAGCACAGGTTCTTGGCTGCTGAGCAGTTGCGCCAAATTAATCGATCGGCTAGTAGTATTATTTTAGAGCCAATTGGGAGAAATACTGCGCCTGCAATTGCGTTAGCTGCACTTAAGTCTATTCAAGAAAGTAAAGATGCTATTTTGTTAGTATTGTCAGCAGATCATCTGATTCAAGATATAGGCAAATTTCATCAAGCAATCGCGCTTGCGACAAAACAAGCAGAGCAAAATAAGTTGGTAACATTCGGTATTGCACCTAATAAGATTGAAACTGGGTATGGTTATATTAAAGCCAATATTTACAAAAATAAGAATTATTATAATATTGATGAATTTGTAGAAAAACCAGACTACAAAACTGCAAAAAAGTATGTTAATTCTGGAGGGTATTTTTGGAATAGCGGTATGTTCATGTTTAAAGCATCAGTATATTTAAGTGAGCTAGAAAAATATGAACCAGAAATTCTTAGCGCATGTCAAAAATCATGTCAAACTGAATTCCATGATTTAGATTTTATTAGATTGAACGAAAAAGAGTTTTTAAGCTGCCCAAGTCAATCGATAGATTATGCGGTTATGGAAAAAACAAAAAATGCAGTAATGGTTGCATTGGATGTGCAATGGAATGATGTGGGGTCATGGTCAGCATTGTGGGACTCTCAACCGAAAGACAACAATAACAACCTTGTTGTAGGTGATGTTATTTTGGATGAGGTGAGCAATTCATATATCCATAGTACATCTAATCGTTTGGTCTCTGCAATAGGAATATCTGACTTAGTTATAGTGGATACTCAAGATGCAGTTTTAGTGGCAAATAAAGAACATGCACAATATGTTAAAAATATTGTTGATCAAATAAAAGACGATAGGCGACCAGAGTCTGACCAACATAGAAAAGTATTTAGACCTTGGGGTTATTATGACTCTATCGATAATGGCAATGGCTTCCAAGTAAAACGTATATTAGTTAATCCTGGTGCAAAATTATCACTACAAAAACACGGTTATCGTGCTGAACATTGGGTGGTTGTTAAAGGTAAAGCTCAAGTAACCTGCGGTAAAAAAACTTTTCAACTAATTGAAAATCAGTCTACTTATATTCCATTAGGAGAAATCCATCGTCTTGAAAATATTGGAGATATTCCATTAGAAATTATTGAGATACAAACAGGAGATTATCTTGGGGAAGATGACATAGTTCGAATTGAAGATGACTATAAGCGATACTAGCTTAGGTTCAAAATAAAATGACTATAAGTAAATCTAACAAAGTTTCTTTAATTGTGGGAAGTCATGGACAAGATGGGATTTTGTTAACTCAAAGACTTAAAGAGTTAGATTACAGTGTAGTTGGTTTAGGCAGGAATGATATTGATTTATTAAATCTTGACCAGGTTAATAAAATAATTTCATCTGTTAGACCGGATGAAATTTATTATTTAGCTGCTTATCACCAATCTTCTGAAAATCGTATAAAAGATGATGGTAGGTTTTTTACAGAGTCGTTCAATATTAACACCCTTGGTCTTATTAATGTTTTAGACTCATTGTCTAGGCTTATTCCTTCATGTAAACTTTTTTTTGCTTCTTCATGCCTTATATTTGACACTCAGGATGATATTATTCAAAATGAATCTAGTGTTATTAATCCGGTAACTCCATATGCTATTTCTAAATATACTAGTATGAAAGTGTGTGAATATTATCGTAATGAAAAAAATATTTTTGCATGTAGTGGCATTTTGTATAACCATGAATCTTCTTTGAGAAAAAATTCTTTTGTGAGTAAAAAAATTGTATCAACAGTTGCTAAAATTTTACTAAACAGAGAAGAAAAACTTGTTCTTGGGTCACTCGATTCTAAAGTTGACTGGGGGTATGCTCCTGATTATGTTGAAGCAATGAGACTTATCTTGTCAATTAGTATTCCTGATGATTATATTATTAGTTCTGGAGAGGGTCATACAATTCGAGATTTTGTAAAAATTGCATTTGGGTATGTTAATCTTGATTACAATGACTATGTTGTTGTGGAAGGTGGTGTTTTAGGTAGGGAAAATGGATCAAGGATAGGAGATCCAAAATTCCTTAAAAGTAGCACAGGATGGACGCCTACGAAAACATTTTCAGAAATGATTAGTTTAATGGTAGATTATGAGATAAAAGAACTTAGTGGCAAGTGATAATACACATTAGTTTAAATTTAAGATTTTAGAGACAATAAAAATATGAAAAAAGCTTTAATAACTGGGATAACTGGGCAAGATGGCGCGTATTTAGCAGAATTTCTGTTAGATAAAGGGTACGAAGTTCATGGGATGAAACGTCGTACATCTCTTTTTAATACTGCAAGAATAGATCACCTTTATCAAGAGCCGCATGAAGAGAAAAAACCATTCATACTTCATCATGGAGATATGACAGATTCTTCTAGTTTGTTAAGAATTATTCAACAGGTTCAACCAGATGAAATATATAACTTAGCCGCTCAATCTCATGTAGCTGTGTCTTTTGAAGAGCCTGAGTATACTTCAAACTCTGATGCGATTGGTGCGTTAAGAATTCTTGAAGCAATCCGTATTCTTGGGCTACAAGATAAAACTAAATATTACCAAGCATCCACATCAGAACTATTTGGCAAAGTTCAAGAGATTCCTCAGACTGAATCAACCCCTTTTTACCCAAGAAGTCCATATGCTGTAGCTAAGATCTATGCATACTGGATGACAGTTAATTATCGAGAGGCTTATGGAATGTATGCTTGTAATGGCATCTTGTTTAATCATGAGTCTCCAATCCGTGGTGAAACTTTTGTCACTAGAAAAATTACACGGGCACTTGCTAGAATAAAATTAGGATTACAAGATTGTCTCTATCTCGGTAATTTAAATGCCAAAAGAGATTGGGGCCATGCTAAGGATTATGTGGAAATGCAGTGGCTAATGCTTCAACAAGAAAAACCTGAAGATTTTGTTATTGCCACAGGAGAGCAACATTCAGTGCGAGAATTTGTAGAGATATCAGCACATGAGCTCAATATGAGTATTGAATGGAGCGGTTCAGGAGTGAATGAAGTCGGGACTCTGGTTAATGAAGCTCAGTCTAGTTCGAATATAGATGAGCACATTATAGTTCGTATTGATCCTATTTATTTCAGGCCAACTGAGGTGGAGACATTACTGGGAGACGCTTCAAAAGCGGAGAAAGAATTAGGATGGACACCAAAAATTAGTTTTGATGAGCTAGTAAGAGAAATGGTTACTTCTGATTATTTAAACGCACAAAAAGAAAAAAAGTGCAATGAAAGTAAATAGTTTTTAAATTAAATAAAGATTTTGGTCACGATTATATAAATATAGATTGGGAGAGAGTTAAATGATAAAAAAAATTGAATGTTGTCGAGTTTGTAAAAACACTAATCTAGTTTCAGTTTTAGATTTAGGTGAACAGTTTTTAACTGGCACATTTCCAGAGATAAAAGACTTATCATTAACTAAAGGCCCTTTAAGACTTGTAAAGTGCCATGGAGAAAGTGACTGTTGTGGATTATTACAACTTGAGCATAGTTATGATGCTGATGAGATGTATGGTGAAAACTATGGATATCGCTCTGGTCTAAACTCTTCAATGGTTAGTCATTTGAATGCTAAAGTTAACAGGATACTTGATATAGTCAACTTAAAAAGCGATGATTTAGTGATCGATATTGGTAGTAATGATGGCACAACACTCGGATTTTACCCGGATGATTTGACACTGGTTGGAGTAGACCCTACTGCGGGAAAATTTAAAAAGCATTATAAATCTCATGTGAATTTTCATGCTGATTTTTTCTCATCAAATTTAATAGAGAGTAAATATTCAAAAAAAGCAAAAGTTGTTACTTCTTTCTCCATGTTATATGATCTGGAGAATCCAGTAAGCTTTGTGAAGCAGATATCTAAAATTTTAGATTATGATGGAATCTGGGTTTTTGAGCAAAGTTATTTACCACTAATGTTGGAGAAAAATTCTTACGATACAGTTTGTCATGAGCATATTGAATATTATGGATTGTATCAAATTCAGTGGATTCTTAGAAAGGTTGGGTTGAAAATATTAGATGTTGAATTAAATGATATAAATGGAGGTAGTTTTTCAGTAACGGCGTGTCTTGATAGTTGCAATAGTTATGCGCCTTCTCAAAGTGTTAATGATTGTCTTAAAAATGAAATAAAAGAAGGGCTAGATGGTCTTAGACCATATGAAGAATTTGCAAAAAATACCAAAAAATCTCGTCTTAATTTAAGAGGATTTATCGATAAAAATATAGAAAAAGGTAAGAAAATATATGCATTAGGCGCATCAACAAAAGGAAATGTAATTCTTCAATATTGTAATACTAATGATCAGGATATTAAGGGAATTGGTGAAGTAAATCCAGAAAAATTTGGGTGTTTTTCACCTGGATCTTGGGTTAAGATTATGGATGAGGATAAGGTTCTTGCTTCTAATCCAGACTATTTAATTGTTCTGCCATGGCATTTTCGCAATTTCTTTTTAAATAGCCCAAAGTTTAAGGGGCATACATTAGTATTTCCATTACCAGAACTAGAAATAATTAAAGTTTAATAATGAATTTATAAAGATAAAAGTTATTTTTTAATATTACTAATACAATGTCAGATATCGACCCTCTAAATATTAAAAAAATATTAATTATTATTGTTTCTAGGATTGGAGATACTTTACTTACAACGCCAGCAATAAAATCTGTTGCTGATTATTATAAAGATGCCGAAATAACAATTTTAGCTCATCCAAAAAGATATACGATATTAAAGCATTTGCCATATGTTTATCGTGTTGGAAGTATTTCTAAGAAAAATGCACCATGGAAGGGTAGATTTGGGAAAAAATATGATTTTGCGCTTGTATACGGTTTTGATGAGAAATTAGTTGAGTATGCACTTAGGGTGTCAGGAAAAACTATAGCTTTTAGTCAGAAAGATGCCAGTTTAAATAGAAAATTATATAGATCTGTTCAGATTTCTAAGACACAAAGTAAGACTTCGGTAGACTCTATGATGGCCTTACCTCAAGCGATAGATATCAACATAACAACTAGAAGGTTATCATATTACGTAACTAAAAGAGAGGCTCAGTTTGCAGAAAAAAAGATATTAAATAAAGGTTTAGGGGGTAAGTTCTTAATAGGATTACAAGTAGCTAGCTTCCCTACAAAAGCATTTCGAGATTGGCCGATTGAATATTTTTTAGAATTATGTAATAAAGTTTCTGAAAAAGAAGTTAATGCCCATTTCCTTATTTATGGTAGTTATGCAGAAAAAGAAAAAGCTGATTGGCTGTTTGAAAAACTTGGTAGTAGAGTTACTTCGTTTATCGGCATGCCATTAAGAGAAACTGCAGCAATTATGTCTAAAACCGATTTATATATTGGGGTTGATACAGGCCCAACACATATAATGAGTGCCTTTGACATACCAATGATTGCTTTATTTTATTGTTCATACACAAGTAAAAGTGTCGGTACTTCAGGACATCCAAATCTCTTTACTATTGATCATCCAGATATAGGAAGTTGCAAGAAGAATAGTTCCATGAGTGATATTTCCGTAAAAACTGTAACAAAAATAGTCGGTAAAATTTTATCTAGCAATATTAAGTAAAATACTATATCATCTAAAATTATGTCAGAGATAACCAGCCATATCCACACTGAACAATCCTCGGAAAAATCCTTTGGTGTCGTATTTGCAATCGTATTTTTAATAGTTGGCTTATATCCTTTAATAAGCTCTGAAGATTTTCGTGTTTGGGCATTGGTTGTTGCAGCTATATTTTTACTGCTGGCCTTTCTATCTCCTAAAATATTAGCGCCTCCAAACAGACTTTGGTTTAAGTTTGGAATACTGCTTGGCTCCATTATTGGCCCAATTGTGATGGCACTGGTCTATTTTTTAACTGTATTGCCCACAGGTTTAATTATGCGTCTTTTAGGCAAAGATTTGCTTAAGCAAAAACTAGATAAAAATACTAAGTCATATTGGATAGAGCGTAAAGAGCCTATTGGTTCAATGAAGAATCAATTTTAGGAGTTTAAATCATGTCGTTTATTAAAGAACTGTGGCAATTTATGCGCGTTAGAAAGAAGTTTTGGCTACTTCCAATAATGCTAACGATGGCTTTATTTGGCGCATTGATTGTACTTAGTCAAGGTTCTGCCGTTGCACCATTTATCTATACTTTATTCTAGTTAATGACAGCAATATTAGGTATCTCCGCCTTTTATCACGATAGCGCAGCAGCACTAATTATTGATGGTGAGATAATTGCCGCCGCCCAAGAAGAACGCTTTACTCGTAAGAAACACGATCCATCTTACCCAACTAATGCAATTAACTACTGCTTGACAGAAGCAGGGTTATTATTAGAGCAAGTTGATTATATTGCTTTTTATGATAAGCCTTTTTTAAAGTTTGAGCGTCTGCTAGAGACTTATGTTGCCTTTGCGCCCAAAGGTCTGCAGTCATTTAGAATGGCAATGCCAGTTTGGTTGCGTGAGAAGCTATTCTTAAAAGATATACTTATCAAAGAAATCAAAAAAGTTGATAAGAATTTTGATAGCAATAAGTTGATGTTTGGCGAACATCACTTTAGTCATGCTGCCAGTGCATTTTATGCTTCACCTTTTGAAGAGGCTGTGGTACTTACACTTGATGGTGTAGGAGAGTGGGCAACCACAACTGTTGCTATTGGCAAGGGTCATGAGCTTAATATCGTTAAAGAGATACACTTCCCACATTCATTAGGTCTACTTTATTCAGCATTTACTTATTACACTGGCTTTAGAGTTAATAGTGGTGAGTATAAGGTAATGGGCTTAGCGCCTTATGGCGAACCTAAATACAAAGGTTTAATCCTTGATAAATTAATTGATTTAAAAGAAGATGGTTCGTTCCGCTTAGATCAGTCTTACTTTAATTATGCGACTGGCCTAACCATGGTTAATCAAAAGTTTGCTGATTTATTTGGCGAACCTGTTAGAAAGCCAGATACAGATAAATTAACACAGTTTCATATGGATATTGCAGCTTCAGTGCAAGCAGTTACTGAAGAGGTTGTATTAACCATGACTCGCTCGCTCGCAAAAGAATACGGCATTCCAAATTTATGTATGGCTGGCGGTGTTGCACTTAACTGCGTTGCTAATGGCAAGATACTCAGAGATAAAGCTTTTAAAGAGATTTGGATTCAACCTGCATCGGGAGATGCGGGTGGTGCATTAGGTGGTGCTTTATCCGTTTGGCACAAAGAGCTAAACAACACAAGAAAAGTTAACCCTAATGATGCCATGCAAGGCTCATATTTAGGACCGTCCTTCAAGCAAATTTCTATTGAAAACGAACTAAAAGAGTGTGGTGCTAAATTTGATTCAGTTACTGAAGTTGACATGATTGAGCAAACCGCACAAGCCCTAGCGGATGGCAAGGCGATTGGCTGGTTCCAAGGTAGGATGGAATTTGGTCCACGCTCATTGGGTGCTAGATCTATTTTAGGAGATCCACGTTCAGAACAAATGCAAAAAATCCTTAATTTAAAAGTTAAGTATCGTGAGAGTTTTAGGCCTTTTGCCCCTTCAGTATTAAGAGAAGATGTGTCAGACTGGTTTGAAGCAGACTATGACAGCCCTTATATGCTCTTGGTTGATGATGTCAAAAAAGATAAGCGCATAGAGATGACTAAGGAAGAAGTGTCTTTATTTGGTATCGATAAGCTTAATATTAAACGCTCAAGCATTCCAGCGGTAACTCATGTTGATTATTCAGCAAGAATACAAACAGTACACAAAAAAACTAACCCTAAGTATCACGCACTGATAACCAAGTTCAAAGAAAAAACAGGATGTTCAGTTGTAGTAAATACCTCATTCAATGTAAGAGGCGAGCCTATAGTCTGTACACCAGAGGATGCGTTTAAGTGTTTTATGGGTACTGATTTGGATGTGTTAGTGGTTGGTAATTGTGCGCTTGTAAAAGAACAGCAGGATAAATTATTAATGGAAAATTATAAGGATAAATATGAGCTTGATTAACCGAGAGAATCATAAAGGGGATAGCAATGGAGAAAAAATCTATCCATTCGCTAAGTGGATGAGTTGGCTGTTCTTGGTGGCATCGACGGTGTTGTTGATCTATACCTACTATCGTGCAGAGATCACCTTTCAGGGTGCTAGGGGAGTGGTGTACTTCAAATACTATCTGATCTCATTGGTAGGCATTCTATTTTGGGGGGTGGTGTTGCGATTACGGGAAGGGGTTCGTGCCAATATTGTAACTATTGTTATTTCATTGGTTGTGTCCCTGTATTTAATAGAAGGCGGATTGCGCCTCTTTAAGCTGCCAGCCGATATTTCGTCTCATATGTTTGTCGCTAAAAAGTATGGCGTTGAGTTTGACACAAGAACCCAGTTAGAGGTTATAACAGATTTAATTGCCAGCGGTGAAGATGCTATACCAGCAATAAGACCATATAATATAGTAAAAATAATCGATGAAATACTTCCTTTAGGCGGTATTTCAAGGGCTACCACTGTCTCAAGTAATGAAACTGGTCGTTTTATGGTTTATCCGAGTGATCGTTATGGCTTTAACAATCCTGATTCTGAATGGGATTCTAGTAAAGTTGACTACCTTTTAACAGGCGACTCTTTTGCTGAAGGTCTTTCTGTGCAGCCAGGTGAAGATATTGCAGGGCAAATTCGTCTTATGACTAAAAAGTCTGTTATTAGTTTAGGTCGTTCTGGCAATGGACCATTAATGGAACTTGCAGCTATTAGTGAATATGCGCCAAAATTACATCCCAAAAGAGTGCTTTGGGTTTATTACGAGAGCAATGATTTAACGGCAAATCTTCCTGCTGAAAAAATGTTTTTAATGCTAATGAATTATCTTGATGATAATTTTTCTCAAAATTTAATTAATCACCAGCCAGAGATTGATCAATTTTTGAGAGAATATGCACAAGATGCACAAGATGCACAAGAAAAAACTGAATGGATAAAATTACTTGCTGTACGCCAGTTGTTAAATCTTGACACTCGTGATATTGTTGATCCCTTATTTTCTATTATCCTTAATAAGGCAAAATCTAGAACAGAGGCTTGGGGCGGAGAATTGTATTTTGTCTATTTGCCAGGACAGGATCGTTATAAAAATACAGTAATTAGTCATGACCAGTATAGACAAAAAGCAGAAATACTTAATTTAGTTGAATCACTAAATATCCCAATTATTGATATTCATCAGCAGGTTTTTGCCAAGCATTTTGATCCACTATCGCTTTTCCCATTTAGAGTATATGGCCATTATAATGCAGTAGGCTATAGTAAAGTTGCTAAGGCAATTATTAAAAAAATCAACCATCAAGAATTAAAATAACCGGGACGCCTTAGATTCAACTTGCAAGTGCAACACATTCTCCATGAATGTGTTGCACTTGCAAGTTGAATCTAAGCGCTACCCTTTTAATACTTTATAGTCCTATAAACAGACTTATATGTATATGTAGTCATATATAATATATATAACTACATAAAGTAATTGTGAGTTAGATATGGCGTTAAATATTAT
>Ga0233435_1002972_pt1 | contig 13455 bp, 11 predicted proteins | sample SI_122_August201_3_FD_182735 | JGI IMG/M metagenome (GOLD analysis project Ga0233435, IMG submission 182735) | Seawater microbial communities from Saanich Inlet, British Columbia, Canada - SI_122_August2016_135_MG | ecosystem: Environmental > Aquatic > Marine > Inlet | place: Canada: British... | reverse complement strand
ATTTAATACCTCTTCGCTTGCTGTATTCGGGTTGACCGATGGATACTTGTAAACGGTCAAAAACTGGGCAATGCCTTTATACTCCTTATCTTCTTCCGATTCCTCCGTGGAACCATAAAGGATTTCTTCTGTGATTCCCCTGATTTTTAATAATTCGCCGAGGGTTTCGATCTTTCCGTTTTTCGCATAATAGGGTGGACGTTGGGTTCGATAATAATCATCTTCTGCGCCATTGAGGCGATGGTTTTTGTCTGCATCGATCCAATCCAGAATCGAATCCGAAATGGTGTCCTGCGCCAGCTTTTCCTTAACCCCGGAATAAGCCAGCAGTTTGTTAAGGATAAGTTTGCTGGACGAGTTGATGGATATTTTCCCGTTCTCGTCTCGGATGGTATAGGTGATGGTTCCATGTTCCAGTTCGATATCGGTTCTATTAACAATGTCGAATTCTAGAGCCTCCTCTTCCTCGCCTTCGGTTGAATCGCTGGCGTTGGAATTGGCACTTGGAGCAGGCACCTCTTTTCCCATGACCCAGCCATGCTCTTCATGAATGGAGTGAAAACGAGCATTTTTGAGCAACTCCGCCACCGCCAGATTGATCCCGGCCTTGGCGAGATAATAGCTTTCTGTATCTTCCTTATAATTTCGAGTGGTGTTGACCTCCATTTTCATCGAAAAGGCAAATTCCGTCGCCAAAGCTATCAGCAGAACAAGAACCCATAGGACGATCATCAAAGCCATGCCGTTTTGATTTGAGTTAAGCCTTTTCATTCGCATCCTCTTTTATAACAGGAGGTGTTGCAAATTCCATTCCAGAGTTGAGTAGGACAATGATTGGGGGTGAAAAAACAGGTTCCAATTCTTCACCTTGCTCCTCTTCTCCCGGTTTAGGCTGAGGAATAACTCCTATCGTGACCTCTACAGCCCGTGGAAGCGATATTTTATTGTTTTTTTCAAAGGCCAGCGTCGGATTGGTCTCATTGGAATTGTCTACGCCCAGTTCAAAAGGGTCCATGGAGACCCGGTTGACCCATTTCCCGGAAAACTGTTGGGCACTTTTATCCGGGCCTTCTACCTCCTGAGGCGGCAATTTTTTCACTTGGTAGTAGCGGAATTTCATATGGGTTACGTTCTCGGCCAGCACAAAAAATTGAGTGGAGTCAGAGCGCGGGTCGATCCTGGAGAATATATTGCCATCGGAAATATCACGTTCCATCAAAATGGCTCCGAACTGGCCGGTTTCCGGGTGCTCGCCAATATAAAATTTAACCTCATGCGACAAGGTCGCTGGATCTGATGCGGTCATGGGTGTGGCGAAGGTGACGAAACGTATGGAATCTGAATTTCCTTCAAAAGCCAGGATTCTTTTTTTTGAGGAGAGGTTCTGGCCGATGGCTACCCCATCTTTTTGACTGACAAATACCGGATAGGTGGATTGAAGCTTTTGCTTGAGTTGCTCGCTGATAATGCGCAATCGTTGATAGGTGTCTACCTTTTGTTCTCCCACATCCCGGGCAGAGATTCCAAGGCGGACTCCTCCCAGCCCCAAAGCGACCATCATGGCGATAATGGTCATCGAAAGAATCATCTCCAGCAGGGTGAATCCCGATTGGTTTTTAAATATTTGTTTCATCTAATTTCCTGAGACATTGCTTCCACTTCCCGCACCGCTTACGTTGGTGGTGCTTGATCCACATACATTTGCATTGGTGGTGTCTTCGGAAGCTTCTCCTTCGCCACCACTGGCCGGAGACGCTCCTCCCGTAAACAGTTTTTCCAAATAGGTGTTTGAAACCGGGTGGGCCTGACCCTCAAGGCGAAGGGTGGCCAATTCAACATTGCGCGTTTGGCCCCGATCTTCCCAAAAGACTTTTAGTAAAATTTTTTGTAGCTGGATGCCTGAGTCGGGATCATTCAAGGGTGAATCATGGGGGGCGATGTCGACCTCCCAATGATAACTCTCTTCATTTTCAAAATTGCCGGAGTATTCATCAGGCTCAAAATTCAGTATTTCCAGTTCATTTATTTTCGAATTCGCCAGGGTGACACCCTTCAGATACTGGCCAGAGAAATCCACGGATCGGACGCTTGCCGAAAACAGGTTGAGTATGACTAAAAAGCCTCCAGCCATAATGGCAAGGGCAACCACAACCTCCAGAAGGGAGAACCCGTGTTCATTCTTCCAGTTGGCTGATTCTGGGTTTGCCGGTAATTGGGTCGATGGTGACCGCATAAATATTTTCCTCATCCTTGTCATCAGTGGATTTAAATCGGATGGTTCCTCCGCTGGAGTTGCCCCGAGGATAAAAAAGGATTTCGAATGTTCCTTCGGTCAGGGTCTCGTCAGCCCTTTGGTAGTCTATGACCTGGACCGTTTCATCAATCGGTTTTGATTGCGTGACCTCTTCCTGTTTGGGGATCGCCAGCCAATACTGGTTTTTTTCGATATCTACGTTAAAGGTAAATAATGTTTTTCTTGATATGGCTTCGCTACGGGTAAACTGGATCGCTGAAGATATCTGTCGAACTTCGGATTGCAGTTTGATGCGATCCAGTGTGGACACTACGAAGGGGAGCGTCAACCCTGCGAACAGGCCCATCAACAGTAGAACCAGAACCATCTCCAGAAGGGTGAAGCCATTAGGCTTTCCTTGAATAGTTCTATTCAAAGTGCTTCCAACTGACGATGTCTAGATCGTTTTCTTCACCTCCTTCAGTTTTATCAGCACCATAAGATATCAGATCGTAGCTTCGTCCTTCCTGTCCAGGAGATTGATAGATGTATTCGTTTCCCCATGGGTCTTTGGGAAGCTCCTTTTTCAAGTAGGAGCTTATGGCCTGGAGGCCCTGATCCGTTGTGGGGTATTTGTGTTTTTCCAGACGATAAAGATCCAGTGCCTGACCGAGAAGTTCAATTTGGGCCTGGGCATCCTGTTGCCGTGCTTTATCTATATGGCCAAAGAATTTGGGCACAACGGTTGCCGCCAATAGACCGATTATAACCATCACCACCATAAGCTCAATAAGGGTGAAGCCCATAGAGTTAAGCGGGTGGATTTTGATTGATTGAGTTTGGCCCTTCATAAGTTTTCCTTGTCTGGTTGGGGTTGATTAAAAAGCAATGTCGTTGGCACTGAAAATAGCGAGTAACATCGAAACCACGATGAAACCGATGACCAATGCCATAAATAAAATCATCATAGGCTCAATCAGGGAGATAACCTGCTTGATGGCCTGTTCCACTTCCTTGTCGTAAGTCTGAGAGACCTTGGTCAGCATTTCGTCCAGCGAGCCTGAGGTTTCTCCTACAGTGATCATATGAACCGCCATGGGGGGGAAAACTTCAGCCTCTTGAAGCGGACCCGATAAACCCTTGCCTCTCTTCAAAGCCTGCTTGAGGTTTCCAATCGCATCCGAAATAACACGATTGATCAGAATAGATTGGACAATCCCCATGGCTTGCAAGATAGGCACTCCACTTTTCAGCAGAGTCGCCATGGTCAAGCTGAAACGCGAAACTTCAATTTTGCGGATCAGGGAGCCGAACAAAGGAAGCTTCAAGAGTAAGGTGTCCCATCGAAGCCGCCCTTTGTCGGTTTTTGTATAGAATGTAAAAGCTCCTATGCACCCCAGTATTCCCAGAAGCAATGCAGGCCAGTAATTGATGATCAGGGAGCTGAGTCCCAGCATGAGCTGGGTCGGAAGCGGCAGAGCCGCGCCCATGTCTTCAAACAGTTTTGAAAATTGCGGAACGACAAAAGTGATAAGAATGATTACGGCAGACCCGCCCACCAGGCTCAGGATGGCCGGGTAAACCATGGCGGTACGAATATTGTTTTTGAGTTCTACTGATTTTTCCAGAAACATTGCCAGGCGGGCCAACGCTTCGCTGACCATGCCTCCGGCTTCTCCGGCACGGACCATGTTGATATAAAGTTTTGAAAAAACATCAGGATGTTCTTCCAGGGCATCGGCGAAAGTGCTTCCGGCATGAACCTGCTTGCGAATATCTGCAAGTATGGCACGAATTTGTTCGGTCTCTGCCAGTTTGATAAGAGTGGAGAGACTGTCATCCAGGGTCAGACCCGCATCCACCAGGGTGGACAGCTGCATGGTGAGAGTCATCAGGTCTCGGGTAGGAACCTTGGAACCCAGTTGGGGCAAAGAAAGCTTGAACGCAGAAGAAACTTTGTTTTTTCCCTCTGCCACTTTGACGGGAAAAAAATTAAGCTGGCGGATTTGTTGAATCGCAGTGTGGTAATCCGGAGCGTCTATGTCACCTTCAACAAACTTGCCGCTCTTGTCCGTGGCTTTGTAGGAATAAACCGTCATGGTTTATATGTTGCCTCTTGATTAAAGGAAAGACTAGTTTCTATCGTTCAGCGTAACGCGCAGAATTTCTTCAACAGTGGTGATGCCTTTCACGACTTTGTCCCATCCGTCTTCCCGGAGGGTGCGCATCCCCATTTTTCGGGCCTGATCGCAGATAGTCTGTGCGGTGGATTTTTTCAGGATGAGTTCACGAATCGAGTCATCTACAACCAAAAGTTCATAGATGCCGCACCGGCCCCTGAACCCGGTATTGCTACAGGCTTTGCAACCTTTTCCAGAGTAAACTTTGACCTTTTCTTTATGCAGCAGACCCATTTCTGCTTCAAGAGTTGGGGTTAAAGTGGCTTCCTCCTTGCAGTCGGGACAGATCACCCGGACCAGCCTTTGGGCAAGCACCCCAAGCAGGGCTGAAGAGATGAGAAAGTTTTCGATGCCCATATCGAGAAGTCGGGTGACGGCACCAGCCGCATCATTGGTGTGAACGGTACTGAAAACCAGATGTCCCGTCAACGCCGCCTGGATGGCAATATCCGCTGTTTCCGGGTCCCGGATCTCACCGATCATGATGACATCGGGATCCTGACGCACGATGGAACGCAAGCCATCGGCAAAGTTCAGGCCGATTTGTGATTTGACATGGATTTGGTTGATGCCGCGCATCTGGTATTCCACCGGATCCTCAATGGTGATGATTTTTTTGTCAGGCGTATTGATCTTGCTCAAGCCGGCGTAGAGCGTGGTGGTTTTACCGCTACCGGTGGGGCCTGTAACCAAAAACTTGCCATAAGGTTTTTTGATCAACCCTTCTATCAGCCGGAGTTCTTTTTCGGGGAACCCCATCTGACTCAGATCAAGAACCAGATTGTCCCGGTCCAGGATTCTCATGACCACGCTTTCCCCATACAATGTGGGAAGTGTGGAAACACGCATATCAATATCTTTGCCGAGAATTTTAAGTTTGATACGTCCATCCTGTGGTAACCGCCGTTCCGAGATATCGAGCTTGGACATGATCTTGATGCGGGTGGTGATTGCGGAACTCAAACGTTTGGGTGGCGGTTCCATCGGATGCAGGATGCCGTCAATACGATAGCGAAGAGACAGGTCTTCCTCGAAGGGTTCCAAATGAATATCACTGGCGCGGGTTTCAATGGCCTGGCTGATAATATGGTTCACCAGTTTGATGACCGGGGCCTCGGAAGCCATATCCCGAATGTGTTCAGTGCTGTCGTCCAGTGTGTCCAGCCCATGCAGGTCGTCATCCTGGATGCCGTCGACCATGCGATTCATGGCGGAACCGCCTTCTTCCCCGTAATAGGCTTGAATGGATTCCAGAATGTCCTGCTCACTGCTCAAAACAACACGAATATTTTTTCCCAGAGAAACTTTTAAATCCTCAATCGTGTAGAGGTCGAACGGATCATAAACCGCTACGATCAAGGTATCGTCTTTAATTTGTAGCGGGAAAATGATTTTTTCCCGTAAAAAAGTTTCTGTAATGGTCAGGCCCTCAACAGGCAAACCGGATTTTGGATATTGCCCCTTTTTGATATAAGGCAGGCGCAGTTCGGTGCTCAGGGTTTCCAGCAGGCTTTGCGTGTGGATATAACCGTGATCGGTCAGAGTTTTTCCCAGATAACTACCCGTATGCAGGTTATTGGTCTTAACTTCTTCGAGAGCCTTTTCGGTAATTTTTTTGTGCCTGAGAAGAATGCGCTCTACAGGATCGGTTTTTTTTAGCATGACATTTTATTTTCCTGAAATATGAACCCTGGGTGGCGGAGTAGGTGCGCCGGAGACTCTGAATGCGGGAGCCGGTGCGGCAGGCGCTCGTTGGGTAGCCGGTTTGGGCTGGGCCACCTTTGGCCTGACAGGTTTATTTTTGACTGGAGTTGCTTTGAACTTCCTCGGATCATATTTCTTGTTTTTCTGGAACAATGAAGTTCCTTCACGGTGAATTATCTTGTCTGGCTGGCGGGTGGCCAACCGCAGGCGGATTTTTCGCCCTTTTTTATCATCTAAAATGACTGAGTTTTTTTCGATTTCGGTCAATTCAAAATTGCCTACAATTTGTCCCAGGGAATAGCCTTTTTTCTTTACCTTTTTCTGTACAACCTTTCCCCCTTCCTGGGCGGAATACTTTCCCTGTAGGATAGCAATTTTCGTACCAGCCAGCATCAGAACTCCCTTCAAAACCAGGTTCGGGGGAGGCAAGGCCGGTTTAGGGGCTGTGGCCGGGCGAGCCGAGGGCGGTGGAGGCGGTGGTATATATTGCTTCCGCTCTTTGCGGAATACATTACTTTGCACCACCTGGGATACCGTTCCGGCGTTATATCCCGGCTTGTTAACTGCTAATTTTTGCAGGTTTTTCGGCGATCCTACCAGTGAGGAACCATCCACCCTGGATGGATAGGGGGGGTGAGTCCAGGTTCTGACCGACAGGGTGATAAGGAGAGCAATGGTGAGGACAAAAACCAGGTTGATCGCCGGGAAAAATTTATTCAAAGGCACAAGTTTCCCTCATGATTTCTTCCCCTAACTTAATGAATTTATTGGGGATTGTCAAGTTATTACAAAATTTTGACGGGTGGAGCCTTTTCTCATAATCATTGCAATAAGTTATAGCCCCAATAAGGTTGAAATCGCCAAAAAACGATGCGTACCCTCATTATAGTCCCCCTACACCTTTATTTTCGGGAAATCTGAGAAAGACCTTTAGATAATTATGTTTGCGTAAAATCCCCTGTCTTTGGGAAAAAGGGGGGAAAGTATTGAAATTTAGCCGATAAAGCTGGGTCGATATCGTGAGGAATGCTGGGGCTGGAAAAGCTTTTTGCCAGAAAAAGAAAAAGGCCAGCTGGGGGAGGAAGTTGCCTTCCTCCCCCAGTGGCCTTCTTTAAAGCAAACTTTAGGGACTACTTCTTCCCTTTCTTCGTGGCCGGGGAAGTGTTGTTTCCCTGGTCATGAGGAACCGATGCGGAACACGCGGCTGTACTTTCGTTGCCACTTGCATCGGTTGCGGTGATGACTATGCCGTAATCTCTCTGACCGAGGTTTCCTGCTCTCTCGGCTCTGAGGGATACTTCATAGCTTGTTGCATTGTCACTCACTACCCAATCAGGATCGGTATTGCCATCGCCAGTGCCATTAATTGGCTGGTTGCTGGTGACAGAAACACTGAACGTTGCATTGGGATCAGCAATATCGCTTACGGAACCCGTAGACACCAGAACCAGTTTATGGTTCGGAGGCCAGAGTTTATCCGTCAGACAAGCATTGCTGATGTCAGGTGCCGTGGTGTCGACAACCGTCACAGTTTGCGTTGCTGTGCCAGTGTTCCCGGCGGCATCTGTTGACGACCAGGTAATCGTATACGTTCCAAGCGCAAACGGTCCTGTGTTGTCGGCGGCCGGTACTAACGAACCATCCACCAGATCCGTAGCGGATGCGGTTCCAAGGCCAACTGGAGTGGTTACGCCGGTTGCTTCAACCGTTACGTTAGCCGGAGCTGTCACTGCAGGTGGTGTGGTATCAACAACCGTCACGTTCTGTGTTGCGGAGTTACAGTTTCCTGCCGCGTCACAGGCCGTCCAGGTGACTACAGTCGTTGTACTGGCAGTGTAGTCAGCGGGTTGGTCGCTGGTGATCGAATCAACACCAACCGCATCGGTAGCCGTAGCAGTACCGATAGCTACGTCCGTTTGCGGACCGGTTGCTTCAACCGTTACGTCATCCGGAGCAGTTATGCTCGGAGCTGTCGTATCAACAACCGTGACGTTCTGCGTATCGGAGGCACAGTTTCCTGCCGCGTCACAGGCCGTCCAGATGACTACAGTCGTAGTGACCGAGTAATCCGCTGGAGCGTCACTGTCGATCGAAGTAACACCGACTGCATCGTTAGCCGTAGCAGTACCGATAGTTACGTCCGTTTGCGGACCGGTTGCTTCAACCTGTACGTCATCCGGAGCAGTTATGGCCGGTGCTGTCGTATCAACAACCGTGACGGACATCGTCGCAGGTGTGGAATCGACAGTACCATCGTTAACAACCAGCGTTACGGTATAGGTTCCCGCAGGAATCGAAACCGAAGGTGTTGCGCCGCTAGCTGTTCCAAAGACTCCTGTCCAACTATAAGTCAACGGGTCGTTATCCGGATCGGATGAACCGGAACCGTCCAGGGTCACGCTGGAACCTGAAGGTCCTGTCTGCTCTACGATCTGGGTGGAACCCGCATCAGCGGTTGGCGGCTGGTTGCTGATCACCCAGGTCGCGGTCGCTGTGTTGGAGGTCTGAGACACGTTGTTGCTGTCTACAAAGCTGGCAACGATGGAGTCGGTTCCGACACCTCCGCTACCTACATAGGTGAAAGTGACTTCACCATTGGAGTCTGTTACACAACCGGCAGGATTACATGTTCCGCTTGCCCCGGCATTGGGACCGGCAGAGATGTTAAACGTTACCGTTGCTCCTGCAACAGGACCCAGAGGCGAACCGTCTTCTGCTGAGGCCGTGACGGTATGGGAGTCTCCCACTTCTTCGTCTATAGCCGCTACAGGTGTCAAGCCGAGGTTGCCCTGAATGGTTACCTGGGTACCACCGAGGAGCAGTACCTGGTCGACCGACGCACCATCGAAAGCATCGTTATTGTTGTGGTCATGGTATGCCAGCACCCGCAGACCGGAAAAACCCGGTGGGCCGGTAAAGACCGTATGGTAACAACAGTGACTCAGATGCGATTCTGTAATGCCCGGAGCAATGCTGGACATGTCAGCTGTTGGGAGGTTTCCGCTGGAATTGCTGTGACCTGAATTGGCGGTCGTCAAAGACAGAGGAAGCCAATTGTATTTATGGGAATAGCCAGACTCAGACAATGCCAGCAAACCGCCACCGAGATTATTCACGAAGGTGACGATATCGGCTTGCCGTGCGTTCAAGGCTGTGAGTTGACTAGATGTCATGCCGCCAGAGGTGTTTCTGCTGTCAGATGCAATATAAATCGCGGCAAAATTTGAAAAATTGACATTTGCGATTTCAGAGGTGGTTCTGACATGTGTGACCGCTACATTGGGACCGGCGTTGCTAACTTGGTTCCAGGAATTAAAGGAACTAAGAGCGTAGCTACTATTAACTCCAACTGCTACGATCCCGGTGCCACTTGATTGCGAATTGTTGACCACGAAACTCAAAGCCTTGCCATAAAGCTGGCCGCAGGCCGATCCTCCGCAATGCCCGCCGTCATCGGCATCGTCACCACTGAGTACCATCGGGCCACCGATCGCGGGGCCACTTGGTGGTGGCGGAGGAGGAGCAACGTAACTGGTGCTAACCATGAATCCCAGGTTAGACATATTGGCGTTGCCGCCTGCTGCGATCTGCAAACCCTCTGTGCCGGTCTCGTTTTCGGTTCCGACAGTTTGAGCACTACCATCAAATATCACTGCACCGTACTGTAATTCGATATCATTACTGCCTTCGTGAAGGATTGCTTCCACAGTATTGGAACCGTTGTTGTAGAAGAGGGGAACTCCATAAAACCCGACCACGAACTCGCGGTTGGGAGCGCTTCCCAATACTTGATAACGAATTTGACCTCCACCATAAGAAGCCGGATTCAGATCATCCCAGAGCATGGCAATAATGTTGTCGATTCCGTCTGCGGCTGGAATAGCTCGCCCGGAACAACAACCCTGGTGGAGATTATTTGCCCCGTCAAACTGGATAAACCCGTTGGATGAAATATGCAAACTATTGTAGCTTTTACCGTAAAAATCGAACGTGAACGGTATGGAAATAGCCCCGCTGACTTGATCGTCAGACAGGGATACTGTTGTTCCGTTGATGTTGCGCAGGTCATTAGTTATCGCTGTCGAGCTGTAACCACCTCCATCGGGCCCCGGTGCGGGGGTTGACCATGCTGAGCTCGCAAAAGCGAAACTGAGCAGGAGCAGGCAGGCGGCGGCGAGTAATCGCGCTGGCCTCCAGCTTTGCAGAAATTTTAATGATTTGTTTTTACTCATTGTTCTCCCCTATTTTAAGGTTTTAGATTTGTTCTGTTGCGTTAATTTTCATTCTGTTGCGATAATTGATAAGCCACATCTTCTGATACCGCTTCTGCAGGTATCTGATTACTAGCGATGGCTTGGCTTAAGGCCGCCTGCGAATTTGCATCGCCATAGGCCAGGGCGTTGACGATCCTCTGTTGCGAGGCGAGGTCGCCACTTTGTGTTGCCTGGAGCAGTTGCTGGATGCCCCTACTGTTTCCCGTTCGCGCCAGACTCAGGGCGGCGGCATTACGCACGGATGGATCGTTGCTGGCAAAAGCGGTTATCAAGGGGCCAACAGCATTCTGACCGCCAGTCTCTCCGAGGCTCCTCACCGCCAGAGACTGAACCCATGCTTCATCGCTGGACTCCAGAAGGTTGGTGAGATAATCTTCCGCGGCTTTTGAATCTGCTTGTTTGAGTGCCTTTAGAGCTTCATAAAATATATGGCCGTTGCTGGCCTGGCTGTAGTGAGCCGGGTTGAGTAAAATACTTCCCAGGTCCTTAGCAATTTGTTCTCTTGCCTCTTTTGTCTTCAATGCGCTGATGAGGTTTCTGAGCGCCGAATAATTGTTTGCTAGAAGAAAACGTCCTGGCACCGTGTTCATGCCAGTTGGCAATTTGTTTTTTTCCGCCACTCCTTGTGAATTAGCTATAACGCCTGCAGGAAGTCCTTCTTTTCTCGACAACAGCATGACCTTGGTCAACTTAGGTGCTGTCTTGGTCTTCTTGGAAGAATAAAAAAACACCGAGTTCACGCCATACAACAACCTGTCAACGACTTGCTTCAGCGATACATCTTTGAGGTTTATTGTTACGTATTCATTCAGGATATTCGGATTGGATGTTTTGACGATCAGGCCGGTGACGGCAGAAACTCTTTCCATGACCTCAGTCAGGGATATATTGTCAGCTTGAATAGACAGGAGACCGGATTTTTGATCTCGAACCACAATGTCTTGCTCTGCGGAGGAACTGGCAAAGGCGGGAGCTACGGCGAAAAGCAGGAGGGCTAAACAAGAGGTCAAAAGCCGTTCAAATTTCATATAACGCACTTCCTTATAGAGAGAAATACCAGATGGTTATTGTGCTAGGCGTTACTTACATAAACTCTTAATGGTTTTACTGTGCCGAAGAGGGCCATCTATTGAGAAAAAATTTCTCTGTGTCTCCAATTCAACAGGGTGGGAAAATGGATGGGCTATAACTCATTGATAAAAATAGTATTAATTTTAAATCCACGCTTTTATGGACAGGGCGGGGCCGCTGTTTAATTACGGTTAATCTACGAGATTTCAATGTAAAAGACAATCCCCCAAACGTGGGGGGTGTGCATTTTTTTTGACATTATTGACATGGGTATATTTTGAGGCTGGAGGGTTGAAACTGTCGGTCGCTGTGACCGCAAAAGCAAAAAAATCGTAGCGTTAAGTTTTGAAAATTTCCCGTTATTGATTGCGGATTTGTCTTAAAATGGGGAAAACGATCCGTACCCTAAACAGTCAGGAGGTTTCTTTGAGCGCACAGGCTTTGCTGGATGAATTGTTAAAATGTTTACCGCTTCGGGTTTATGGCAGGGGGGCCGTATTGAACCTGTTACGCGAAATGGGGTTCCCGGTCAAAAACAAAACGCCGCTTGAGGTGACCGATGTTTATCGCGATGACAATTCCGGTGAACTGGTCTGCACGTTGAGTCCGGATGGCAAAGGCGATTTTACCGCCGCGCTCACCAACCTGAAACTCGATATCAAGCATCCCCTCTACCGAAAAGTCAAAAACTATCAGGTCGAAGTGTCGGAAGCTCTGGGTAAACAGGATGTGGAAGATACCCGCCAGACAAGCATCGATCAGGAAGACCGTGGCGGCTTTCGCGTTGGAGATTTATATAAGAACCGGTGAGTTACCGGTGGCAACGGGGCAACTAAAGGGGGATAACAGGTTAGCTTGGTTTTTGTTTGCCCCCTCTTTTTTAAAGAGGGCTGGGGTGATTTTCCTTTTCGATTTAATATTTTTAATCTGACAGGTTTTCTTTTTCGCTATGACTTCAAAGAACAACTCCTTCTCGTATGATGAGTCGATCAAGGAAAAGGCAAGAATGCTTCGCACCCAGCCAACTCCAGCGGAGAAACTTTTTTGGAAACAGTTGAAGGCAATGCCATTTTATAAGTCGCTGGCCTTTAACAGACAAAAACCTGTTGGGTCTTATATCGTTGATTTTTACTGTCACAAGTTACGGCTGGTGATAGAAATTGACGGTCACAGCCACGGCGAAACCAGGGCAATAGTAAGTGATCAAAAACGGACAAAAATTTTAGAGTCTAAAGGGTTGACTGTGTCTCGTTTCACAAACGCAGAAGTAGAAAAAATATAGAAGGGGTTATGGTGAAACTGGAAGAAATTATTGGGAAAAGATTAGATGTGAATCACCCCAACCCTCTTTAAGAAAGAGGGGGCTAAAAGCCTACATTGCTACCGGTGGCTATTGGTTTTCTGAATTGATGAATTTTTTCAGGAAGGGGAACATGGCGCCGCGTTTCTCGATCATTTCTTCACGTGATTTTTTTACCACGGCTTCATCGATGAGGCGGATGTCACGCTCGGCGGCATATTTCTCGATGCCTTTCACTACCATGCCCCGCGCGAAAGAAGGAATGCGCTCGAGTCGGCTTTTGGCTTCCGGTGTCCACTGAGTCTGGAACTCGACTTCCAGTCCAAGTGTGTCTTCAACTTTTAAGGTGATGGCTTTGCCGCCATATTTTCCCGGTTCGTAATCGCAGGAAGGGTCCTGGGCCATGTAGTTGCCGGTTTCGGCAAAAGCGCGTGCCCGACACCCGGAACACATGGCGGAGAACTCGCAGGAACCACAATTGCCTTCGAGTCCTTTTCGGTCCCGCAGTTCTACCATCAGCGGGGCGTTTTCCCACAGGTCTTTAAAACTATTGGATTTCAAGTTGCCCACCGACTCTTCGATGAAGGGGCAGGGGGTCAAATTGCCTTCCGGTGAAATTCTGCTGTAATGCGTGGCCGCCGGGCACCCGCCGGAATAGGTGCGGGTGTAAACCGATTCGGGATCGTTTTCATA
>Ga0233435_1002960_pt1 | contig 13505 bp, 8 predicted proteins | sample SI_122_August201_3_FD_182735 | JGI IMG/M metagenome (GOLD analysis project Ga0233435, IMG submission 182735) | Seawater microbial communities from Saanich Inlet, British Columbia, Canada - SI_122_August2016_135_MG | ecosystem: Environmental > Aquatic > Marine > Inlet | place: Canada: British... | reverse complement strand
CCTCTGTAATGTGTTTGGTAGCTTATTACTTTACACCTGAGTCTTACTTTACTCTATAGGTGTTTTTATTTAGCTACGACCAGAGGTCATGCACTTATCATACGAATTCAGGATCTATAACTCTGGTAAAAGGTGAATAAGACTTAATTGCTATCTAAAAAGGTATGATGACAGAAGGTATTGTGAGCAACACTAGGTTGCTGATTGTTACTTTCTGCCATCAAGCAGTAATGATGATTACTGTACCGTTTCTAAGTCAGAAAACATGCCTTCAAATAGCGGGCTAGATAAATAGCGTTCAGATGAATCGGGTAGTATGACGACGATTGTCTTGTCTTTATTTTCAGGTTTGTTGGAAAGACGGGTTGCAGCTGCTAATGCGGCACCACAAGAAATGCCACCAAGAATCCCTTCTTTTTGTGCTAATTGGTGTGCGAACTCCATGGCTTCCTCATTGGTAACGCATTCAGTCGCATCAACGATGCTCATATCGAGATTGGTCGGAATAAAGCCTGCACCAATGCCTTGAATTTTGTGTGGTGAAGGTACCAGTGCTTCGTTGTTCATCGCTTGGGTGATAATCGGTGACGCTGTAGGCTCTACCGCCACACTCATAATTTTTTTGCCTTGAGTGTTTTTAATGTAGCGAGAAACACCTGAAATAGTGCCTCCTGTGCCCACGCCTGCAACTAAAATGTCAATATCGCCATCTGTGTCATTCCAAATTTCAGGGCCCGTGGTTTTTTCATGAATTGCAGGGTTTGCAGGGTTGTCAAACTGGCGCATCACAACATATTTTTCAGGGTTTTCTTGCATTAACTCTTCTGCTTTAGCAACCGCTCCTTTCATTCCTTTGGCCGGTTCAGTTAGTACCAAGTTGGCGCCTAAAGATTTTAAAATTTTACGGCGTTCTAGGCTCATGCTTGAAGGCATGGTTAAAGTGATTGGGTAGCCCTTTGAGGCGGCAACAAAAGCCAGAGCAATGCCAGTATTGCCACTGGTTGCTTCAATAATTTCTTTACCTGAGGTTAAAACGCCACGTGCCTCAGCATCTTCGATCATATTCACACCAATACGGCATTTGACGGAGTAGGCGGGGTTACGACCTTCGATTTTGCCTAAAATGTTGCCTTGGCCAAAATGTTTTAAGCGTACAAGTGGTGTTTTGCCAACGGTGTGGGCATTACTCTCGAAAATATTACTCATGATTCAATCCCTTGCTTGAGCAAATTGAAGGCATCTAGGAAGTGATGCCTTTAGGAGTGGTCATGGTATCAGAATAAGCCGCTAGAAATGCCCTAAATACGTGTGACGTAGGAGGAAAAATGTGTAGGCATAAACTGACTTTCTAGCATGTTGTTCTAATGTATTTTGTCAATGTGGTGACGCTACAGAGGCTAGGAAATTACCAATAGAGGAATCTTAAAGTTGGCCGCTATACTGATATATGGTTAAAAATTCCTCAGCACACCCTGCTGTTAGAAAAACTAAGGTTTCCTTATGACGACGCCACTCACCGCTTTTGCACTGAAAAGATTTGTTCAACAAGCCCGCTCTAGGCCAGTGTTGACAATCGGTATGTGTGTTTTACCACAAATCGCCAGTGCTGATTTAACCAATGCACAAATCATCTCCGGTGATGCCACTATCAACCAAGTGGGCAATATCACAACGATTACTCAAACCTCAGATAAGCTGGTGTTGAACTTTGATCAATTTAACATTGGCAGCAGTGAAACGGTTCAGTTTATTCAGCCAAGCTCATCTGCTATTGCTTTAAACCGGGTGACAGGCGGTAGTCAGACCAATATTTTTGGTAATTTGTTTGCCAATGGTCAGGTATTTTTAGTCAATGTCAGTGGTGTTTTTATTGCCGCGTCAGCCAAAATTGATGTTGCAGGGATTGTGGCGACGACGCTTGATATTACCAATCAAGATTTTCTCAATGGCAATATGCAATTTCAACGAGTTGCAGGGTTTGAGCCAGGTAAAGTGACCAATGAAGGCCTCATTCAGGCTAAAGAGCATGGTTATGTGGTTTTGGCCGGCGATTTTGTTGAAAACAAAGGGGTTGTGGTCGCTAAGCTGGGTACTGTTGGGCTTGCGTCTGCAGAGAAAATCATGATGGATTTTCAGGGTGATGGCCTCATCCAATTTGCGGTTGATGGGGATGCGCTCGGTGAACTTGCGGGTGTCAGTAACCAAGGGCAGATATTGGCGCAAGCAGGCAGAGTTATCATGACGGCTGATGTGGCTGCTGATTTGAGCGCTTCTGCTGTACAAAATAGCGGTATTATTTCGGCTAAAAGTATTACGGAACGAAATGGTGAGATATTTTTATCTGCTGATGGCGATGTGCAAAACAGCGGGTCGTTGGATGTTTCAGGGGATGAAACTGCCAATGGTGGTGTGATTCATGTTTTGGGTGAGAGGGTCGCGCTAACAGGCTCCGCTGAATTAAATGCATCAGGTCTTAATGGCGGTGAGATTCGAGTGGGTGGTGACTTCTTTGGGGCAGGGTCTTTACAAGCGGCAGACATAACGCATGTTGGTTCAGATGTGCAGTTGCTTGCTAATGCCCTAGGAGCTGGTGGCGGTGGCTCTGTTGTGGTCTGGGCGGATCAGTCAACAGAATTTTTAGGGTCAATTTCGGCAAAAGGTGGTGCGCTCGCGGGCAGTGGTGGTTCAGCTGAAGTCTCGGGTAAAGTGAGTCTTAGTTTTAAAGGGGAAGTTGATCTCAGTGCCGACAATGGACAAGCCGGAGCGCTGTTATTAGACCCTTTGAATATTACGGTTCAATCGGGTGGTGTAGATGATTTAGTCGGTGGCGTTGCTGATGATGGGCTAGCGAATGTTTTTTCTTTTGCAGAGGATCCAGGCGTTTCATCGCAGGTTGATGCTGCATTGATCGAAAGTATTCTGACAAGTGGCACGGATGTGACGCTTGAAGCCACGAACGATATTATTGTCAACCAAGACATCAGCAATGCTGATGGCGGTGGATTAACATTACGAGCTGATAACAATATCACCATTAATAATGCCGTTACGTTAACAGGGGCAGGCTCTACTCTGACGATTAATGCCGATAATGATTCCAGTGGGGTTGGCGATTTTTCTACAGCTGCAGAGATCAATATTCAGGCTGATAGCGGAATAACCATCACAGGGCAAAATATTCGATTGGCGGGGTCTGCCGGATTTGCTAATGGAAAGCTGCAAAGCAATGACACTAGCATTAATTTGAACCCTATTGCAGGTATCATTCTATCGGGCAATGTAAGAATAGATACCGATAAAGACAATACCGGCAATGCAGGTAGTGCATTTTTGACGGCGAGCAATATTTTTGCGGATGTGGCCGGGAAGACCCTGAGCATAGACACTAATCGTGTTAACAATGCTACGGGGGGTACTATTGCGATTAATGCTTTGGTGGATGATGGTGCCGCGGCAGGGCTGTTTTTGGGTGCGTTAAAATTACGTAGCCAAGGGGCAACGGATGGCACGATTAGTTTGAGCCAAAATATTTCTGTGGATGGTGGTGATGTCACTTTGCAGGGCAAAGTTGTGTTATTAAACTCAATTAGCATTGATACTGAGCAAGGCAATAATGGGAGTGCTGGGAGTATTATTTTTGCTAGAACGGATCTTCCCGAAGGGTTTATCACCGTTGGTAATGTGAACAGTACCATTTCTAGTGCCGCAGCTGGTCTTACGTTAACGTTAGATGCTTCAACAACCGGTGGTAATGGTGGCGAGGTGGCGCTGGGTAATTTTAATTCAGATGGCGGGAATTTCATTAATAAGCTGGATGTAAACACAGATGGAACGGCTAATGGCCAGATCATTATTAATGAAAATATTGCTTTATCCCAGACGACAGGAGACGGATTTGTCTCGAATGCGAGTGGTGCAAACATTATCTCTCGAAGAGACAGTAATACTGGAAATGTTCAATCAATCACCACGCAAGGTGGTAATATTTTATTGAATAATGGGCATATCTTCGCAGAGTCTGGTGATACAGATATGCAGCTTACTCTAAATTCAACGGGGGCAAGCGCGACCTCTGGTGCGATTAATTTTGGTGTTGTAGATGATGACTCAGGCACAGATTCATTTCTAAATGCTTTTTCAGTATTTGCTAACGGTACAACGACGGTAGGTACAATCTCTTTACAAGGCAGTGCCATTTCTGTTGATGGCTCAATCAACCTTTTAGGTAATGTTGAGTTAAACACAACAACAGTATTGGACAGCGAGCAAGGGAATAATGCGGTTGCAGGTAGCGTTGTGGTTGGTGGGGCAATAGGCTCTAGCATTACAGCTAGCGCTGCGGGATTCGATTTAACCCTTGATACAAGTGTTGCAGGTTTTGCTGCGGGTAGTGTGAGCCTGAGCGAAGTACTTGGCAATGCGGGGGTCTTTGTTAACGACATTACGATTGATACTAATGGTGCAACCAATGGCTTAATTGTGTTAGCACCAGAAGGTGGGACAGCTTCAATCTTGCTCGATGCGGTTGGCGCCGACACCGGTGATTTTACTGTATCGACAGTCGCTGAGGTTAGAATTGACTCTAATTTAACCATTGATACCGAGCAAGGTGCAGATGCAGATGCGGGAAATATCTTATTTGGAAGCTCCACTTTGTTTTCAAATGCCATTGGTAACGATCTTATTCTGCAAGCTGATAGCGCAGGAAATACTGGCGGTATCGTTATTGTTGGGTTAATAAGTGATAACGGGGCAGCCTTTTTAAACGATGTTACTATCGATGTGTTTTCAGTGGGTGGTACCTTAGGCAATATTACCGTGTTTACTGGCATTAATACCGATAGTAATGGTGCCGATGTATCCGATATCGTGCTTAAAGGACGAATTGAAACACCCAGCACCATTTCATTTGATAACGAAGCTGGAGGGGATGAGACCTCCGGGGATATTGATTTGTCTTTCGGCTTATTTTCAGCCTCTAATACCGGTGTTGATCTAGCCTTTACCACGGCAACCACCGGAAGTGCTGGAGATGTATTCTTGCCACAATTAGACGGTGCAGCTGGTAACTTTGTGAATGACCTCACCGTGAATACGGCAGGTGCTGTCGATGGTAATGTTATTTTTGCCAATGATGTTTTACTCGACAGTAATGGGGCCGATCTCGCTGATTTAACGCTAACGGGTGTGTCAACGGCAAGACCCACCGTCAGCTTAACCATTGATGTTGAGCAAGGTAATGATGAAGACTCGGGCAGCATTGATTTTTCTGGCATTACCCTGACTGCGATTGGTGGCGGTAAAGATTTAACCTTAAGTACTGAAACGAGCCAAAATTCTGGCGACATAAAATTAGGACTAGTGACTAACTCACCTTCTTTTATCAATGATTTAACATTGAATTCACTCGGGGGGCTATCCTCCGGGTTAATTGAGCTTAACGGCAGTATTAATATTGATAGCTCAGGGGCAGATGATGCTACTTTTACAGTGAATGGCGATAGGGTGCAGTTAAATGCAGCTGTAACGATTGATACTGATAATGTGAGTGCGTTAGCTGGAGATATTATTTTTAATGTGGCTGAAGTGTTTGCAAATGCTTCTGGGCTTATTTTAACGCTCGATACAAGCAGTGGTGTCTTCGGGAGTGAGGGTGATATCATTTTGCCATTGTTGTCTAATGACGCAAATGCGAGGACATTCTTAGGCGGGTTAGTGACCAATAGTGCATCAGGCACTACCATACTTAATGGTAACGTGTTTGTTGAAGGGGCGATTACCCTAGAAGGTGATGTAAAGCTGAATGCGAGCAATATTATTTTAGACACTGACTCTTTGGCTGTTCTCTCAACAACAGGGTCAATAAACCTAATCAATGCGACGATCTCAGCGGCTGGTGCAGGTACGGATTTATCAATACAAACCAATAGTGCCGGTGCAGCTCAAGCAGGTGATGTATTTCTGGGGGCTTTTGATAATACCAATGGTGCGTTTGTCAATGATGTCACGATTAATGTTACTGCAACTGTGGGAGGAAAAGTCTTCATTGGTAGCAATATAGCGCTTGATGCAAATGCAGCTGACGCTGGTGATTTTAGTGTTGTTGGTGCGATACAAGGGGTTGTCACGGCGGATGGTTTATCAATAGACACTGAATCTGGTGGTATCAATCCTGGTGGTGCGATTGATTTTTCCAATGCAACTTTGTTCTCTACTGTGAGTGGTGCAAATTTTGTACTGGATGCCTCAGGGGGCGGGACGAATGGTGCAATCTCCATTGGTGTGATTGATGATAACGCTGGTGCGAATAACTTTTTTAATGATTTAACCATCACCGGCGGCCTAGTTGACATTACTCAAATTATTGTGGTTGCAAATGTATTCACAGTGAATGCAACCGATCTATTAACACCCGGTATTATAACCTCAGGAAGCATTAACTTTAGCTCAGGTAGTAGTTTGTTGGTATCCAATACTGTGACAACGAGTGGTGATGCTGTTTTTAATGTGGTGGGGGATCTTGCTTTCACTGGTGGGACTTCAACTATTGGCGGTGATGCGCTACTGACGAGTAGTGGCACATTAACCATTACGGGGGCAACGATTGATGCCAATGGAGGTGTATCACTGACGGGGGCAGATGTCATCATCGATAGTGGTGGCGGTGTCATTGCGAAGACTAATACGCTGAATGCGAATACAACGGCAATCAAAATTACCGCGAGTAATTTGGCTCAAGTCGGTAATTTGGTCGCAAATAATGTGGCTGGTTTAGGCATTGATATTGACCCTATCACCGTGGATATTACCGATAATATCGATGCCACGGGGAATATCTTCGTTGTATCAGCTGATGATATTACGGTAGCTAGTGCTGTTTCAATAACCTCGTCAACAGGTAACGTAGATTTACTGGCAGATTTGGATGCAAACGGCATTGGTGCCATTAATGCGATTGGTAGTGTGATCTCTGGTGACGCCATTACGCTGTCGGGCGCAGTGGTTAATCCGGGCACATTAAGCCCTGGTGCGGGTGGTGTCATTATAAATGATACCAGTGTTGCTGCTGCAGATCCTGCGATTGACCCTGCTCAGGACGTACCACAAAACGATGAAATTTTTACAGATACAACCACAGATCCAAACATAGATCCTAATATTGATCCTACCACGGGAACGGGGTTTGATGCAGGGCAGTTGAATGATCCGCCCCCACCAGATGGCGGTGGAGCAACAGACCCAGCCATTGATGGTGGAGGGAATGATCCTGTATTTGCAGATGACCCCGCGTTGAATGACCCAGCCGCAGGAGATCCTGCCCCGGGTGATGCAACTGGAAATGACCCTGCTGGCGGTGAGCCTGTTGCCGATGCAGAGTCTGATCCTTCGTTAGATTCAGGTGGCGAACCAACAGACCCTGCTTTAGAAGGGGGAGAACCTTTGGTTGATGAAAATGGTGAGCCACTGTTAGATGAAAACGGGGAGCCACTTCCGCCAGAACGAGATTCTGAATCAGACCCTGCAGCGACAGATGAAGCGCTAGCAGAGGAAGACCCAAATGCAAGTGAGGAAGAGCCAACGGTTGCAGAGGAGTCAGAGCCAGAACCTACTGTTAAAGAGCAACCCTTGATTGCGATTGATGATGGTGGTGATAGTATTGCATGCACTCCATAGCGGTGAGTGTGCTAATCTAGTGCCATTTCAATTAATACATTGATTTCCTCAGTAATGATGCTGGCATCTTCATAATCAATTAAAACAGGCCATATACTGCCTTCAATATCTAAAAATAGGCTGGGAAAAGAAGGTGCCCCCAGTTTCTGACTCAAGCTTAATTCTTGTTGGAATAGGGATTCAACCGCTTTACTAGTAACATCTTGCTGGTATTGCTTGGTATCAAGCCCTGCACGCTCAGCACATAAGCCTAATGTCTCACTTAAGGCCGGGTTCTCTGCTTGTTGATAATAGGCTTGTTGAATTTCATGAAGCATTTTTTGGCCTAACACCTCACTTTGTAGTTGGGCGGCAATCAGTGCACGGCAGGAGGGGTAGGTGGAGCGAATAGGGGTTGTTTTCGTCCAAAAATCTTGATTGAAATGGATGTTGGGTACGCGCTGTTCTATGCGCTGCCAAGACAGTTTAACCATTTTAATGGTCTCTTCAGGCATGGGGGTCATGGTGTCTGGTGCTAGCCCTCCAACAATTTTTTTAAGTTGAATGGTTCCTGGAAGTTGTTTTTCGAGTGCCGACATAGCAGGCTTAAAGGCGTAACACCAGCTGCACATAGGGTCGTGTACATAATATAGGGTAATGTTGGGCATCGTGATCTCTGTGGCGTCAGTGGAGTCCTAAGGATACAGGTTTTTAAGCTGAGTCTCAGTAAAACTTGCAATACTAGGTGGCTTGCATATTATAAAGAATATTATTGGGTGGGTCGTCTTGCGAACGTTTTAATGAAAGGACTGAGTTGGTTCAATGAAAGTAGCATATTTTGGCTGTGATTTGTTTATGGGATGCTTAGCGGTATTTGCTGCGAATAAGCATGATGTTGTGACTATTTTTACAGCAGGTTGTCAGAGCAATAATGAAAAACTACGGCTATATGCAGACCAGAAAAGTATAAATTGTATTCATGAAAAACCCACAAAACAGCATATAGAAGCCTTGGAAAAATCTGGGGTTGAATGCATGTTCTCGGTTGAGTATCCCTACCTTATTCCTTCCCCTTCAGAAAAAGTCATGACGCTAAATATGCACCCAACTATGCTGCCAAATGGGCGTGGGGCGACACCATTGAGCTGGTTGATTTTGCAGTACCGCGAAGATGCCGGTGTGACTTTTCATAAATTAGCCCCGCAGTTCGATGAAGGGGATATTGTGTTTCAGGCGCCGTTAACACTTGATGATGATGAGGGGTTTGAATCGCTTTTAGTAAAATTACATTATAAAATACCGCATTACTTAAATACGGTCTTGGCCGATTTGCCCACGTATTATCACAATGCACTTAAACAATCCGGGGGCAGCTATTGGCCAAAAATGACGCTACAAGATCGTCTGCTTAACTGGAAAAAAGGGCTCGATGACATTCAGCAAGTTATTCGCGCGTTTGGTCGGTTTGGGGTGGTTTGTTGTGTGGATGGTGAGGTCTGGGATGTCAATCATGTTGAGGTTGGCCGTATGCAGCACCTGTTAGACCCTGGTACATTGATCTCAAATGACCATGATATCTGCGTCATTGCCGTGTCTGGTGGCATTGTTGTGATTTTCAAAGGCAGTATTACAGAGCGTTGTAAGCTGTCTGAGTCCGTATTATCTGGTGTATAGCATGTGGTTTATTGTAAGAAGGCTGCATATAAACTAAAACACTCATTAGAGCAACGATAAAACACCGCATCCATAGTTCGTTAATTTCATCAGGAATGAACCCAAATTCGTTAACAACACCCAGCATTAGGTCAATGATAGAGTGTGAAAATTAAAAAAAATGGCGAACGAATGACCTATGAGGGTAAATTTTATATTTTTCATCGTGTGAAGACTCGATTGGTGTAGGGTAAATTAATCAATTGACGCAAGACGTGCCGTCATCACTGCCGCTTTCTGATGGTGAGCAGTCTAGCTCATCGCCTGATGAGGACTCTGAAACGGTTGTATCCGATACACTGATGCTAACGTTACTGGTTGCAGCGCCTAAGAGTAGTTGCCCGGATACAAATGGGTCAGAGGCTGCAATCACTGAGCTTAACGAAATGGATTCATTGTGTCCTAGTATGTCCCAGACGATGGTGACATCAATGTTTTTCCGGGCCGGGCTGCCTTGAGATGTGACGGTTGACTGCATTGTGAAAGTGATATTGTTGCCCACGACGCTCGAGGTTTCAGTCATGATATCCTCGTAGTCATCAAGGGTACCTGTTAAGCGGTCGAAGGCTCGCAAATTTTCGATTTGAGCCTGGGCAATGTTCAGTGCTTCTGTTTTTGCTTTGGAGTTGGCCGCTTCCTTGAAGGTCACGGCTTGGAACTTGCCTAACCCGAGTAATGAAACTGAAAAGACGGCGACTGCCATTAATGCATCTAAGAATGAAAACCCTCTTTGGTGGTGGGCGTGATTCATTGTTTTCTCCTATAACGTGTATTTTTTAGCCGTTTATATTGCTATACCGACAATTATAATAATAGGGTTATAGGAATAATGTGATTGGATTCGCGCTTTGTGTAAGCCGGTTAGCAGTTTTGCTAAAAATCCCTCCATGTACCAGGTATTTTGGCCAGGCGCCCGACGCCTTTTAAGTTGTTGAGTAAATCAGGGTCAAAAACCACATTAGGCGTGCCATTTTTTAATACGGTACCCTCAACAACCGCCGAGCCGAACACCTCTAAATTGCCGGCGCCGGGTTGGTTGAAATCGCCAATAATATAGACAAAACCGTATACTTCAACGCCACCGTTAATGATAACGTCAAGAGGGCGTTCTAGTATCAAAACGACAGGGTTGATTTGGCCTGAGGCATTTTTGCCAATGACAGAACCTCCGTTAATGGTGATGGTATAGTGTTGAGTGGGGGATGTGTCGTCTGCATCCACCCATATGAGTACGCCCGTTTTATTGTTAATCAAGCTACTGATGTTGGTATCTCCAGATAAATCAATGACGATGTCAGCAGAGGCTTTAACTTGAGCTTTAGGCTGGTTAAAAAAAATGTCAAAAAAAGCATCGCCGTCTGCAGGTAGCGCAGCATCGTTTTGAACGACATTTGAAACGGCTGTCGTGCATGAGGGTTCGCAATTGAGTTTGCTGCCATTCACTCCTTTTGCACTCTCTGTTTTCGCGCTACCGCTTAACGCCACATTGCCACCAGCCCAGATGGTGACAAAATCATTGCTGTCATTGTCATCCTCACTTTTAACCGTGTTTTCTATGGTGACGTTGCCACTCAGCGCGACATTGTCTTTGGCGATTAATGGCACCGGGGGGCCGCCTAACACGTTGGTAAATACCATGAACTCTTGACTTATGCTGCGCCTTGCTCGCCCGTCCTCACTATTGCCGACTGAGGTGATGCGTACATGCTTCAACGAGTTTACAATGGTGCCTGAGGCTGTGACTGAGCTATCATCACTTATGGCGGTTATACTGGCTTCATAGGGGTTGTCAGAAACGGCATTAGCGACAGCTAAATTAACATCTAAAACCCCATTTCTATCCGCGTCTATCTTTAAAATTCCATCTAAATCTGTTTCATCGCTATCTGGTACGCCATTTCCATTGGTGTCCATGTCTCCGCCATCTGCAAAAAAAGCAGAAATGACTTCTATACCAGCGCTTGCAGCGCCTAAGGCTTCTTTGCTCCGGTAATCATTACCAATCATCTTTTGCTCGACGATGCTGGTTTGTGCGCTGTATAAAACGATCAATGCCATTGAAATCATCATAATCATGGTGACGACCAAGGCGGAACCTATTTGCTTATTCATGTTGTGCTCCTATGGCGTAAAGACGTCATTTCTGATTCGAACTGTTTCAGTCAGTTGTTTAGTGGTTAACGGGTCATCCCCCAGTTGTGCTCCAAGTTCAATCACAACGTCTCGGACGGTTAAAGTGCTGTTACCAGAGATGGTCATGGATTGGTTGGTCAGTGAAAATTCAAGTTGTGTGATGCTGGTAATATTTGTATCGGTAATGCTCTCCCAGTCAGCGGCATCGCCGTTACAAATATGCTCGCCAGCACCGCTGCCTGTCCAAATTTCTATGGCATTATTGTTCAAGCGAATGCCATAACGTTCGTCCGTTGCATTCGTACCATCACTCAAGGCGCCATCAGCGTCACGATCATAAGTGTATAAAATGCAATTACCAGGGGCGCTAGCAGCACCTGTCGCCACATCTGCAATGGTGATGTCGGTAAATTGGTTGACTAAAAACCATGCGCCGACATTCAAGGTGTTCGACGTAAAAGCTTGGGTTATCTTCCCGGCTACTGCGTTGGTTGACTTGAATGTATTGATTTGCATTTTACCGCAAGGAGGTGTGGTGCAACTGTTCATCAAAAAGGGGCCTAGTAAATTGGCACTGATAGTGCTGCTTAGTGAGGAAAAGTCCATGAGCGTGGCTGTTGCATCAACGGAACCTGCGCCAACGGCCGTGGATGCAAGGTTTATGTCACCTGGTAAATCAAGCGCGATCCGTGCGCCACCCCAGTAGCCACTACGGCGGATGTCATTAGATATGAAAACCATAACCGCATTGAGTTCACGATTAAGCTTCGAGACTTTTAATAAATCGGAGTTATTCCTGACCGTATTCATATAAATAGTACTAACAGCAGAAAGAACGATTAAGCCTATGAGTATTGAGATCATCAGCTCAACAAGGGAAAAACCACGGTATTTGGTTAACATGCTGGGTACCCCGTAATGTCATCTGAACAAACGCTAGAGCGCCCTAAGCGCGAGACGTTAACTTGCATCGATTTGTTACTAATGCTGAGCTGAAGGGAGCCATTTCTCGCTGTGCCTAACGTTGTTTCTGCTGTGGCTCTTACCGAGTTAAAGGTGACGGTTTTTCCAGCCGCAGCGCCGAACGAAATATTGCTAATCAAGACGTTTTTAAATTGATTGGAGCGAAGAAATAGCAATCGGTTGCTGGATCCTGGGGCAGAAATGCCACAATTGGTGGCAGTGTTACAATTGCAGTCTGGTGTTTCAGGTGTATTGTCAACATCGAGCCCAACGCACCAGTTGCTGGGCGAGGTATCGGTAAATACGACGTGTACATCTTGACCGATTTGAATGGCTTCAGACTGAGCATGTTGCAGCTGAGCTTGGACGTTTTCTGCGGCACCGATTAGGCGTTTGTTTTGAATGAATGACTCTAAAGCGGGGATAGCGATCCCCATTAATATGGCTGCAATGGTCATACTGATAATCAACTCTAATAGGGTGAAGCCATTGTGAAACTTATCGTTATTCATTGAAGGGGGCGCACCTTTAGGGTCTTACATATTGTTACCATTTTAATCTTTATTGAGATTAAAAAGTTGACGGACTTAACAGTTTTAAGGCTTCGTTTTAGGGGAATTTATCAATGTTAATGCAAAGATGGTGAAGGAGCCATGGTGCGGTTTCGTTTCTAGGCTGTGGGAAAAATGAACGGTGGTTGTATAGCGAGGTGGTGTAAAAAACGTATTATGACAGGGATAAAGAAGGGAGGTCGTAACAATCCCCCTTGTATCGTGCTTATTTATTCCAGCATTCTAAAGAGGCAAAGCCGGTTGTCAGCTCCCCATCTTGGTTGTAAGCAAAAGAGCCACAGCTATCTGAGGCTTGAGGGCCATCTAAAATGGGGGTTGCGGTAGCTTGGTAAGACTCTGTAGAAGCTGCAGTAATAGCGAGAGTATAATAACCCCTGAATTCGTATGATAAGTGCATGACCTCTGGTCGTAGCTAAATAAAAACACCTATAGAGTAAAGTAAGACTCAGGTGTAAAGTAATAAGCTACCAA
>Ga0233435_1002948_pt1 | contig 13558 bp, 10 predicted proteins | sample SI_122_August201_3_FD_182735 | JGI IMG/M metagenome (GOLD analysis project Ga0233435, IMG submission 182735) | Seawater microbial communities from Saanich Inlet, British Columbia, Canada - SI_122_August2016_135_MG | ecosystem: Environmental > Aquatic > Marine > Inlet | place: Canada: British... | reverse complement strand
TCTGCATCTTGGCTAGAACTGGTGGACTGCTGTGTCAAAATAGGCACTTCATCACCCACTTCAATTTGTGCAGTTTGGTTATTCAAGACCATGACAGATGGGCTAGATAAAATTTTCACATCTGAAGCATCATCTAGTGCCTCAATAACCGCTTTAACACCCGCGCTGTCTTTCACTTTTAGCTGAAAACCTGTGAACGCATTGCCAATGCCTGCTGTACCCAGGTCAAGTAAGCTTTCTGTTGCGGTGCCATTAATAGAATTTTTAAAGAACCACTCAACACCATACTGAAGCTTATCTTTCAAAGTAACTTCTGCAATGGTGACCTCAATAAGTACCTGCAATGGCGTAATATCTAATTTCGCCAATGCATCCCGCACCAATCGATAACCGGCAGGATCGGCCTTAATTAACAAGGCATTATTCACCTCATCAGCAATGACCTTTATATCGCTTTTCCCACTTAACTGAATACCTGACGTCACCAGTTTAGTTACTTGAGCGGCATTTTTAGAGTCAACAGCGGCAGTACTGACCGCACCTGTTTGTCCACCTTGATTACCGTTTGAATCAGCCCCACCACCATCGCCGACAACTTGGTTCAAAATATCCGCTAAATCAGACGCTTTACCGCTTTGCACGTAATACACATACAATAGTTGACCGGCTTGATTACCAGGCTGGTCCAACCGCTTCACCCATGCGCCAATTTGATCAAGATAACTTGGCTGAGGCGTGATCACTAACAATGAATTCAAACGCTCAATAGGCAAAATTCGAATCAATGCCGCATTTGGGTTTTTGTCCTTGCCGATAATGTGATTTAACTCTTCAGAAACCGATTTGGTATCGGTGTTTTCGATGGCAAAAATAGCCACTGACATGCCATTTAACCAATCAACATCAAAGATTTTAACTGATTCAGCAACTTGCTCTAGCTCAGGGCCAGTGCCTGTCACAATCATGATATTTCGAACATCATCAACAATCACACCACTCTTATCAGCTGTTGTAGAGATGATCTTGGCCATTTCTGAAGCTGCAATGTAGTGCAGTGCAAATGCTTGAGCACGATAACCAGATCTATTTGAACTAGGAACCCTAATGCCTTTTTTAACCGATGCGACAGGTACAACTTTATACACACCATCCCCATTCACAACCACGATATCTTGCAAGCGAAGTACCGCCTCCATGGTTGGTAGCACTGCTGACAGGGGAATATTTTCTGCTTTAAATTGTGCTGATCCCTGAATCTTAGGGTCGACCCAATAGCGCTTTTTCAACAAATCAGTAAAAACAAAATCTAACACTTCTCGAATGTCTTGCTGAGAGGTGAAGTTAAGTGTCACCGTCTCATCAGTAGCACTCGGCGCTGACTTTGCAGAAGGCTTATGAATAAAGTCTCCCGTCCCCTTATAAACGCCACCTGCGGTATTCTTAGACTGCCCTGCCGACTGGTTAGCAACACTAACAGCATCAGACTTAATCATTGGGTTTACTTCTCGAGGGGTAAATACTTTACCCTGCTGATATTCGCCTGAGCTGTCTTTAGCCGACTCACTTTCAGGCTTAGCGCTCTGAAACTGTGAACAAGCCGTTATTGTGATAACGCACAAAAAGTAAGTAACCAGTTTTTTCATAAAGGGGTCTCGACCGTTCAGCTTATATATACTCAAAAGAATATAACATTAAGAAATAGATATTAACACATCCTAATAGTTTAGCTCGAATGCAGTTAATGACAAACTATTTCCGGCCCGAACGGCGCTCTTTCTTGACGGGCTGTCTTTTTTCAACCAGCTTTAAGACCTCCTGCTGATTACCACGCTGGAAAGTGACTTCCGTTTTTTCAATTTTCAATACCGACCAATCCGTACCATCTAAATACTCTTTCTCTTTCAAGCGGAGCCTTGCACTCTCTTGCTTTCTCTTAACTCTTTGCTCATTTTCTAACAAGGCAAAACGCTGCTTAGAAGTCACCACCACTCCCGTCAACAACCAGTCTGAAAGTGCACCTGTTTTTGTTGTCACCTGATCAATGGGTGCTCTGTCTTGATAAAACATTGGCCTTTTAATAATCGCACTAAACTGCGCTTTATTTTGCCGAACGCCTGCGTCACTTAATAAGTTAAACGATTGGCTTGAAGGTTTTGCATTCACTTTAATCTCTGGCATCGACCCCATAAATAGCACTTCAACACCCAAGATAAAGGTAAAAAAAGCACAGAATACGCCTAACACCATTAACAAAGGGTGACTCCGAACCCAATATAACGTTACACCACCGCTCTGACTCATTCCTTAGCCACCCCTTATAAAACCAGCAACAACGATTTGAATGTCCAACTCACCTTCCACACTTTTCTTTTTACGTGAGCGGCGTACCGTTCTTGCCCTGACATAGGTCCTATCTATAAACAAGAAAGGTTTATTCATTTCCAAGTCGTAAAGAATGGCTTGCAAGGTGTTCACATTCCCCCTTAGCACGACTTGCACTGCAACCTTGTTTACATTGTCCGCTAAACCTTTCTGCTTCACCTTAATGTCCCTGGTACTTTGAACATCGCCACGATGCTTACGCACAACGCGGCGGATAATACCGGTAAGCTCAGACGAGCCAATATTGGCGGCTTTAGACTTAAGATAAAACTGAGTACTTCTTGAGTCCCGCTGCAAACGCCTCATTTTATTCAACAAATCTGCTTTTGTGGCAGCAACATCTCTGAGGGTTTGCAGGCGCTCAGTTAAAGAGGCAGCCTCATCTGAATTGGTAAAATAAGCCGATACCACCGGCACCACAACCAACATCACAACGAGCAACACGGCGCCAATCAAGAGGCCAAGCGCGAGATTTTTTTGCTGAATCTCATTGAGTTTCTCTAGCTGCTCCCTCATTCCCCCCCCTTCTTCACAACATTGGCGGTGAGATAAAAACGTTGCAAGCCTGTTTTGCGGTCTTTGGTTAATTGCCCATTAATTTTGGCATCTTGAAATAAAGACGACGACTCTAACTTACGAATTAATTTTGCCGCATCAACAGACTGTCCCTGCATTCTAATGGTGCCATTTTTCGCCTCCATCAATGTCAGGTAGCTATCGTTCGGCAACAGATTCGTCAGCTCAGTTAAAATAGCCAAAGAGCTATACACCCCTTTTTTCTCTTTCACCAAATAATTGGCATTATCGACAATGGCCGTTAGTTTTTTGCGTGTTTCTACAACAATTTTTGCCTCTTTCTGTGCCGCCTTAACTTCTGCCCTTAACCCATCCAATAATTGCTGCTGCTGAAGTAAGGGCATTAATAAAACAGCCACGCCTAGCAATACAGTGACCACCGCTGCAACGGCATTTAATCGACCTTTCGCCCGGTTGCGTTTAGGTGCCGTTTCCTCTGACAAGAACTTCGGGCTAAACTCTTCTGCACCGGGCACACCAGACATTCTCGTGCCTGCCATTTGTACATTATCAACCTCTACACCCCAGCCATTCACTCGCTGCAATAAACCGCGGACATTTTTTTTGGCAACAACAGCCAGAAGTACTGACAAGGTATTTGACTCATTGTCCTTAGACAAAACATGCACATCAAAATATATTTGCTCGGGCTTAAACGGGGTATAGCGATCGAGGTCATAGCTCAGTGCTTCTTTTAAATTTTCTTCAAGTGCAGTAGGCACTTGTATCACTTTTCGGAGTACCTGATTGGTCGACAAACGCAATGTAACACGAGTCATTCTTCGGTCAAACCCACGCATGATTAACTGAGATAACTGCTCAGTATCTACCTCATCCAAGGTGAAACTCTCACGTTCAATTTGGGCTTCAGCCGACTCATCAAAACGAGAAACGGTTAGCTGCTTGTCACTCATTTCCAGTGCGACATGCCCTTCTCGCACCAAAAACCACCCACGAATGCGCTCAGGTACAAACTGTTTAAGCTGACCTGTCCACCAGGTCCAAAAAAACAGCAAATCGGTTTTATTGAGAGACGTCATGTGTTACCCGCATTACTTCTTCGATGGTTGTCACCCCTTGTAAACATTTTCTCAAACCGTCATCTAATAGTGTCGCCATCCCCTCCTTTAAGGCGGCATGATTAATGGCCGTTGCATCCTCATGCTTCATCACCATACGGCGAATGGTATCTGTCATGGTCATCATTTGTACAACAACACTCCGCCCTTTGTAACCTGATTTACCACAGCGTTCGCACCCTTTTGGCTTATAAATTCTAACTTGCTCATCATCGGTATACTGCGACAATTTTAATTCGGTCACCACCTCGGGTGGTGCCACGACTTTTTCCCGGCAATGCGGACATAACCTACGCACCAATCTTTGCGCCAACACGCCGTTGACAGAGGAAGTCACCAAGTAATCCTCAACCCCCATATCCATGAGCCGAGTCAAACTACTCGGTGCATCATTGGTGTGCAAAGTTGATAACACCATATGACCTGTTAATGCAGACTGGACTGCAATTTGCGCTGTTTCTGCATCACGCATCTCACCAATCATTATAATGTCCGGATCTTGCCTGACAATTGACCGTAGCGCATTGGAAAAGGTCAATCCAATACTCGATTTCACTTGTATCTGATTCACGCCTTCAAGCTGATACTCAACAGGGTCTTCCACCGTAATAATCTTACGCCCAGGCACATTCAGCTTATTCAATGCGGTATATAACGTGGTCGTTTTACCACTACCCGTTGGCCCTGTGACCAACAAAATACCATTCGGCTGCATCAGCACTTTGATAAATTGCTCTCTAGGCTCACCATCAAACCCAAGCGTGTCAAAATCCATCAAGACACTGTCATTAAGCAGAATCCGCATAACCACACTTTCACCGTACATGGTTGGCACGGTAGACACCCGCAAGTCGACTTCTTTACCATCTACCCGTAATTTTACTCGACCATCTTGTGGTAGACGTCGTTCAGCAATATTGAGCTTAGCCATGATTTTGATCCGTGAAATCACGGCAGCAGTAGAATATGAAGGGGGGGATTCAACATCCTGCAAAACCCCATCGATTCGATAGCGAACTTTCAACTCGTTTTCGAAGGGTTCAATGTGAATATCTGAGGCACGTGCCTCCACTGCTTTTTGGGTAATCAAGCTCACTAAACGAATAATCGGCGCTTCACTGGCCATATCCATTAAGTGCTCAACATCGTCCTCGGCGTCCCCGTCAAAATCATCAACAATTTGGTCCATCATTGATTGACCAGCCCCATACAAACGTTCATGAGCGGCGCTAAACTCAGAAGTCACTCCCACTTTGACCACAACATTCATGCCTGTCAGCATCACCAAAGAGTCTCTAATAAAACTATCTTCAGGACTTAATGACGCGATGGTTAACACCTCGCCATTAACAGCAAGCGGTATGACGTTATTTTCAGTGAGGAATTTTTTTGAAATGTCTTCCTCCATCACCGGATCCACAGGGTATTGTGAAGGTTTGGCAATGGTTAGCCCTTGCTGCAGAGCCAGTGCTTGCGCTAAATCTTTTTCGGTAATGTAATCTTGTACGAGTAAAACTTGGCCTATTTTTTCATCCGACTGCAAACTCAGAGACTGATCTAAATCGGCTTGGCTTAAATTGACAATATCCCTGAGAAGCTCACCTATTTTTTGATTAATGGGTACCGATTTAAAGCCAATTTTTTCTTGTTTAAATTGAACCGTTTTTGCTTCTGCAGACAAAGACTCAAGCGGCTTAGGCGGCTGCTTACTAAACAACTGCTGAATTTTTTTCACCAGCTTTTGCTGCCAACCTGTGACCACCAAATTAGACGCACTATCATGAAAGAGGACTGCGATTTCAGTCTCCTCCATTAAGGCATCGACTAAGTCTAAATCCAACTCCGCATCTTCTGACTCATGCAAATCAACCAATAGCATATCAGTATCTTGAGCAGTTAAGCTGTGCGGTTGATATTCATCTAAGGTAATAACCGAAACAATGTCAAACTGCTCCGTCAGCAGCACATCCTGTAGCTGATCTCGCAACTCACCCGGGTCTGACACAATGACTATTCTGGGGCTTCTTGATTCAATCGACATCCTAAATTATGTTCCTCAGTTCCCAGAAAAATTCAAATAACGATCTGTTTTTCAACGGCCAATGTTGAGCGTAACCCTACCCATGCGACAAACCAGGCTAATAGACTAACACCCGCCGCCCAAATAAAGGTTTCACTACCGCCAATTTTTTCCCAATAGTATCCACTGAGAATAGCACCAATTGCGCCGCCTGCCCCAAAACTCACCGCACCATACAATGACTGACCTCTACCCTGCGTATTCCCCACAAAGTAACGATGCACTAATTGTATGGCAACCCCATGAAATGCAGCAAAACTGGCGGCATGAAGAAGTTGGGCCAAAATGAGCAACCAAAGCTCTTCCGTGGCAAAGGCGATCATCATCCATCTTGCCGTTGCCAATATCAACGCCGCTAAAAAAACTTGGCGCAAATTAAAAGTATGCAAAATAGGCTGCAACACCACAAACAGCGCCACTTCTGCTACAACAGCAATTGCCCACAGCAAACTGACCCATGTGATATTCCAATCGAACAATTGCACCGATTGATCAAAACCTAGCGAGCCTAAGTAGATACTGTAAAAGGTATAGTACGGCGCATGAGATGCCTGCAATAAAAAACACGCACAGAAAAATAACATCACTTCTTTTTGCTTTAGAATATTAAGAATCGGCACATGCTCATCATGCACCTCTTGCTTGACTGCTGGCACTAAGAGCGTACTCAGCCAGATCAACCCCAATAACGCACACACCAACCAAGGGTAGATGCCATAACCTAACTCAGCAACTTGCTGCCCAACCACAATAACGGCAATGATAAAACCAATAGAACCCCACAAACGAACCCGGTTATAGCCATGTGTATTACCCTTTAAACACGATAAAGTAATCACCTCAAACTGAGGCAGGGCTGAATTCCAAAACACACTAAAGCCAATTAAAATGAACAATAATCCAAAGAAATCGGTCCGCCACAAGGTACCCGCAAAACATAAAGCCGCAGCAAAACTTGCCAGCCGAGTTAAACGCAACCCTTGACCGCTATGGTCTGCAAGCCAGCCCATTAAAATAGGACCAATAATTTTAGTGGCCATGACCGCGGCGAGCAATTCACCAATCGCAATCGCATCAAACCCTAACGATTTAAGGTAAGGGCCGACAAAAGGAATAAACGCGCCAAGTGACGCGAAATAAAACAGATAAAACGAGGATAAACGCCAATATGGCACTTAAGGCCTCTGGCTAGGAACAACTGGCGTATCGACTGACACATCGGCATTCTGACCACGATGACGTAGATAATGATCCATCAACACAATGGCCAACATGGCTTCACCAATGGGCGTTGCTCTAATACCAACACAAGGATCATGCCTGCCATGCGTCACCACTTCTATTGGCTCGCCTGCCGTATTAATCGACTGACCTGGCAAACGAATACTCGACGTAGGTTTTAATGCCATGTGAACAACAACATCTTGCCCGCTGGTAATACCACCCAAAGTGCCGCCAGAATGGTTACTTAAAAAGCCTTCAAGCGTAATCTCATCCCGATGCTCTGTGCATTTTTGAGTCACACACTCAAAACCATCTCCGATCTCAACGCCTTTCACCGCGTTAATACTCATCATGGCATGGGCAATTTCAGCATCAATTCGGTCAAAAATTGGCTCACCCAAACCAACAGGGACACCTGTTGCAACAACGGTTACTTTAGCGCCAATGGCATTACCTTCTTTACGTAAGGCATCCATGTATGCTTCAAGCTCGTCTACTTTATCTGGGTCCGGGAAGAAAAATGCATTATTTTCTATTTCATCTTTAACGAACTTCTCAGGTTTAATCGGCCCTAACTGAGACAAATAGCCATAAATTTTTAAACCTAGCTGCTTTTCTAAATATTTTTTTGCAATACCACCGGCGGCAACCCTGATGGCCGTTTCTCTAGCAGAAGACCGTCCACCACCTCGGTAGTCACGAATACCGTGTTTGTGCCAATAGGTATAATCCGCATGACCGGGGCGAAATTGGGTCATAATATTGGAGTAATCTTTTGAGCGCTGATCAGTGTTTTCAATCATTAAAGCGATCGGCGTACCGGTAGTTTTACCTTCAAACACACCTGATAATATTTTCACTTGATCTAATTCACGGCGCTGCGTTGTAAATCGGTTTTTTCCAGGCCGTCTGCGGTCTAAATCATTCTGCAAATCCGCCTCACTGATCTCAAGCCCTGGAGGGCAGCCATCAACAATAGCACCAATCGCAACACCGTGACTTTCACCAAATGTGGTGACTTTAAAACATTGACCGTAGGAATTACCCGACATATTTTTTTATCCTTCTTCTGGAACGTCTAACCCTTTACGGTGAGTCGCATTGATTCTATCTAAAAGGTAGATGAAAGGAACATCACTTGCATGCTTCCTTGCCAACGTTAAAAATGCCAAGTCTTCTGTACCCCACTGATACGTCCCATCTTTCATCGATGCGAACATCTCTTTAATGCCTTTTTCTAGAGGGTCCAAAAACGCAGGATACTTACCCTGCTCATCTAAATAATACTCTAAGCAATCACGCAGATCGCCTACTTCAAAGACTGCTTGCTCTATCCATTCAACATATTCTTCGACTGTTCTTGCTTGCTGTGCCATTAGCTTTATTCCTTATCAAATTCATCTTGGTACTGTGCTAACTGTTCCGCAGTTAACAAAAAGACCCCATCACCGCCATACTCAAACTCTAACCATAAGAAAGGGATCGTTGGGTAAGCATCGTTAAGCGCTTCAGCTGAAGCCCCCACCTCAACCACTAACACCCCTTGCGCCGTTAAATACTGACCCGCTTCCCTCAGAATTCTACGAACGATATCAAGACCATCTTCGCCGGCCTCAAGTGCCAACTTAGGTTCGTGCTGATACTCTTCGGACAAAACTTGCATCTCTTGCCCATCAACATACGGTGGATTACTCACGATCAAATCATACCGCTGGTCTTCAATCGCTGAAAACAAATCAGACTCTAGCGCTTGCACTTGAACAGAACACCCATGCAATAAAATATTGTCTCTAGCCACATCCAAAGCATTGTTTGAAATATCTGCGATATCAATCAAAGCTTCTGGGAAGGCATAAGCACAGGCAATACCTATACAACCACTGCCTGTACAAAGGTCTAACACACGGTGCACCGACTCAGCATCCACCCAAGGCTCAAATTCATTCTCAATTAACTCCGCAATGGGAGAACGAGGAATTAACACATCCGGCGTTACGGTAAACTCTAACCCTGCAAACATGGCATAGCCCATTAAGTAGGGCAACGGCACTCGATTGTGCACTCGCTCATGTAGCATTTCTAAAACGTCATTTTTTTCATCGGCTGTAACATGCGCCGCAAGATATTGCTCTTGGGTATCGAAGGGTAAATGCAAAACATGCAATACCATCGCATAGGCTTCATCAAAAGCATTGTCTGTGCCATGACCAAAAAACACGTGTTCCTTATTCATTTCACTTGCACTGAACCGAATAAGGTCTCTAATGGTGGTTAAACTTTCCATGTACTCTCTTTATCTGTTCGGAAGTGGCGGAATCGCCGCTGATACTGCCACAGACTATATCAGAAAAAAACCACTCACAAGCGAAATGGTTGCAACAAACCTTATTATATAGGTAGTATCCTGATTAATAATAAATATTAATGATAAAAGGATTTTTTATGGCCCAGTCCCAACCGAAGTGCATTACCGTCATTGGAGCAGGCTTTGCAGGCCTAACCGCCATTCGAACATTGCGAAAGCAAGATTCAAGCGCAATCATTAATATCATTCACCCAACCTCCGATTTTATCTACTTCCCAAGCTTGATCTGGATCCCTTGTAAATTACGAGAGCCAAAAGACTTGCTGATTTCATTAACCCAGTTTTTCACCCGAATGAATGTTAACCACATTCAAGCCTCTGTCACCGGCATTTCAGATGATGGCAAGACCATTCATACAACGGCAGGCGATGTAGAACAAGACGGTATTATCGTTGCCTCGGGCGGACGTTTTATCAAAAAACTGCCCGGCATTAACAATGCAATCACACCTTGCGAAGGCATTCCTGCCGCCATGAAGATCCGCGAACGCCTCGCTAATATGACAGGCGGCACCATAGCCATTGGTTTTTCTGGCAACCCGAAAGAACCTTCAGCCATGCGCGGTGGACCAATGTTTGAATTTTTATTTGGGATCGATACGCAACTTCGCCGCGAAGGCCGCCGAGATAAGTTCAAACTGGTTTTCTTTTGCCCTGCAAAAAAACCGGGTGCCCGCTTAGGTGAAAAAGCGGTTGAAGGCCTACTCTCGACGATGAAAGACCGCAACATTGAGACCCATTTAGGGCATAAAATGACACGAATTGAGCCGTATAAAGTGGTGACTGAAGGCGGTGAAATTGATGCCGATTTAATTCTCTTTATGCCAGGCATGACAGGCAACCTATGGTTTGACCAATCTCCGCTAACCCGCTCGGAAGGGGGCCTAGTTAAGGCCGATAAATTTTGCCAAGTTGACGGTTTTAAACACATTTTTGTCGCGGGTGATTCAGGCAGTTTCCCTGGGCCTGAGTGGCTACCAAAGCAAGCCCACATGGCAGACCTTCAAGCCGTTGCTGCCGCTAAAAACTTATTAGCAACCCTGAGTGGTGGCACACCAAGTGAAACATTTAAAGCGGAGTTAATGTGTATTGTCGATAGCCAAAACAAAGGCATGATGGTTTCTCGCACCATGAAAGGCAGCAAAATGTTACCGCCTTCGATATTCATGCATTGGGCTAAACGCTTCTTTGAATGGGCTTATTTGATCAAATATCGATAATATTACTTTATGCTACCAGGCAGGAAGGAGCAGTTGATTTTTTTCAGCAGCTGACTTAAACCTGATGAGGTATTAACCGTTTTTTCCTGCCTGTCCTTTTAGGTTCAGCCACTGAAAAAAACAACACCCCCTTCCTACCTTTCAAGTTCAACAGCCAAGGAGTCATTGAGAGCGCATAAAAGAGCAACAAAGACGAGTCATACCCTGCCCTCAACCGAAGCTAACCTCGACGCACCTGAACCGCCTTAGCCAAAGACTCCAGCAGCTCAACCGTATCTTCCCAGCCCAAACAAGCGTCCGTAATGCTTACGCCATACTCTAAATCAACGTCAGGCTTATTACTTTGATTGCCCGGATTTAAATGACCTTCTATCATCACTCCCATAATACGCTGGTCACCATTTTCAAGTTGAGCTGCAACATCTTTACCCACATCCCGCTGACGCTTAAATTGTTTCAAGCTATTGGCATGGCTAAAATCGATCATTAATTTCTGACGACCGCCTGACTTTTTAATTTCCTGACAGGCATGGTCAACGCTCACCGCATCATAATTTGGTTTATCATCACCACCACGTAAAATAATATGACAGTCTTCATTGCCCGTGGTTGAGAAGATGGCAGATTTACCTTCTTTGGTTAACGATAAAAAATGGTGTGGTGAGGTTGCCGAGAAAACTGCATCAATGGCAATTTTTAGCTTACCGTCCGTGCCATTTTTAAACCCAACAGGGCAAGACAAACCAGAAGCTAGCTCCCGATGAACCTGACTTTCTGTGGTACGAGCACCAATAGCCCCCCATGAAATTAAATCGGAAAAGTACTGAGGCGTAATCAAGTCAAGGTACTCAGTTGCCGCTGGCATACCGAGTGCATTAATTTGCTTCAAAACATCTCGCCCTAAGCACAAGCCTTCATTAATACTAAAGGTGCCGTCTAAGTAAGGGTCATTAATCAGCCCCTTCCAGCCAACTGTCGTTCTTGGTTTTTCAAAATACACTCGCATCACAATCAGTAAGTCATCTTTTAAGCTATTTTTGACCGCCATCAAACGCTCGGCATACTCTAAAGCAGCCTTAGAATCATGAATCGAGCAAGGCCCAACAACAACCAATAACCGATCATCTTCACCCTTTAAGATATGATGGATGTCATTCCTTGTAGTAAAGACAGTTTCTGAAATCTCAGGTGTGATGGGGTGTTTACTCAAAACTTGGTGAGGTGCTACCACTTCTTGCAAGTCTTTAATTCGGAGGTCATCGGTAATGTGAGTCATTCAAATTCCTTAAACTCAATAGTGTTTTGAGACTGTATTTTAGCGATTTTTCATCACATGCAAACCACTATTTCAGTATTTTAGGATTTTTTTTCAGGATGACTGTGCTAGAATCGCAAAAATTTGCCGCTGAGCAAAGTATGTCGACACCCCTTAAAGGAGTTCTTGAATGATTAAACCTCATGGTTCGGACGAACTAAATCCGCTATTTGTTTACGATAGCTCAGAAAATGATGCCCTACGCAAAGAAGCGGAAGGTCTTGCCTCTATCGTTGTTTCATCAGCCACCGCTGCAAATGCAGTTATGCTTGGCGCGGGTTACTTCAACCCACTAACAGGTTACATGACAAAAGCTGACGCTCTTAGCGTTGCCGAAAACATGAAAACTACCAGCGGTTTATTCTGGCCTACTCCTGTTTTAAACTTAGTAGACGATGCTGGTAGCATTAAAGCTGGCGACCGTATCGCACTTAAAGATCCTAATGTTGAAGGCAACCCTGTTTTAGCCATTATGGACGTTGAAGCCGTTGAAGCGTTCAGCGACGAAGACATCGCTATGATGACCGACAAGGTTTACCGTGCAAACGATGAAGAGCATCCTGGTGTGATTGCATTTAAAGCACAAGGTAAAGTCTGCCTTTCAGGTCCTATTAAAGTATTAAACTTCTCTTACTTCCAGTCTGAGTTCCCTGATACATTCCGTACTGCTGTTGAAATTCGTAACGATATTTCAGAGCGCGGATGGAAGAAAGTTGTTGCTTTCCAAACTCGTAACCCAATGCATTTAGCACACGAAGAGTTGTGCCACATGGCAATGGATCGCCTTGATTGTGACGGCCTAGTGATTCACATGCTTCTTGGCAAACTTAAGAAAGGTGATATCCCTGCTCCTGTTCGTGATGCGGCAATTCGTAAAATGGTTGAATTATACTTCCCAGCTAACAGTGCAGAAGTAACCGGTTACGGCTTCGATATGCTTTATGCAGGCCCACGCGAAGGTGTTTTACATGCTGTGTTCCGTCAGAACATGGGTGCTACTCACTTCATTATCGGTCGTGACCATGCTGGTGTTGGCGATTACTACGGTGCATTCGATGCTCAAACCATCTTTAAAGAAGAAGTACCTGAAGGTGCATTAGAGATTGAGATTTTTGAAGCTGACCACACTGCTTACTCTAAGAAATTAGATAAAGTTGTCATGATGTGTGAAGCACCTGATCACACTAAAGATGACTTCGTATTACTCTCTGGCACCAAAGTACGTGAAATGTTAGGCAATGGCATTGCGCCACCTAAAGAGTTCTCTCGTCCTGAAGTTGCTCAAATCTTAATGGATTACTATAAGTCTCTTCAGTA